>Ga0123355_10013429_pt1 | contig 12744 bp, 14 predicted proteins | sample TergutEmb28metaG_3_FD_89872 | JGI IMG/M metagenome (GOLD analysis project Ga0123355, IMG submission 89872) | Embiratermes neotenicus P1 segment gut microbial communities from Petit-Saut dam, French Guiana - Emb289 P1 | ecosystem: Host-associated > Arthropoda: Insects > Digestive system > Gut ...
AAGTTCCGGCATGCGAACTTCTTCAATAAATACATGAGCGCGCTGTTCTTTGTTCACTTTAAGAAGTTTTTGGATATCTTCTGTAATTTCGCCGATAGCTTGGCCGCTACGGCCGATTACTACGCCTGGCCGGGCTGTATGGATGGTTACGTTGCATTTTGTATTCGTGCGGTGTATAGTGATTTTTGAGATGCCCGCGGCAAAGAGTTTGGTTTTAACAAATTTGCGGATGCGGTCGTCCTCTACAAGGAAGTCGCCGAAGTTTCTATCAGCGTACCAAACCGAATCCCAGCCTTTATTTACACCAACGCGTATCCCATGAGGATTAACTTTTTGTCCCATTAAGACCTCCGTTTGGCCTTTTTGTTGGCCTTTTCGTTAAGCACAATAGAGATGTGGCTGATTTTAACTTCTATTCTGTTGGCAGAGCCGCGAGCTTTGGGGCGTAAACGCCAGCGGGAGTAATATGCGTTGCCTTTGTTTGCGACGCCTTCCTCTACGAAGAGATCCTCCACATTTAAGCCCATATTGTTCTCTGCATTGGCGATTGCCGAATCCAGAAGTTTTTTGATTAAGCTGGCAGCGTATCTTGGGTTGTAGGAAAGGAGGGCTTGCGCTTCAGTAACGTCTTTGCCGATAATTTCCTGCAAAACAACCCTTGCTTTTATATCGGAACAGCGGACATGACGTAAATGCGCGTGAGGCCGTGTCTCCCTGTTGTTTTTGTTGCGTTCTTGTTTAATTTGGGTTCTATGCCCTTTAGACATTTCGGGCCTCCTTTATCTAACTTTTGACCTTTTTTCAGCGTCTTTGCCGTGGCCGCGGTAGGCGCGCGTCATAGCGAACTCGCCTAACTTATGCCCTACCATATCTTCCGTAATGTATACAGGTACGTGTTTGCGCCCGTCATGCACGGCGATCGTGTGGCCGATAAACTCTGGGAAGATAGTGGAACGGCGTGACCAGGTCTTGATAACTTCTTTTGTGTTTTTGGCGTTTTGCGCCTCAACCTTCTTTAACAGATGTTCGTCTGCGAAGGGACCTTTTTTAAGACTTCTGCTCATTTAATTATTCCCTCCTATTTTTTGTCTCTGCCGCGGATAATCATCTTAGAGCCGGGCTTGTTTTTCTTACGTGTCTTATAGCCGAGTGCAGGCTTACCCCAGGGAGTAACAGGACCGGGACGGCCGATACCCGCCTTACCCTCGCCGCCGCCGTGGGGGTGGTCGCACGGGTTCATTACGGAACCGCGTACTGTCGGGCGCTTACCCATGTTGCGTACACGCCCGGCTTTACCGTAGTTGATAAGGTCATGCTCTATATTGCCGACCTGCCCAAGTGTTGCCTTACACCCAATAGGTACCATGCGCATTTCGCTGGATGGAAGGCGGAGCGTTGCATATTTGCCTTCTTTAGCCATAAGCTGTGCAACGTTGCCTGCAGAGCGGACAAGTTTGCCGCCGCCGCCTGGCTTCATTTCAATGTTATGGATTTGAGAACCGATGGGGATCTCCGCAAGAGGCAAGGAGTTGCCGACTTTGATTTCAGCACCCTCACCGCTTTGAACCATTTCTCCGACTTTTAAGCCGTTGGGGCTAAGGATGTAACGTTTTTCCCCGTCAAGATAATGGAGAAGGGCGATGTTTGCGGAGCGGTTCGGATCATATTCAATGGCGGCGACTTTTGCGGGTATGCCGTCTTTGTTGCGCTTAAAGTCGATGATGCGGTACTTTTTCTTCGCGCCGCCGCCGTTGTGGCGAACGGTAATTTTACCTTGGTTGTTTCTGCCGGCGTGGGACTTAATGTGAACAACCAGTGACCTTTCCGGTGTAGATTTTGTAATCTCGGCAAAGTCTGACGATGTCATTTGCCTCCTGGAAGGCGTATATGGATTAAATCTTTTAATAGCCAAGAGTTATTTCTCCTTTCATACGAGCGAACACAGTTCGCCCCTACTACATACCCTGGAATATTTCAATTTCTCTGCTTTCAGCCGTTAGTTTGATGATAGCCTTTTTACGGTCCGACGTGCGGCCGTACGTGGATGTACGGGTGCGGCGTTTTTTGCCTTTAACGATCATCGTATTTACCCGTTCAACCTTCGTGCCTTCAAACATTTTCTCTACAGCTTCGCGGATTTGGTTTTTTGTGGAATTTATGTGTACGTAGAAAACGTACTTCTTATCTGACATATCAGCCATGCTTTTTTCCGTAACAACAGGCTTTTGGATAATGTCATAATATTTAAGGTCCGGCATTAGGCGTACACCTCCGAAATCTTGTCCGCACAGTCCTTCGTAACGATGAACTTTTCGTATTTTATGATGTCATAAACATTGATCGTGTTGACCGCCGCCGCCTTAACGCCCACGATGTTGCGGATGCTTAGCAACGTGTTCGTATCGCATTCCGGCACAACGAGTAAAGCTTTTTCGGCGTTTAGGTTGCCAAGTACCCTAACCATATCCTGGGTTTTAGGGGCGTTAAATGCAAGCTCGTCCAAAACTATAATATTATTATCAGCAACTTTGCTGGATAAAGCGGATTTAAGTGCAATACGCTTTTCCTTCTTATTCATTCTCACGGAGAAATCTCTGGGTTTTGGCGCAAACACTACGCCGCCGCCAACCCATTGGGGTGACCGTGTCGAACCCTGGCGTGAGCGGCCAGTACCCTTTTGTGGGCGTGGCTTGCGTCCGCCTCCGCGTACTTCCGCGCGTGTTTTTGTGGATTTCGTACCTTGACGCTGATTAGCGAGGTACGCCACTACGGCAGAGTGCACAACGGGCTCATTTATTTCATGTGCGAAAACATTATCATCAAGCTCGTACTTGCCGACGACTTTGCCTTCTCTGTTATACATATCAACTGTAGGCATAACGAGCCTCCTTTACATTTTAACTGTATTTTTAATGAAGAGAACCGAACCTTTTGGCCCTGGCACCGCGCCTTTGATAAGAAGTATGTTGCGTTCCGCATCAACTTTTGCTACTTCAAGGTTTTGCACCGTTATTTTCTTCGCGCCCATGTGGCCGGGCAATTTTTTGCCTTTAGGAACTTTACCTGGGGTTGTTGCCGCGCCCATAGAGCCTACGCCGCGGTGATATTTAGACCCGTGCGACATTGGCCCTTTGTGTTGGCCGTGACGCTTAATAGAGCCCTGGAAACCTTTACCCTTCGACGTACCGCTAACGTCAACTTTGTCGCCAACGGCGAATGTGTCGGCCTTAATCAAAGTACCCACATTAAGTTCGGAAATATCTTCCAATTTGAACTCTTTTAAAACTTTCTTGATTTCAAGCCCGGCTTTTTTAAACTGCCCCGTATCGGGCTTGTTTGTCTGCTTTGGCTTCGCGTCCGCGAACCCGACTACAGCGGCCTCGTAACCATCGTTTTCGACCGTCTTCTTGCGGACGACAACGCATGGCCCGGCTTCAAGAACCGTCACAGGTATCATAAGACCTGTGTCCGTGAAGATTTGCGTCATACCAATCTTCTTGGCGAGTATAGCCTTTTTCATCTGTCACCTCGTTAAGTCTACATTAATTTTAATGTGATGTCTACGCCTTCGGGTAAATCTAAGCGCTGAAGCGCGTCTACCGTTTTGGAGTTGGGGGAGAGAATGTCGATCAAACGCTTGTGTGTGCGGCGTTCAAACTGTTCCCTGCTGTCTTTGTTTACGTGGGGAGAACGAAGGATCGTGATGATCTCCTTCTTTGTGGGAAGCGGCACAGGCCCGCTTATCTCCGCTCCGCTGCGCTTGGCAGTCTCGATGATCTGCTTAACGCTAGCGTCAATGGTCAAGTGGTCATACGCTTTGAGGTTGATGCGTATCTTGTTTTGAGCCATGTCTTTATTCCTTCCTGCTTATATTGCTCGCAACATTTCCCACACTTATCCGGGTGTGTCGCAAGCATTTTCGTTGCAACTTATTGTTCGTATTACTGAGAGAAACCGCAACTTTGCAAGTATAACCTATATTTTATCCGTTGTCAATACCTTGATAAAACTTTTTTCATAATTTTGAAAAATTTGTTTTATTGACTAAAATTCTGAGTTTTGCAGAAACTAAAATATCATAACTGTAGTGGAGGGTACTCATGAAAAAAATATTGCAAGCTACCATTTTTTGTGTTATACTTGTTTCTTTGGTAGGTATACAGCAGGTTTCCGCTGCTATGCCTGTTTATAAAAAAGTTATAATGATAGATGCGGGTCACGGCGACTGGGACCCGGGCAAGCAAAGCCGGGGAGTGGACGAAAAAGACATAAACTTGGCAATCAGTGAACAGCTTCAGATGCTGTTTGAGCTTGGCGGTGCGGTTGTGTTTACGACGCGGAGCGGCGACACGTCTCTTGCCAACCGTAAGCGAGGCGACCTTACCGCACGCGCGAACGAAGCTAATGAGTTAGGCGCGGATATTTTTATTAGTATCCACCAAAATTCGTTCCAATCCGAGGCTGTGTACGGCGCACAAGTCTTTTACCATAACACGGGTGACCAGAGCAAGGTGCTTGCGGAGTCGATACAGGCAAGGTTCAACACGTTTATAGGCCGCCGCGATGGTACGCCGCACACACGCCTTGCCAGGGCGGCGGACAGTTATTTTGTGCTTAAAAAGACAACGATGCCAGCCGTTATCGTGGAATGCGGGTTTATGAGTAATGCACAGGATTTAAAACTTCTTCAGGACGAAAACTTCCAAGCCCGTGTGGTTTGGGCGATTTACATGGGGGTTATGGATTATTTTGGGATGGACGATGCTGCCGAACCAGAAATTGGTGCAGGCATTAAATAAAATGGACATTGTAGAACCCACGGATGTGCAGTCTTCCGTTATTCCGCAGGTTTTGCAAGGGGTAGATGTTATTGCCCGCTCCCCGACCGGCACGGGTAAGACGCTGGCATACCTTTTACCTGCTATGCAAAACTTGGATGATTCCGCGGAGATGCAAAAGCGCGTACAGGTACTGGTTTTGACGCCGTCGTATGAGTTGGCGGCGCAGGTTGCAAGTGTTGCCAAAGGTCTTTGGGAAGCTGCTGAAACGCAGGGTGTGCCGCCTGTGTTGCTTGTCGGCGGCGCTAATATAAGCCGCCAAATAGAAGTATTAAAAACAAAGCCGCGTGTTGTGGTCGGTACTCCTGGCCGGGTTATGGAGCTTATTGAAATGAAGAAGTTGACGGGACATTTCATAAAAACCCTTGTGCTGGATGAATACGATAAACTTTTCGAAAAAAACAATGCCGGGCATATTGAGGCGATAGTAAAGGCGACGCCTAGGAGCCGCCAAACGCTTCTTTTTTCGGCGACATCCGCTAGCGTACCGATAGCGTTAAATAACGCCGTGCAAATTTACGTAGGCGCAAAAGTGCCGCAAACTATTAGGCATATGGCGGTGATATGCGAACGTCGGGATAAATTTAAGGCGGTGCGGAAATTTATAAACCGCGAAGAGGTGAGTAAAGCCATAATTTTTGTACGTGATGCCACGGCGGCTGTATACTATGCGGAAAAGCTTAACCATCACGGCATACCATGCTTTGCACTTGGCGCGGGTATTGGCAATGCGGAGCGAAAAACCGCACTGGAGCACCTTAGAAACGGCAAGATCCGCGTTATGGCTGCCACGGATGCGGCGGCACGTGGGCTCGATATATCAGGTTTACAAATCGTCTTTAACGCCGATCCGCCTTTTAATGCCGATGAATATCTGCATAGAGCGGGCCGCGTTGGGCGAATAAACAATTTTGGTGAAGTGATTACGTTTATATCCGGCAACGAAAGAGTAGGGTTTGAAAAGATCATGAAAAAATTGAATTTGGAGGCTGGGGTTTCATATGAGCGGTTTTAGACAGGCGGCGGCAAATATCCGCGCAAACGCCGATGCATTTAAGATTTTTGCGGGGTTGGATGGTTACGTAGACGAGATTATACATGTAGTGGAAAAACGCCATGGTACAAAGGTTGACGATTATACGCGCTACGAAAAGATCGCGGACTACGGCCAAAAAATCGTTGAAGCGGGCGGGCTTTCCGCCAATTTTGAGATGATGCCGATACAGGTAAAGCTGGGAGGTAACGGCCCTATTTTCGCGAACGCGATGCTTGGGCTTGGCGCTGCCGTTACATACTGCGGGAAGCTTGGTTATCCAGATATCCACCCCGTATTTAAGCCGATGGCGGATCATCCGCATTGCAACGTTATCTCGCGGTGGAACCCGGCGCACACCGACGCGCTGGAGTTTATGGACGGCAAGCTGATTATCGGTAAAATGCGCGTAGTGTACGAAATTACGTGGGAGAGCGTGCTGGCGGCAGTTGGCGGAATAGATCAACTGAGAAGGCATGTGCTTGAATCTGGCTTGATAGGTATGTTAAATTGGACAATGCTTCCGTTTATGGATGATATTCTTGAAGGAATTATAGAAAACGTCTTACCGCACATAGATAAAAACCACCGCCCATACTTTTTCTTTGACATCGCAGACCCAGGTAAACGGACTGATGACGATATCCGTAAGGTTTTGGGGATTATGGTGAGGCTTAACAAGCATTTTAAAGTCGTACTTGGCCTTAACGAGAAGGAAGCGCTTCGCGTGGCTTCCGTGCTGGGCGTGGACAAGCCGGAGAATCTTGCGTACGACCATTTGTGCAATGCAATGTATGGGAAATTAGATATTTATTGCCTTGTCGTGCATCCTGTGAAATCCGCTTTCGCACAAACGGCGGACGGTTACGCCCACGTGAAGGGCCCGTACTGCGAGAATCCCGTTCTCACTACCGGCGCGGGTGATAACTTTAACGCTGGGTTCTGCCTTGGTCTCCTTTGTGGCTTAAATTTGGAAGAGGCACTTATGGCGGGCGTAAGCAATTCCGGGTTTTACGTGCGCAACGGCAGGTCTGCGGAAATAGCGGAATTAACGGAATTTATGGATAGTTTGGAGAACTAGTATGTACAGAATTGGGTTTGATAGTGAGGCGTACATAAAAATCCAAACAAAACATATCCAGGAGAGGATAAAGCAGTTTGGCAACAAACTTTATTTGGAGTTTGGCGGCAAATTGCTTGACGATCATGCTGCCCGCGTTTTGCCGGGCTTTGAGGCAGACGTACGGCTTACGCTTTTAAAGTCATTGGCGGATATAGTGGAGATAGTACCTGTAATAAATGCCGAAAATATAGAGCAAAACCGCTTTCATAGCAGTATGAACGAGTCATATGGCGATAGCCTTCTTAACATGATAAACACATTCCGCAGGAACGGTTTATTGGTTAGCGGCGTCGTAATAACCCACTATGCGGAGCAGCCTCTTACAAAAGCTTATAAAACAAGGCTTGAAAAAATGGAGATGCCGGTGTACCTGCACCATTATATTGAGGATTACCCGGCTAACATTACGCATATTTTAAGCAAGGAAGGCTTTGGCAAAAACGATTATATAGAAACAACGCGCCCGCTGGTTATCGTTACGGGGCCAGGTGCCGCAAGCGGTAAGATGGCGGTCTGCCTCTCCCAGCTTTACCGTGAGAATGAAAGGGGCGTGGCGGCGGGGTATGCAAAATTTGAGTTGTTCCCTACTTGGAATTTGTCGATTAACCATCCGGTTAATTTGGCTTATGAAGCCGCGACCGTTGACCTGCGCGACGTAAACCTTATAGACCCGTTCCATTTGGATAAATACGGCGTTACTGCAGTTAATTATAACCGGGATGTAGAGTCGTTCTCAATTCTCAATACAATTTTTAAGGAAATTTGGGAGCAGTCGCCATATAATTCGCCTACAGATATGGGCGTAAATATGGCGGGGCACTGTATTGTTGATGATGAGGCGGTACGCTTCGCCGCTGGGCAGGAGATTATACGTAGATATTATACGACGCTTAGCTTAGATAGGGTTTACGGCGGATATAAAACCGATATTTCTAAGTTGGAACTCTTGATGCACAAGGCTGAAACAAATGCGGCGGAACGTATTATAGTAAATGCAGCGCTTGAAAAAGAAAAGGAAAGCGGCCAACCAAGCCTTGCGATACAATTGCCGGACGGGCGCATTATTACCGGTACGACTAAGGATTTACTAGGCGCGGCGTCGGCGGCAATGCTGAATACGCTGAAAACCCTTGCCGGGCTCAACGATAATATAAATTTACTTTCACCAATAATGATAGAACCAATACAAAACTTAAAACTTGGTTTTTTGGGCAATCGCAACCCGCGCCTTCACATAGATGAAGTACTTATCGCATTGTCTGTGTGCTCGCCCACGAACCCAACATCTAAACTTGTGCTTGACCAACTTCCCAAGCTGCGAAACAGTGAGGCGCACTCTACGGTGATGCTTTCTCAGGCGGATATGGCGAGTTTTAGGAAATTAGGCGTAAACTTGACTTGTGAGCCGCGAAATACTGTAGGGTAAAATGTTCGCCGGGTCAAACCGATAAGCCGGAACGATGAATTTAGGAGGCAACATGAACTTTAACCATCATCTTATAGACAAAAAATGGCAGAAATATTATGAAGATAATCCAGTAAACCAATACAGTGATGAAAAGCCAAGCCTGTATTATCTCGTCATGTTCCCGTACCCAAGCGGCAAAGGGCTGCACGTAGGCCATTGGCGGCCGTACGTCATTTGCGACGTGTTGACGAGGCGTAAGATCCTTGAGGGCAATTACGTTATGCAGCCATTCGGTTGGGATTCGTTCGGCCTGCCTGCGGAAAATTACGCCGTGCAAACGGGCGTCCACCCGGCTGACACGACGAGGGACAGCATCAAAATATTTAAAACACAGGTAAAAGATATCGGTGCGGCATATGATTGGGACAGGGAAATTTCAACAGCCGATCCGGAGTTTTACAAATGGACGCAATGGATATTTATCCAAATGTTCAAAAAAGGATTAGCATATGAAAAGGATATGCACCTCAATTGGTGTCCGGCTTGCAAAGTTGTTTTGGCTAACGAAGAGGCGATAGGCGGCGAATGTGAGCGCTGCGGCACGGTAACGACAAAGAAGCAATTGCGTCAATGGATGTTGCGTATTACGGATTACGCCGAAGAGTTGCTTCAGGGTCTTGAGGAAATGGACTGGCCCGTAAAGGTAAAGAAAATGCAGCAGGAATGGATTGGAAAATCCTTCGGTGCTGAGATAGGGTTTAAAGTTAAGGATACGGACAAAGTCGTTACCGTATTTACAACCCGTGCGGATACGTTATTTGGCGCGACTTTTATGGTGTTGTCGCCGGAGCATGATCTGGCGAAGGCTATTACGACGCCAGGGCAGCGCGAGGCTGTGGATAAATATTGTGAGGAAGCGTCTTCCAAGTCCTCAATTGACAGGATGGCAGCGAAGGATAAAACGGGTGTATTTACCGGCGCATACGCCGTAAACCCGGCAACCGGTAAGGATATACCGATATGGCTTGCGGATTACGTTTTGGCGGATTACGGTACAGGCGCAATTATGGCCGTACCGGGGCACGACGCGCGAGATTTTGATTTTGCGAAAAAATACTGTCTTGATATACGCCGCGTAATCGCGGAGAATGATAACGTTGACGTAAATGCGGCAATGCAAGAAGCGTATATAGGTGATGGGAGGATTGTTAATTCGGGCTTTATTAACAATATGAACGTAAAGGCCGCGCAGGACGCCGTTGCCGAGTTTTTGGAGGAAAACGGAGTGGGGCGCAAGACGGTTAATTACAAGCTCCGCGACTGGGTATTTTCGCGCCAAAGATATTGGGGTGAGCCGATTCCACTCGTCCATTGCGATACCTGCGGAGTTGTACCCGTGCCGGAAGAACAGCTGCCGGTTGAATTGCCTTATGTTGAATCGTACCAACCAACGGATACGGGTGAAAGCCCCCTTGCACGCATAGAGTCTTGGGTAAATACGCCGTGTCCTGCATGCGGTGCACCCGGCAAGCGTGAGACGAATACGATGCCTAACTGGGCCGGCTCGTCGTGGTATTATCTGCGCTATGCTGACCCGAAAAATCACAATGAGATTGTGAGCAGCGAGGCAATGCGGAAATGGAAATGCGATTTCTACCTTGGCGGCGTGGAGCATGCCGTCATCCATCTTCTGTATGTAAGGTTCTATACCAAGTTCTTATATGATATTGGAGTTTTGGATTACCAAGAGCCGTTCCCGCGCTTTTTCTGCAACGGCATGGTCAATCTTAACGGCAAGAAAATGTCTAAATCCAAGGGAAATTACGTTTCGCCCGATGATATTATCGAGAAATATGGGCGGGATACTCTGCGTTTATATATTCTCTTTATCGGCCCGCCTGAAGCTGACAGCGAGTGGGATGACAATGGCATAGACGGTGTATATCGCTTCATGACGCGCGCGTGGAGGCTGTTCAGCGAAACCGCAAAAAATGCGAAAAATACGAAAGAAACGAAAGAGCTTCTTTACGCACGCAACCGCCTTATCAAGGATGTGACAGACAGGTTAGATAGCTTTTCGCTAAATACCGTAGTATCCGCGTTTATGGAAGGTATAAACCGTCTTGCGGATATAGCGAAAACAGGTGGGGTCGACCAAAAGACGCTGGAAACCTTCGTAATTCTTTTTGCGCCGTTTGCACCGAACACAGCGTCCGAGATGTGGGAATTGCTTGGGAAAAATATGGATCTATACAGCCAACGCTGGCCGGAGTGCGATGAAAAAGCCCTTGTACTGGATGAAAAAACCATAGTTATCCAAATTAACGGCAAAGTGCGTGAGAACATAATTGTCACCTCCACCGCAAGTAAAGAAGAAATCGTGGAGGCCGCCACCGCCGCCGCAAAAGGCCGTTTTCCGGCCGACGTGCCGGCAAAAACGATTTATGTGCCGGGTAAATTGGTTAATTTTGTTTTTTAAGGTTGAGCAGACTTGTTTGAAAAGTGGGGTAAAATGGCTTATATCTTAGGTTTATTGGGTTGTGCATTGCTGGTTTTTTTAGACCAGTTTACAAAACATTTGGCTACGGTTAATTTCGCGTCGAATGCGGAGCGGCTTCATTCCGCTACATCGGAGTTTATCCCGGGCTTTTTGTCCTTTACGCACCACACTAACGATGGGGCGGCCTGGGGTATATTATCCGGCGCGCGGTGGTTTTTTGTTACGTTTACCGCGGTTGTGCTTGTTGGTGCGGTTTTTATTTACGTAAAATTGCCGCAACCACTGTCAAAGGGGAAGCTGGCCGTCGTTACACGGATTTGTATGGTCGTTTTTATAGCTGGTGCGCTTGGTAATATGGTAGATCGGGCGATAAATGGCGAAGTGGTTGATTTCTTGAAGTTTGAATTCATAAATTTCCCGATATTTAACCTTGCCGATGTATTCCTTGTTGCGTCGGTGATACCCCTTTCCGTAATTATCCTGTTTTTTTACAATACCCCCAAGGATAAAAAAATCAAAAATGCCGAAAATTAATATAGTTGTGGAAGAGAATACAGTGCGCGCGGATGTTTTTCTTGTGCAGGCTTTAAAAGGCCAGGGGTTTGACATATCCCGCGCGTATTTGAAAAGATTGCTGGATGAAAAGCTTGTTGCCATTGATGGAATTTCCGTGAAACCAAGTTACAAGCCAGTGTACGGCGAGGTTGTGATAGTTGACTTGCCAGAGCCGAAAGCGTCGGATATATTGCCGGAAGACATACCGCTTAACATAGTATACGAAGACGAAAATTTGCTCGTGATAAACAAGCCATGTGGTTTGGTCGTCCATCCTGCGCCCGGGCATTATACGGGTACGCTGGTTAATGCGCTTTTGTATTATCTTGGCAGCGCGGGTAATTTAAGTAATATAAACGGTGTTCTGCGCCCAGGTATAGTGCACAGGCTGGATAAGGATACTTCCGGCCTGCTTGTTGTTGCGAAGGATGATACCACCCATCGCCACCTTGCCGCGCAGCTTGCGGACAGAAGCATGAAACGTATTTACAGAGCTGTTGCTATGGGGCGGATAGAAGAGGAAATCACGGTCGCTGAGCCGATTGGACGCCATAAAAAAAACCGCTTAAAAATGGCGGTGGACAGGGACGGGCGTACAGCGGTGACGCACTTTACACCTATTCGAGTTTTTGAGAATAAGGTTTACGGCAGAATACCGCCGCACTATACGTATTTAGAAGCTGCGCTTAAAACAGGGCGTACGCATCAAATACGCGTACACCTTGCGCACATGCAACGTCCTGTACTTGGTGATGTTTTGTACGGGCCGCCTAATCAGCCGCACTTGCCTGGCATTGTTTACAGCGGGCAAGTTTTACACGCGGTGCGGATTGGCTTTATTCATCCGGTAAACGGGCAAAGTATGGTTTTTGAAACGGAGTTGCCGGATTATTTTTGCAAAATTATAGAAATTTTAAGTTAAATTTGCGATAAACAGTAATTCGATCATTTCAAAATTTGCAATATGGACTATATTTTTTTATGTGGCATATGTCAGGACACCGGAAGCTGTGTCAATATCATAATCTCCAACGCAACGATAGATACAGCCACTTAACCCTTCATAATAAAAATCTCAAGGCATCACTGAACATTTCTTGGAAAACAAGTACTCCGTCACTACGAATATGGAGCATTGGCCAGCGTACGCCTACTCGTTTATCATCCTAAATATAATGAAGTGCCAACTGCTTGTTTGCTGTAAGGTAAAATACCGCTTCCTGTAGATTAGAATACGGTGACGCATGAGGTTTTTAATTCCGTTAATCCTGTTATTGATGAACCATG
>Ga0123355_10013430_pt1 | contig 12744 bp, 43 predicted proteins | sample TergutEmb28metaG_3_FD_89872 | JGI IMG/M metagenome (GOLD analysis project Ga0123355, IMG submission 89872) | Embiratermes neotenicus P1 segment gut microbial communities from Petit-Saut dam, French Guiana - Emb289 P1 | ecosystem: Host-associated > Arthropoda: Insects > Digestive system > Gut ...
ACACAACACAGTACCATTTCATTATATCTCCTGTTGCTGTAACCACATTCAACTCCAACCCAACTCAGTACCCTTGCACTCAATCTACTGTTGCTTTAACCACAATAATCTCCAACACAACACAGTAACATTGCACTATATCTACACTTGTTGTAACCACAATAAACTCCACACAAAACACAGTACCATTGCACAATATCTACTGTTGCTTTAATCACAATAATCTCCAAAAACAACACAGTATCATTGCACTATATCTATTGTTTCAGTAACCATTATAAACTAAACACACAACACAGTACCATTGCTCTATATCTACAGTTGTTGTAACCACAATAAACTCCAAAAACAACAAGGTACCATTCCACTATAACTACTGATGCTGTAACCACAATAAACTCCAACCCAACACAGTACCATTGCTCTATATCTACTGTTGCTATAATCGCAATAATCTCAACACACAACACAGTACCGTTTCACTATATCTACTGTTGCTGTAAAGCAATAAATTCCAAACACAACACAGTACCATTGCACTATATCTACCGTTGCTGTAAACACAATAATTTCCACACACAACACAGTACCATTGTACTATATCTACTGTTGCTTCAACCACAATAATCTCTTCACACAACACAGTACCATTTCACTATATCTACTGTTGCTGTCACCACAATAAACTCCACACGCAACACAGTAGCATTGCAACATATCTAATTTAGCTGTAACCACAATAAACTCCACACAGAAAACAGTACCATTTCACTATATCTACTGTTGCTGTAACCACAATGAACTCCAACACAACACAGTACCATTGCACTATATCGACTGTTACTGTAACCACAATAAACTCCATACACAACACAGTACCATTGCACTATATATAATTTTGTTGTATCCACAATAAACTTCAACACAAAACAGTACCATTGCCCTATATCTACTGTTGCTTTAACCACAATAAACTCCAACGCAAACAGTACCATTGCACTATATCTACTGTTGCCGTAACCACAATATTCTGAAAACAAAACACAGTTACATTGCACTATATCTACTGTTGCTGTAACCTCAATAAACTCCAACACAACACAGTACCATTGTACTATATCTACTGTTGCTGTAACAACAATAAACTCCAAAACAACACAGTACCATTGCACTATATCTACTGTTGCTGTAACCACAATAAACTCCACAAACTACACAGTAACATTGCACTATACCTACTGTTGATGTTACCACAATAATCTCCACACAAAACACAGTACCATTTCACTGTATCTACTGTTGCTGTAATCACAATAATCTCCACAACAAAACACAGAAGCATTGCACTATATTTAATGTTGCTGTAACCACAATAAACTAGAAAACACAACACAGTACCATTGCACTATATCTATTGTTGCTCTAAACACAAAAACCCCCACACACAACACAGTACCATAGCACAATATCTGCTGTTGCTGTAACCACAAAAAACTCCACACAATACACGGTAACATTGCACTATATCTACTGTTGCTGTAAGCACAATAAACTGCAACACAACACAGAACCATTGCACTATATCTACTGTTGCTGAACCACAATAAATTCCAACACAACACATTACCATTGCACTATATATATTGCTGCTGTAACCACAATAAACTCCACACACAAAACCCAGTACCATTGCAATATATCTACATTTGCTGTAACCACAATGAACTCCAACACAACACAGTACCATTTCATTATATCTCCCGTTGCTGTAACCAAAATAAACTCCAACACAACGCAAAACCTTTGCACTATATCTAATGTTGCTGTAACCACATTCAATTCCAACACAACTCAGTACCATTGCACTCTATCTATTGTTGCTGTAACCGCAATAAACTCCAACACAACAAAGTACCATTGCACTATATCTACTGTTGCTGTAACCACAATAAACTCCGTTACAACACAGTACCATTGCACTAAATCTCCTGTTGCTGTAACCACAATAAACTTCACACAACATAGTACCATTGCACTATACCTACTGTTGCTGTAAAGACAATAATTTGCAACACAACACAGTACCATTGCACTATATCTTCTGTTGATGTAACCACAATAAACTCCAACAGAACACAGTACCATTGAACTACATCTACTGTTGCTGTAACCACAATAATCTCCACACACAACACAGTACAATTGATATATATCTACTGTTGCTGTAACCACAATTAACTCCACACACAACACAATACCATTGCTCTATATCTACTGTTGTTGTTACCACAATAAACTCCAACCGAACACAGTACCTTTGCACTATATCTACTGTTCTGTAATCAAAATAATCTTCAAACTCAACACAGTACCATTGCACTATAACTAATGTTGCTGTAACCACAATAAACTCCACACACAACACAGTACCATTCCACTATATCTACTGTTGCTTTAACCACAATAACCTCCATCACAACACAGTAACATTGCACTATATCTTCTGTTGCTTAACAACAATAAACTCCACACACAACCCAGTACCATTGCACTATATCTACTATTGCTGTAACCACAATAAACTCCACACACAAAACAGTATCATTGCACTACATCTACTGTTGTTGTAACAACAATATTCTCCAACACAACACAGTAACATTGCACTACATCTACTGTTGCTTTAACCAAAATAAACTCCACACACAACACAGTACCATTACACTATATCTACTGTTCTTGTAACCACAATAATCTCCAACACAACACAGTATCATTTCACTATATCCAGTGCTACTGTAACCACAATAATCTCCACACACAACACAGTAACATTGCTCTATATCTACTGTTGTTGTAACCACAATAAACTCCACACACAACACAGTACGATTGCACTACAACTACTGTTGCTGTAACCACAATAAACTCCAACACAACACAGTACCATTGCACTATATCTACTGATGCTATAACCGCAATAATCTCCAACAAAACACAGTACCATTGCACTATATTTACTGTTGTTCTAACCACAATAAACGCAACACACAACACACCGCCATTGCACTATAACTACTGTTGCTGTAACAAGAATACACTCCAACACAACACAGTACCATTGCACTATATCTTCTGTTGTTGTAGCCACAATAAACTCCAACACAACAGAGTACCATTGCACTATTACTACTGTTCTTTTAACCACAATAATTTCCAAACTCTACACAGTACCATTGCACTATATTTACTGTTTCTGTAACCACAATAAACTACAACACAACACAGTAACGTTGCACTATAACTACACTTGCTGTAACCACAATAATCTCCACTCACAACACAGTAATATTGCACTATATCTACTGTTGCTGTAACCACAATAAACTCCACACACAACACAGTACGATTGCACTATATCTACTGTTGCTGTAACCACAATAAACTCCAACACATCTCAGTATCATTGCACTATACCTATTTTTGGTGTAACCGCAATAAATTCCACACACAACACAGTACCATTGCAATATATCTACTGTTGCTGTAATCACAATAATCTCCAAAAAAACACAGAATCATTGCACTATATCTACTGTTCTGTAACCATTTTAAACTAAACACACAACACAGTACCATTGCTCTACATCTACTGTTGCTGTAACCACAATTAACTCCACACACAACACAGTACCATTGCACTATAACTACTGTTGCTGTAACCTCAATAAACTCCAACACAACACAGTACCAATGCACTATATCTTCTGTTGCTATAACCGCAATAAACTCCAACACAACTCAGTACCATTGCACTATATTTACTGTTGCTATAACCAGAATAAACTCCAAAAACACAACACAGTACCTTTGCACTATATCTAATGTTGCTGTAACCACAATAAACTCCAACACAACACAGTACCATTGCTCTTTAACTTCTGTTGCTGTAGCCACAATAAACTCCAACACAACAGAGTACCATTTCACTATATGTACTGTTGTTTTAACCACCATAAATTCCACACCCTACACAATACCATTGCACTATATCTACTTTTGCTGTAACGATAATAAACTCTACACACAAAACAGTTCCATTGCCCTACATCTACTGTTGTAACCACAATAATCTCCAACACAACACAGTACTATTGCACTATAACTAATGTTGCTGTAACCACAATAATCTCCAACACAACACAGTAACATTGCACTATAACTACTGTTGCTGTAACCACAATAAACTCCACACACAACACCGTATCATTGCACTATATCTACTGTTGCTTTAACCACAATAATCTCCACACACAACACAGTACCGTTTCACTATATCTACTGTTGCTTTAAACACAATAAACTCCACACACAACACAGTACCATTGCACTATACCTAATTTTGCAGTAACCAGAATAAACACCACACACAACACAGTACCATTGCACTATATCTACTGTTGCACTAACCACAATAAACTCCAACACAACACAGTACCATTGCACTATATCGACTGTTGCTGTTACCACAATAAACTCCACACCCAACACAGTACTATTGCACTATATATAATTTTGTTGTTTCCACAATAAACTTCAACACAACACAGTACCATTGCACTATATCTTCTGTTGCTGTAACCACAATAAACTCCAACGCAAAACAGTACCATTGCACTATATCTACTGCTGCCGTAACCACAATATTCTGAACACGAAACACAGTAACATTGCACTATACCTACTGTTGCGGTAACCACAATAAACTCCAACACAACACAGTACAATTGTACTATACCTACTGTTGCTGTAACAACAATAAACTCCAACACAACACAGTACCATTGCACTATATCTACTGTTAATGTAACCACAATAAACTCAACACACAACACAGTAACTTTGCACTACACCTACTGTTGATGTAACCACAATAATCTGCACACAAAACACAGAAACATTGCACTGTATCTACTGTTGCTGTAACTACAATAATCTCCACACACAACACAGTAGCATTGCACTATATCTATTGTTGCTGTAACCACATTAATCTCCAACCCAACACAGTACCAATGCACTATAACTACTGTTGCTGTAACCAACAAAACTCCACACAAAACACAGTACCATTGCACTAAATCTACTGTTGCTGTATCCACAATAATATCCACACAAAACACGGTAACGTTGCACTATATCTACTGTTGCTCTAACCACAATAAACTGCAACACAACGCAGTACCATTGCACTATATCTACTGTTGATGAACCACAATAAATTCCAACACAACACAGTACCATTGCACTATATATATTGTTGCTGTAACCACAAAAAACTCCACACACAAAACACAGTACCATTGCAATATATGTACGTTTGCTGTAACCACAAAAAACTCCAACACAACACAGTACCATTTCATTATATCTACTGTTGATGTAACCAAAATAAACTCCAACACAAAACAGTACCATTGCACTATATCCATTGTTGCTGTAACCACATTAAACTCCAACACAACTCAGTACCATTGCACTTTATCTACTGTTGCTGTAACCACAATAAACTCCTACACAACTCAGTAAAATTGCACTATATCTACTTTTGCTGTAACCACAATAATCTCCGACACAACACAGTACCATTGCACTATATCTCCTGTTGCTGTAAACAGAATAAACTCCACACAACCGAGTACCATAGCACTATAACTTCTGTTGCTGTAACCACAATAATCTCCATCAAAAGACAGCACCATTGCGCTATATCTACTGTTGCTATAACCACAATAAACTCCAACAAAACACAGTACCATTGAACTATATCTACTGTTGTTGTAACCGCAATAATCTACACACAAATCACAGTAACATCGCACTATATCTACTGTTGATGTAACCACAATAAACTCCAAACAAACCACAGTACCATTGCACTATATCTACTGTTGCTGTAACCACAATGAACTCCACACTCAACACAGTAACATTGCTCTATATCTACTCTTCCTGTAACCACAATAAACTCCACCCACAACACAGAACCATTGCTCTAGATCTATTGATGTTGTAACCTCAATAATCTAAAACACAACACAGTAACTTTGCACTGTATCTACTGTTGCTTTAACCACAATAAACTCCACACACAACACAGTACCATTCCATAATATCTACTGTTGTTTTAACCACAATACCCTCCAACACAACACAGTAACATTGCACTAAATCTTCTGATTGCTTAACCACAATACACTCCACACACAACTCAGTACCATTGCACTATATCTACTGTTGCTGTAACCACATTAATCTCCACACACAAAACAGTACCATTGCACTAAATCTACTGTTGTTGTTACCACAATAATCTCCAACACAACACAGTAACATTGTACTATACCTACTGTTGCTTTAACCAAAATAAACTCCACACAAAACACAGTACTATTACACTATATCTACTGTTTCTGTAACCACAATAAACTACACATACAACACAGTACCATTACACTATATCTACTGTTTCTGTAACCACAATAAACTCCAACACAACACAGTACCATTGCACTATATCGAGTGTTTGTTGTAACCACAATAAACTCCACACACAACACAGTAACATTGCACTATATATAATATTGTTGTATCCACAATAAACTTCAACACAACACCGTACCATTGCACGATATCTACTGTTGCTGTAACCAAAATAAACTCCAACACTACACAGTATCTTTACACTATATCCACTGCTGCTGTAACCACAATAAACTCCACACACAACACGGAACCATTGCTCTATAACTACTGTTGTTGTAACCACAATAAACTCCACCAAAAACACAGTACCATTGCTCTATAACTAATGTTGCTGTAACCACAATAATCTCCTACACAACACAGTACCATTGCACTATATCTACTGTTGCTATAACAGCAATAAATTCCAACACAACACAGTAACATTGCACTATATTTACTGTTGCTCTAACCACAAAAAACTGAACACACACAACACAGTACCATTGCACTAAATCTACTGTTGCTGTTACCAAAATTAACTCCAACACAACACAGTACAATTGCACTATAACCCCTGTTGCTGTAGCCACAATAATCTCCAACACAACAGAGTAACTTTGCACTATATCTACTGTTGTTTAAACCACAATAAATTCCACACTCTACACAGTACCATTGCATTATATCTACTGTTGCTGTAACCACAATAAACTCCAACACAACACAGTACCATTGCACTATATCTACTGTTGCTTTAACCGCAATAAACTACATACATATCACAGTACCATTTCACTATATCTACTGTTGCTGTAACCACAATAAACTCCAACACATCTCAGTATCATTGCACTATAACTGTTGTTGGTGTAACCACAATAAACTCCACACAAAACACAGTACCACTGCACTATATCTACTGTTGCTGTAATCACAATAATCACCACACACAACACAGTATCATTGCACTATATCTACTGTTTCTGTAACCATTATAAACTAAAAACAAAACACAGTAACATTGCTCTATATCTTCTGTTGTTGTAACCACAATAAACTCAACACACAACACAGTACGATTGCACTATAACTACTGTTGCTGTAACAACAATAAACTGCAACACAACACAGAACCATTGCAATATATCTACTGTTGCTATAACCGCAATAATCTCCAACAAAACACAGTACCATTGCACTATATTTACTGTTGCTCTAACCACAATAAACTCCAAACACAACTAAGTGCCATTACACTATATCTACTGTTGCTGTAACCACAATAAACTCCAACACAACACAGTACCATTGCACTTTAACTTCTGTTGCTGTAGCCACAATAAACTCCAACACAACACAGTAAAATTTCATTATATGTCCTGTTGCTGTAACCAAAATAAACTCCAACACAAAACAGTACCATTGCACTATATCTATTGTTGCTGTAACCACATTAATCTCCAGCACAACTCAGTACCATTGCACTTTATCTACTGTTGCTGTAACCACAATACCCTCCTACATAACTCAGTACCATTGCACTATATCTACTGTTGCTGTAACCACAATAAACTCCGACAAAACACAATACCATTGCACTATATCTCATGTTGCTGTAACCACATTAAACTACAACACAACACAGTAACATTTCATTATATATCCTGTTGCTGTAACCAAAATAAACTCCAACACAAAACAGTACCATTGCACTATATCGATTGTTGCTGTAACCACATTAACCTCCATCACAACTCAGTACCATTGCACTTTATCTACTGTTGCTGTAACCACAATAAACTCCAACCCAAGACAGTACCATTGCACTATATCTACTCTTGCTGTAACCACAATAAACTCCACACAGAACACAGTACCATTGCACTATATATAATTTTGTTGTATCCAAAATAAACTTCAACACAACACAGTACCATTGCATTATATCTACTGCTGCCGTTACCACAAAATTATGAACACGAATCACAGTAACATTGCACTATATCTACTGTTGCGGTAACCACAATAAACTCCAACACAACACAGTACCATTGTACTATACCTACTGTTGCTTTAACAACAATAATCTCCAACACAACACAGTACCATTGCACTATATCTACTGTTGCTGTAACCACAATAATCTCCACACACAACACAGTAATTTTGCACTATACCTTCTGTTGATGTAACCACAATAATCTGCACACAAAACTCAGTAACATTGCACTGTACCTACTGTTTCTGTAACCACATTCATCTCCACACACAACACAGAATCTTTGCACTATATCTACTGTTGATGTAACCACAATAATCTCCACACAAAGCACAGTACCATTGCACTGTACCTACTGTTGCTGTAACCACAATAATCTCCACACACAACACAGTATCATTGCACTATATCTATTGTTGCTGTAACCACAATAAACTCCAACACAACACAGTACCAATGCACTATATCTATTGTTGCTGTAACCACAAAAAAACTCCACACAAAACACAGTACCATTGCACTATATCTACTGTTGCTGTATCCACAATAATATCCACACACAACACGGTAACATTGCACTATATCTACTGTTGCTGTAACCAAAATAAACTGCAACACAACACAGTACCATTGCACCATATCTACTGTTGATGAACCACAATAAATTCCAACACAACACAGTACTATTGCACTATTTTTATTGTTGCTGTAACCACAAAAACTCCGCACACAAAACACAGTACCATTGCAATATATCTACTTTTGCTGTAACCACAATAAACTCCAACACAACACAGTACCATTTCATTATATCTCCTGTTGCTGTAACCAAAATAAACTCCAACACAAAACAGTACCATTGCACTATATCTATTGTTGCTGTAACCACATTTAACTCCAACACAACTCAGTACCAATGCACTTTATCTACTGTTGCTGTAACCACAATAAACTCATACACAACTCAGTACCATTGCACTATATCTACTGTTGCTGTAACCACAATAAACTCCGACAAAACACAGTACCATTGCACTATATCTCCTGTTGCTGTAAACAGAATAATCTCCACACAACCGAGTACCAAGGAACTATATCTACTGTTGCTGTAACCACAATAATCTCCAACACAAGACAGTACCATTGCACTATATCTACTGTTGCTATAACCACAATAAACTCCAACAGAACACAGTACCATTGAACTTTATCTACTGTTGCTGTAACCACATTAAACTACACACAAATCACAGTAACATTCCAATATATCTACTGTTGCTTTAACCACAATAAACTCCACACAAAACACAGTAGTATTGCACTATATCTACTGTTGCTGTAACCACAATAAACTCCACACATAACACAGTAACATTGCTCTATATCTACTCTTCATGTAACCACAATAAACTCCACACACAACACAGTACCATTGCTCTAGATCTACTGTTGTTGTAACCACACTAATCTCCAACACAACACAGTACCTTTGCACTGTATCTACTGTTGCTGTAACCACAATAATCTCCACACACAACACAGTACCATTCCACAATATCTACTGATGTTTTAACCGCAATAAACTCCACACACAATACAGTACCATTGCACTACATCTACTGTTGTTGTAACCACAATAATCTCCAACACAACACAGTAACATTGTACTATATCTACTGTTGCTTTAACCATAATAAACTCTACACACAACACAGTACTATTACACTATAACTACTGTTTCTGTAACCACAATAAACTACACATACAACACTGCACCATTCCACGATATCTACTTTTGCTGTAACCACAATAATCTCCAACACAACACAGTATCATTTCACTATAGCCACTGCTGCCGTAAACACAATAAACTACACACACAACACAGTACCATTAAACTATATCTACTGTTTCTGTAACCACCATAAACTCCACATACAACACAGTACCATTGCACGATATCTACTGTTGCTGTAACCACAATAAACTCCAACACAACACAGTATCATTTCACTATATCCACTGCTGTTGTAACCACAATAAACTCCACACACAACACAGTACCATTGCTCTGTAACTACTGTTGTTGTAACCACAATAAACTCCACACACAACACAGTACCATTGCACTATAACTACTGTTGCTGTAACCACAATAATCTCCTACACAACACAGTACTATTGCAGTATATCTACTGTTGCTATAAGCGCAATAAACTCCAACACAACACAGTAACATTGCACTATATTTACTGTTGCTCTAACCAAAATAAACTCCACACACAACACAGTACCTTTGCACTATATCTACTGTTGCTGTTACCACAATTAACTCCAACACAACACAGTACAATTGCACTATAACTTCTGTTGCTTTAGCCACAATAATCTCCAACACAACAGAGTACCTTTGCAGTATATCTACTGTTGTTTAAACCGCAATAAATTCCACACTCTACACAGTACCATTGCACTATATATTCTGTTGCTGTAACCACAATAAACTCCAACACAACACAGTACCATTGCACTATAAATACTGTTGCTTTAACCACAATAAACTCCATACACAACACAGTACAATTGCACTATATCTACTGTTGCTGTAACCACAATAATCTCCAACACATCTCAGTATCATTGCACTAAACCTATTGTTGGTGTAACCACAATAAACTCCACACAAAAACACAGTATCATTGCACTATATCTACTGTTTCTGTAACCATTATAAACTAAACACAAAACACAGTACCATTGCTCTATATCTACTGTTGTTGTAACCAAAATAAACTCAACACACAACACAGTACCATTGCTCTATAACTACTGTTGTTGTAACAACAATAAACTCCAACACAACACAGAACCATTGCAATATATCTACTGTTGCTATAACCGCAATAATCTCCAACACAACACAGTAACATTGCACTATATTTACTGTTGCTCTTACCACAATAAACTCCACACACAACACAGTGCCATTGCACTATATCTACTGTTGATGTAACCACAATAATCTCCAACACAACAGAGTACCATTGCACTATAACTTCTGTTTCTGTAGCCACAATAAACTCCAACACAACAGAGTACCATTGCACTATTTCTACTGTTGTATTAACCACAATAAATTCCACACTCTACACAGTACCATTGCACTATATCTACTGTTGCTGTAACCACAATAAACTCCAACACAACACAGTACCATTTCATTATATGTCCTGTTGCTATAACCAAAATAAACTCCAACAAAAAACAGTACATTTGCACTATATCTATTGTTGCTGTAACCACATTAATCTACAACACAACTCAGTACCATTGCACTTTATCTACTGTTGCTGTAACCACAATAAACTCCTACATAACTCAGTACCATTGCACTATATCTACTGTTGCTGTAACCACAATAAACTCCGACAAAACCAAAACCATTGCACTATATCTCCTGTTGCTGTAAACAGAATATACTCCACACAACAGAGTACCATTGCACTATATCTACTGTTGCTGTAACCACAATAACCTCCAACCCAAGACAGTACCATTGCACTATATCTACTGTTGCTGTAACCACAATAAACTCCAACAGAACACAGTAACATTGAACTATATCTACTGTTGCTGTAACCACAATAAACTACACACAAATCACAGTACCATTGCACTATATCTACTGTTGCTGTAACCACAATAAACTCCACAAAAAGCGCAGTACCATTACACTATATCTAATGTTGCTGTAACCACAATAAACTCCACACACAACACATTATCATTGCTCTATATCTACTCTTCCTGTAACCACAATAAACTCCACACACAATACAGTACCATTGCTATATATCTACTGTTGTTGTAACCACAATAAACTCCAACACAACACAGTACCTTTGCACTGTATCTACTGTTGCTGTAACCACAATAACCTCCACACACAACACAGTACCATTCCACAATATCTACTGTTGTTTTAACCACAATAACCTCCAACACAACATAGTAACATTGCACTATATCTTCTGTTGCATAACCACAATACACTCCACACACAACTCAGTACCATTGCACCATATCTACTGTTGCTGTAACCACAATAACCACCACACAAAAAACAGTACCATTGCACTACATCTACTGTTGTTGTAACCACAATAATCTCCAACACAACACAGTAACATTGTACTATATCTACTGTTGCTTTAACC
>Ga0123355_10013431_pt1 | contig 12744 bp, 4 predicted proteins | sample TergutEmb28metaG_3_FD_89872 | JGI IMG/M metagenome (GOLD analysis project Ga0123355, IMG submission 89872) | Embiratermes neotenicus P1 segment gut microbial communities from Petit-Saut dam, French Guiana - Emb289 P1 | ecosystem: Host-associated > Arthropoda: Insects > Digestive system > Gut ...
ATGTAGGAGCATTAATTAAAAAATGAATAAAACTTGGTAAAACAAGTTTTAAAATCCTATATACGTAATATAGTAGCACGAAAAATGTACAACATTAAATTAGCAAATTGCAAAATTACGACACGTAATTTGAGTGAAATGAGTTCCCAAATATAAAATGCCTAGTTCAAGATTAACCATTCTCACTGTTATTGCATTAACCGTGGAATGAAGTTCAAGTAAAAGTATATTCCTGTAAACACCGTCGCCAAATTACCTCACAGCCTGGCATTTCGTTAACCTACCAACATCTTCATGATCAGCTATCCTATAACCGTCAATAAATGATCATCAAATGTCCGTGTAATGAAAACCAACTTGATGCATTATTTATCCTCAGTTTATTTCGTCAATCAACCTCTACATGTTTCGGGTATATTTGTAGCCCATCATCAGGAGGTATACTGTATATATACAACAATTGGTACGTAATGTGCTTTTCAGTTGGCTGTCTGTTGGCCGGTCAACAGACAGCCAACTGAAAAGCACAACACATACCAATTGTTGTATATATACAGTACACTTCCTGATGATGGTCTACAAGTATGCCCGAAACATGTAGAGGTTGATTGATGAAAAAAACTGAGGATAAACAGTGCATCAAGTTGGTTTTCATTAGACGGATGTATCGAGATGCACGGTCAACAAAACATAAAACTTATCATCATATGTCTAATCCCTCTTGAGGCCTAAGCCAATTTCCAACTCGAGTAAGAATGTCAATTTAAATTCCAATTCCGATTAACCCCATTAGCAAAATCTAACCCTCCTAGAACTAGTAACAGAAAGAAGAGTAGAAATTAACAGAAACGTGGAGATGAAGGAAGAATAAACAAGAAGAAGAAAGTATTGAGTGGCTGTGCTACTTCACGTAAAGAGTTGAAACATGGAACATAAGAATGGAGGCGCCGCAATACACATATATTCTGAATGGGCGTTTCGGATAAACATGCTTTCCTCTTCATTACGAATTGAAACAAACATCGCGACGAAACACCCGGCAAAGACACGCCACTTTAAATACCAGTAAACCCCACCGTTTACTTCTTCAGTGTCCCTACTTCCTTAAGCACCACATTTTTACGATGATACTTTTTTTTACACTATACCTATAATAACATAATATTGGGCCATTAACTCTTTAAGGCCTTCTGCTAACTTTACGTACCAGCAAGTTTAACAGACACAACTTCTACGTTCCGCCCACCACTGTCTCTATGCGGTTAGTATGGATCTCGGAACATACAGCAATTTCTTCCCTAAGCAGCATGAACGTTTTAAAGCCTAAAGTTCTCTTTACGTACCGCCAGGTTTAAAATTCAAAAGTTCTACATGGTGTTCGCTTCGTGTTAAGTGTTTTGTAAGGATCTCAGAACAGCCAGTGACCTTTGCTTTATACATCATTAACTGAATGGTTTTTATAACCGCGCTGGAAAGTGTTTACAGCGCGGTATGGACTGATGCCTTATATAAAGCAGATTACGTTTCGTCTTTAAAAGGTTAACTGGCTCGTTTTTACAACAGAGGAAGTGTGTGTTCACTGCGCGATACGAACGGAATCTTTACATATAATGCAGGTTAACCGTAATCTTTAGAGGGTTAAACCAACGACACTCTGATCCACGTGCAGGCCAAGAGAAGACATAGCGTTAGTAAAATTAAACTGTTATTCTTGGAAGAAATTTCACAGCATCGTTTCCCTTGTTTGGAGCAGATTACCATTGGCGTTGACTGTTATTTATAATGTGGTAGTTCTGATAAGGATTACAGGTCAGGCGCCCTAGGGCAGTACTTTACAAACGGTAGTATGCGGATGGTCGCCTGGTGGTACGTGAAGAAATTTAGATTTCTTTTAACAATCAAATTTTGGAAACGACAACTCCACTACTGAAATTGTTTTAAAATTGTTTAAATATAACGATATAGAGATATAGCGATATAGAGATATATAGATATAGCCATATAGAGATACAGAGATACAGCGATACAGAGATATAGAGATACAGCGATATAGAGATATAGCCATATATGGATATAGAGATATAGCGATATACGAGATATAGAGATATAGGGATATAGCCATATAGAAACATAGAGATAAAGCGATATAGATATAGGGATATAGCCATATAGAGATATAGCGATATAGAGATACAGAAATATAAATATATAGCGAGACAGAAAGATATAGCGATATAGAGATATAGCGACATAGAGATAGAGAGATATAGCGATATAGAGATAGAGAGATATAGCGATATAGAGATGTACTGAACCACGAAGATTAGACCTTGCGATTTAAATTAGGTGAACCACAAAATATGTAGTTATATTTGTATGTATATGAAAGCGTTTTCTGTGTTTATTATCAAGAATGAACACAACTTGTAGAATACTACACATTCCAGTGTCATCTACTGCAAGTTTCGGCCATTTTTGGCCATCATCAGGTAGATCATACAACATACATGAAAAATGTTGCTATAAGATCTACCCGATGATGGTAAAAAACGGCCGAAACATGTAGTAGACGACAGAATATATAGTGTTCTAAATGCTGTGTTCACTCTGACAAACACAGACATTTATTAACAGAGACAACAGGATGAAGATACCAAATGCATTTGCCGATGATGTAATGTCACACTTATATTTGCGACATGATTTTTATAGCATAAGTAAAACAAAAATTATGTACTCATACAGCCTCAGGGTCCTGATCGTCAATGAAAATTTCTGGCTGCCCATCGGATCAGAAGGAAGGGTTTAGTTTCAAATTTCGGATACACTCGTACTGCAAGAGTAGCGTCTTCAAGTGTCTGCAGTCTGCTCTTGCAGTATGGACTGTAGACCGCAGTCCCCTCTCGACCAGAATTCAAGCTTCTTCCTGACATTATTTTCATTTCGTACAGGTCACCTCACCAACGCCTCTCTCATTGTCATCGCTGTGTGTGTTAGCGTTTCGGCAACTTCTCTGCCTCCAATGTGAAGCATGTTGTCTATTACAAATCTTGCAGGCGTTTTCGGAAAAGTAACGGCAGTAAAGGAAACCAGTCAAAACCGGTATGCGAACCCAAGACTCACCTCCATAAAGTCCTTAATATAATGGGTGTATTGCCACTTTATTTTTATTCACCCTGTAGGATTACATATATTAAATTTCAAGTAGGTCGCTCGGTCAGCATAATTAGCAGGCTACGGGCTAGACGACCGACAAATCTGAGTTCGATTTCTGGTAGGACTAAGTGCTTCTTCTATTCTTCAAAGCATGCAGACCCGCTCCAGTGGGCCAACCCATCTCCTATTCAATAGCTACCGAATAATTTTGAGAGGGTAAAGCAGCCGGAACGCGACGCTGACCACTCAGCTCCCGCATACTGCCGTTGTCAAGATTGTATGCAGTAATGCATACACTCTCCTACATACCTTCGTGGTGTGTGTAATTGAACACGGGGAAACTTTTCCTTATTAACGCTGAAATTTGAACCGGAATAAAACATTATTTGCCACATTCACACACGTTGAGATATTTGGTTCTCATGTCGGTGACGTTGAAGATTTCCGCCTTCTGGGATGTGACACTGTGTAGTCAGCTAAATGCCACCTGCGTTATTACGTTGTAACACCTGATTGTGTCTGTAGTTGCTGCAGAATACATTAATTTTAATTTAAGATTTTACAACTTCCGGCTCGTTCTCAGACATTTAACCTTTTACTGCACAGTGGCAACTACGTGTACGCACCAAATTCTGTAGTTATAAGATGCTAATTTAACCCCTCCGAGTAATTTGCACGTAGAGACAGTAAAATATATCAACAAAAATTACAGTTTCTTGATCTCAATAAACATTAAAAACTGTAATTACTGATGCTTGATGCTGGGTAATTTCTTTGGGAGGTCATCGGATCAGAGGCTACGTGCGAATGAGAAACAACAGCTTCCCACCAAGTTTAAGTAAGGAACAGAACGTTTCAATCGACAGTCCTGCCTGAAGCGGAGGCCAAGAGAAATACACGAAATATGTCGGCTTCCATTTGGCTCCGCTTGAGGCAGCACTGCCGATGTTTAACTTTATATTTTTTTTGTTAAAAATAGTTTTTAGAAGCAATAAAAACAAAGGAGACGCTAATAAAAGATGAATCATAAGCTTTCTAAAAGTGTTTATTTTTAAAAGATCCGTTTCGTTGTTCAGTAGATCACGATGTCGCAAACAAAACCTGTGGTATTGATGTAAATGATTCTGAACTCTTCCATGCGAAATAAGAATATATTGCATAAGATCCTCACTAATAATAGCGCTTATTTCCCTACACAGCATTCACCAATTAGTGTTTCTAATGGATGCACACTCTGTTCTCTGTGACACAAAACTGAATTTTTATACTGATAAAATTAAGAAGAATGTCGGGTTCAGAGACTTCAAACCAGACCACACTAGTTCCCAAAGCACGTTTTAGCTACTGCTATAAATGACAGGGGAAAAGAATCTAATTTACTCGCAGATGTAATAGCTGTATATTCGCAAAGGCGCCCAGTCCAGTAAAGGACCAGACTGTAATGTTCAAAATGGTATACATCGGTTTAAACTATTACAATCCCATGTTCAGTGTGTATTTAGAGAAAGGGAAGTCGTGCACTTGCGTATGTTTGTGAAGAGAAAATGTCTGGTAAATTCTGTTCGTAAAATCTCCTGCCATCATGGGGCGCCTTCTTTCAACCACAATAATCCCATTCCGTGCTCAAACCTTTACAGAAAAAATATGCTTTTTTTCTACATTTCCTCCGTAATTCGAAATTTCTACTGTCACAAAACCACAAATAATTATTCAGTATAATGTCTATAATTAAGGAAATATTTACAGAGTAGGACAAAATAATGTTTTTAAAGGACATACTCCTATTTTGTTCATAACATTCAATAGAGTTAAAACTGACAGAAGAAAATCTTCTTTTCCAGAAACATTGCGTGTTATCTTACAGGGTTTTGGAAGTTCGTTTATCTGAATTCCGTATGGTGAAAAGGCAGACAGGCTGCCCAGACTGAATTCCAACTGCTGAAGCGTTTACATGCACCAGCACTTCGCAAGCTATGGAGTCGTCTGTCTTAGGTAAGTGACGGGACAGTCGATGTTAACTTATATTCTTTTACTTAACCAATTAAATGCCGGTCCCAGTGGTCGCACGGTCTAAGGCGTAGATCTGCGGCCGCTCGCCTGCCGAGATTGTGGGTTCGAACCCCAAAGGGGGCAGGGATGTTTGTCTGTTGTGAGTGTTGCGTGTTGTCAGATAGATGTCTCTGCGACGAGTTGATCACTCGTAGAAAGAACCCTTACCGAATGTGGTGCGTAGTTGTGTGTGATCTAGAAACCTCGTGAATGAGAAGGCCCTGACCCTGGCCCAATGGGGGCTGTCACGCCAAATACAAACAAAAAAATCTAACAAACTGCACGTACTATATATATAATAGTATACAGAACTTTATCACTTAATTACAATTCAAACCAATAAATGCCCACAGTTGTATAATTTTTATAATGATAATGCTATTACACATTGACCATCAAATACTACATGTACATCTTATGTTTATTGGACCTGCATCATTGTGATAGTTGAAGAATAAGAGACCAACTTGAAAAATTATTACACATTTTCCATTCCGTGCATTAAAATACAATTATTACAATTCAAGCCAACAAATGCTGTTAGTGTTACAATACCATTACATTGACCATCAACTCCTACATGTACGTTTTTCGTTCCTCACAAGCCCATCACCAGGGAGCACTGAAAATTGCACAAAGGGACTGACTAGTAAACTGGTGAGAGCTGCTTCAGCCTGCCACACGGATACCACCCCAACCAGCCACACCGAAACGCCAACACACATTGAAACAAGAACACACAACCAATGTGGTGATACAATAGAAAAGTCGCAGGCTCCTGATGATGGATGTGTTAATGTCCGAAACATGTTGAACATAGAAGACGTGAAATATAACTTAATAAATTGTGACATCAAGTAGGTCTCTTATTCTTCAACTACATGTACATGTTTGGGCCTCACTAGCCCATCATCAGGGAGCACTAAAAGTTGCATAAAGTGACTGTCTAGTACATTGGTTCATTGTACGTAGAACCGCCAATAACTCTCACCAGTTTACTAGTCAGTCCCTTTGTGCAACTTGCAGTGCTCCCTGGTGATGGGCTTGTGAGGAACGAAAAACGTACATGTAGGAGTTGATGGTCAATGTAATGGTATTGTAACACTAACAGCATGTGTTGGCTTGAATTGTAATAATTGTATTTTAATGCACGGAATGGAAAATGTGTAATAATTTTTCACTCCATCATGTTTCGGCACTACTATGACATCTTCAGGGATTGCAAGCACAAAGATTTAAAACTAACTAACATAAGATACATTACATTCGTAACACTCGTACATATAGCATTCCCCAGTTACATTCATTCTTCACACTGAACTGTGCTGTGATATGCGGGAATCTAGAAACGTCAGATATTTCTGTAAAAAATCATTTCCCATTAGAACCTACACCAGACATGAGACAGTTCCGATTAAAATTTCTGATGCCTTACTGAAACTTTCCGTTATTGTCTGTTTAATTAATTATTTTTATTTGTATTTTTATATGGGCTGGGTAGCTCAGTCGGATTAGCGACTGAGCTAAGGGCTGGACGGTCCGGGATCGAATCCCGGTGGGGACGAGATTTTCCAACCCTCCAGACTGGTTCTGGGGCCCACCCAGCCTCCTGTAAAATGGGTACCGGGTCTTTCCCGGGGGTAAAGTGCGGCCGAGGCGTGCTGCTGACCACTCACCCCCTTCTAGTGTTGTGGTCATGGAAGAGTAGAGCTAAGCCTCTATCCACCCTCTGGGCCACACCGGGCCTGTAACGGGATCACTTTGCCTTTTTTCATTTGTATTTTTATATACAAAAGCCCTCGTTTCTCGGGTTCATTAATCATTTAATCTTATTTTTTTCTAAAGACTATGCCAAAGCTGGAAAACCAGGCAAGCAATTCAGTGGGGCTCGAAAAAATATGACGCTTTTGTAGTCAGCTCTATTGATCGCGCTTTTGTACAGCCACCTCCATGAACTTTGAGGATCAAAATAGCGAAATTAATTAAAAGAAGCCTAAGATATGAAAGTGATTATCAATAGCACGCTTGGAAGGACGTGCCAAGTACTGAAGTTTTTGAACTGGTAGGAGGTCAGGCGGTGTTTCTTGTTTAGTAAGTAAATATTGAATGAAGGACTGCGCACTTACAGCCCTACATAAACCAGGAAAGATAAACCAAAAATTTAAAATTTTTAGTTCATCCTTACGTTACGGTACAAAGCCCCATCAGTTCTGTAAGTGGCATGGTACAATGAAATGCTATATGGCGCTATACACCGTCTTTACCATTCACAACCATTCCATTAATCATGCAGTTAATAGCGAATACTTAGACTAAGCAATAATAAATCATCTGGTTAACGTCCACACACACACACACAAACGCAACTCACTATAATTCGATGTCTGTGTGTTACTCTGTCAGGTGGGATGTGTTGGCCTCAAGCTGTGCACCTTGAGGGCGAGACTTTTATTACCGCGAAAACCACAGATGTTACGGTAACATCTGTGGTTTATTATTTTAGGACGATTTATCAAGTGTATTCTTTGTATATAATCAATTTAATCCTGTTTATTTAAGAAAGCTTTACGAACTGCCTTGGTTGTGTGGCGTCGAATGGAAGGGGTGATCGTGAATAATGTATTGAAATTGATTTTTGAATAAAGCAGTCGTGACCTATTTTAAAATACACTCTCAATATTTACGATCAGAAGCTTAGGAAAACCCCTAAATAATCCAGGAAAGTTGGTTGCGTGACCAACATTCGAAAACGGCCCCTACCGTAGAGCTCTTCTAGCACTTTCAGAAGGAAGCCGTTATAGCCAGGTAATATTTTGTTATTTACACCAAACATGTTATTGAAAAGCAAACAATTGATGTAAATTTAGGGTCTGCACAAAGTAAAATTCCATTTCCAATTTTCAGCGTGTGTGTTAATTTTAACTGTCTGCTAGTAATCTGATGTGTATTGGACCGTGCATCATTGTGAAAACCGAAGAATAAAAAAACAACTAGACGCCACTTGTTATTTTGTCACACTTCTTATAGGCTCAACATGTTTCGAGCATTAATATGCCCATCTTCAGGAGCTCGCGACTATGATGTTGATTATCACATTGGTCGCATCGTTCTTGGTTTTGCCTTACACATATTTTGGAGGTTAGGTGCGGTTAGACTGGAGAAGTGTCCGTGCTGCAACCCGGACACTACTCCAGCCTAACCGCACCTAAGCTCCAACATACAGCAAACCAAGAACGATACGACCAATGTGGAAATCAACATCATAGTCGCGAGCTCCTGAAGATGGGCATATTAATGCTCGAAACATGTTGAGTCTATAAGAAGTGTAATAAAATATCAAGTGGCATCTAGTTGTTTTTTTTATTCTTCAGTTGTCTGCTAGTACTCGAAAAACGAATAGACATGTCGGACGTGTATTTGGTAAAGTTATGTAATTATTCTGTCAACTGAAGTTTTAATAATAATAATAATAATAATAATAATAATATTTATTTATTTACTGCTATTGGGTTGTTACCCGGTGGCAGTGATTATTTTACATATAAACAAAACATGAAATTAGTTACTACTAATTTAAGTCGGGAGGACTACATGAGAACCATGTAGTGGCAACTTGGAATGTTGGGAACCATCACAGCATTTGCTTATAGACACAGGGAAACCAAGAAGAACCTGTGTCGAGGTGGTCGGTCGCAGGACAGGTACAATACTACTCTGTGTGTATACATTATATTTTGATTATGAACACCGTAGAAGACCTTCGCTCTTCTGGGGCGTTACGCGGCGCACATTGGTAATTAAACTGCTTCGGTCTTGATCACGGGATCGATAGGTTGTCTCGAAACGTCGGTGCCAGAAAGGCGAATATCTCATTTACACCACGGTGGAAGCCTGAGATCACGCCACACTGTTAAGCAAAAATCACTTTCCTTTGTGCATTCTTGTGAACAATGTACCTTATAATAGCTGAAATGGCCGAAAAATGTAGTAAAATTATGCAAAATCGCAATATTTTTACGATAAATTAAATTGTTGTGTTTCTAAGTTTATATATACAGTTGACGGCACAAAGGAGCCCTTTACCTAAGATGGTAAATATCCCTACTGAATTTTCAAAATCTAGTAACACTGCTAATTAGAATATTAAATGGCGACCAAAGATTCTCCATTGCTGTCTGTACGAAACGCATTACACAGACCTAACTCCATCTTAAGGAATGATTTTCAAACTGAGCATCGAGCTGCGCACATACGTAAGGTATTCACTCAGAATGCACCACCCAAATCATTCTTTGTGAGCAAAATATATTTAAAAAAAACTCAGTATCACTTGGCGTTATTAGAATGTACCAGACGTGAAAATTAGTCTCAAATGAAGAAGTTTCAACATCAAATTATTCGTGGAACAACAGATGTCTATCCTGGAGGTAACTCAGCATCTAACAGAAATGAATAGCAGGAATATTTCTTGGGGGTAAAGGTGGCCGGTGCGTAGGGTTGACAACCTCACCACCTTCATGTGCCGACTGTCTTAAAATCTGGGAACTTCAACCTCCTGGAATTCTCAGGGCCTGTCCAGACCTGTAATGGGATTGCTTTACCTTCTACAGATGCCCAGCCCACGCACAAACCGAAATCTTTCACAGTGTAGCATTAATCGCGGACCAAATTTGAACTTCTCTTAGTTGGCAACACTTCTAGCACAATCCCATGAGACAACGTAGTGGGACATAAAATCTGGTGACCGTGGAGGCCATTTTACGCCGCCTCAACTCCGTCCTATATTTTTAGGAGGGAGAACTTCCCAATCCGGTATCGGGAAAAACAAGCTAGCAGTTTTCAGCACGACAGAGCACGGCCCCGCTCAAGCAACGCTGTCTGCGACGCAATTGTGAAGCATTTCCTGGTCACTAGAAGGGAGGTGTACAAGAGACACGGGCGTGTCTGGCATTTTTGGGCCCTTACGCGAATTTTTCCGATGGAATCAGTCGTGCCCATAATATACGTGTCCACTCTTCATTAAGTTGTCATAAACGGACTTGGTTCTTCAAATTAAGCTGTTTACTGAAACAGTTCCTCGTTTTGGAATTCTCACGAATACGCTCAGATTCACCCAAATAGTGGGTAGGATTCTGTTAGCGCAAAAGCAGTAAGTTGTTGTTGTGGGCTCCCAAGGCTCCTGGGCTTGTGTGTCCCTATGCCTTGCATACGCTTGCTATATGGCTGCTACGTCCCTGGTAGGGTCTGAAATAATTTATCGTTTGGACATCCGTCACATCACGGAAGATAGGCATATGTAAATCGAATTTGAATTAACCTTTCATTTGCATATTTCTAACATTTAGCATACAAGACGAATTATGCAAGATTTACATGTAAAATTAAAGCCAAGACTGCCATGGCAAAAGCAAAATTCACTAGCAAATTGGACTTAGTTTTAAGGAAGAAACTAGTGAAGTGTTAGATTTTGAACACAGCTTTGTATGTTGCTGAAACTTGGACACTTCAGAAAGTGGATTAGATATACCCGGGAAGTTCTGCAATGTTTTGCTGAAGAAGGATGGCGAAGATCAATTGGACCAGTTGCGTGAAAAATGAATAAGTATTACGTAGAGTCAAGGAGGAAAGGAAAATCCTAAGCATAATAACATGAAGGAAGGCCAACTGGATTGGTCACATATTTCATAGAAACTGTTTGCTAAAACACGTTACTGAAGATAGAAATAAGGATAGCAGGGACGGGAAGGACAAGGAAGAAGACGTAAACAGCTACTGGACGTCCATAAGGAAAGGAGAGTATACAATAAACTGATAGGGGGAGCACTAGTTCGCACCCTCCGGAGAACTCGCTTTGGAAGAGGTTATGGATCTGTCATAATGCAGACTACACGATAAAATATTACAGCATGTCAAAGTAGAGCGAATACACACTCATCACGATGCGACTTGCTGCTCTGCACTTGTATTACTGTTCCATTATTTTTAGCTGACTGTGAACAGCACGGCGAATGATGTAAGAAATACACGGGAAATTAAATCCAGTACTACCATGGCAAAAGCAGCGTCCGACAAGACTCTTTTCACCAGCAAATTGGACTTAAATTTAAGGGGGAAACTAGTACAGTGTTAATTTGAAGTGCAGCATTGTATGGGCAATATCCTACATACAATAAAAAGAAGGAAGGCTAACTGGATTGGTCACATCTTGCGTAGGAACTGCCTTCTAAAACACGTTATTGATGGAAAGATATAGGGAAAGATAGAAGTGAAGGGAAGAAGAAGAAGGTGTAAGCAGCTACTGGATGACCTTAAGGAAAAGAGAGGATAGTGGAAATTGAAAGAGGAAGCACTAGATCGCACTCTGTGGAGAACTCAATTTAGAAGAGTCTACGTACCTGTCGGAAGAGAGACTATAGAATGAATTTTAACCTGCAGTAGAGCGGATGGACGGTAAGCATAGCAGAAGAAAACATGAAGCGAATTTCGATAGCATGTAGAAACAGTGAAGGCATAGTAACAGCGGAAAATGTTATGTAACAACTCCGAATTTCACGTTCCAAATCTTCGCCGTCAAGGACATCTCAACCCACAAAATCAACAGTTAAGGGGGCATTTGGTGAGGAAGACATCACTGACGAAGATCTATCGTCTATACTGCTTTATGATTTACGTTCAGTTTGCCTATAAACAAGCGGCACACTCCGGGGTAAAACTCGCTCAGCCACAGGACGCTTAATTCTGTTTGCCCGACCTCACGTATCAACAAACTGATTCGGCGAGGAAAGTTTACGAGAGCGAACTGGAATCTGTTGATTGAACAGCCAAACCACAGCAGCCTCCATAAATCAAGAGAAATGGTTCGTCGCTAATTACCACAATTACCAATATTACAAACTACACACAGAAGTCAATGCCGTGTCATGATATTAATCTGCTAGCCTTTGAAAATCGGCATAGCGCTCTAATGAATAAGTTATTAAGGACTGTTTAAACAGTTGGACGATAATTGATGAATGTAACACACAGTTTAATTGTAGTTACGCTGCATGATTAGATCAGTTAGATGCTTTTTTTACGGTGCGACAGGCCCTACAGGCCAAGAACCTCTTCACTGTCGAGGCTTTAAGATCATACTCAGGCACACCACACTAGGTAGGACTCCTCCGGACAAGTGATCAGCCCGTCGCACAGACACCTCTACCTGACAACACGCAATATTTTCACAAGAGACAGACATCCGTGCCCCGCGCGGCACTGGGATCGGTCAGTCAGATGTCAACCTGCGCCGTCCTTACATTCACATAACTTAAAAAAAAAAAAACCGAAATTCTGACTGTATGGTAAAATTAAATGTCATGAGGGCTTTCGACGTTTTCATGAATACCGACACAAGAATTCCTCTACATTTTGCTCTCCTACTTACTTACTCCATGGTGCAGAGTCCTTCTTGAGAAGCTAACTGGTCTGCAGCTAGTCAAGAAATTCCCCGCATTTCACGGAACCTGAAGGTTCATTACCGCACTCACAAGCGTCCGCCAC
>Ga0123355_10013432_pt1 | contig 12743 bp, 8 predicted proteins | sample TergutEmb28metaG_3_FD_89872 | JGI IMG/M metagenome (GOLD analysis project Ga0123355, IMG submission 89872) | Embiratermes neotenicus P1 segment gut microbial communities from Petit-Saut dam, French Guiana - Emb289 P1 | ecosystem: Host-associated > Arthropoda: Insects > Digestive system > Gut ...
CCAAAAAAATTCATTTTTGAATTGCTAAGATAAGGAAAAAAAAAAAAAAAAAAACCGACAATATTTCCCAGGGAAGCCACCCTAAAAATCCACCTTTCCAACAAAACCCCCCCCCCCCCCCAATCGCCAACGATCATTTACACCTGGCAGACATGTGGTGACATTTCATAATTTAATAGTAATTACTAGCACAGGCAAGTTAACCACTAATGTATGTTCCAAAACCATCATGTTACTTTCATTTCCATTTTCTCAGAACCAATCATTCCAGGTATAATGTGGGAAAGACGAAGAACTCTGAATGGCTGACACAAGAAAATGACACTTCCAGAAATTATATGCCAGATACAATTTCATACGGCATGTATCGTCAGTTTCACGGAACTAGAAGAAATAAATGACATCTGCAGGACAACGACATACACACGAACAATGGATAGACTGTAATAAAAATTGGAAAAATTTGTAATAAAACAAGACAGGCAACATACGTACCACGCAACACTGAGGCATGTTTGTGCAACCATTATTGAAGGGGAAGAGCAATTAGTATTATATATTCTGAGGGGTGTTAGTAACCTTACGTATCCAGCATGCAATGCGCATGCGCTATATTGTCATTTATGGCCTGTCCGGTTCTGCAATACTTTTCCATATTATCTCATAAACAGCACAGTTTTCAAAAGTCACTGAACATGAAACATGCGTTTCGATTTTCTCTACAATTTATGTCTGAAACATTTCTCACAATAAGAAATGAGTGAGGTATGATCAAAAGTGTATATTGTTCTTCACATAAAGTACCCATTATTCTGTCAGATTTCAATGACACTTGAATATTCTGGACCAATTTTTCAAAAAATATTCAAATATCAAATTTTATGAATATACATGCACTCGGAGCCGAGTTATTCCACACAGACAGATGAAAGAACAAACAGACGTAACAAACCTAATAGTTGCTTTTGTGATAATGCAAACACACTAAAAACCATGAAGCTTCCATGGTTTGCTGATTATCTTATCTAACATATGCTGTAGTACGTGCAGATACAAACCTACAGGAATGCCACATAAGTCTGCTTGTAACTGCATTATGTAACTATTAACTGTCATTCCTCCATCCACAAGCAGTTTTGTAAGAGGAATCCCACAGTCTTTGTTCATTGCATCCAGAATATCTCTTGTCTGAAAGCAAATTGCTTCCAGTGCAGCACGAATTATAGCTACATTAGTTGTTTCTTCTGTTATCCCACAGATGACACTGAAATCAGGGATACACAACTTTCAAACAGAAACATCCCAAAGACACTACACAATGCAACAATACTGAAATTACTATGACGATTATCATAGCACAGCGTACAGACCAGCAATATGTAAAGTCTGAAGAAAATCAAAATGCCTTTCATTTATAAAAAAAGACTGAACTAGAAAAGTTGTGATAATATATGTGGAACGGTCTGGGCTCAAAGAACCACATCATACACTGTGTTAGAATACATATGAAACTGACTTGTCTCTGCAAATTAATCCTGAGAACACATATGACTGGGCTAAACAAGTCACATGCTTGCCCCATGCCACTGTAACCAAACACAACATAATTCAGAACAATGGTAAAATTAAATGTTTCAAAACAGCAGCCAAGTGCAGTGGACATTGCATACATTATGGTGCAAGTTACTGAAAATATTAACAAAAACTGCAGATAGGAGAAGTGCCTTTTCGCATGTAAAAAAAAGAATCTAAGAACTGGGCAAGGGGTAATCTGCTACAGGAAAATGAAAAAGCATATTTAACCTTTTGGCAACGGAATTATTTTTTTAATTTTAGCACACCCTGTATATAGAATGTGAATAATCCAGGAACCAAATATGTTAGAATTATGAAACAAACTGCATTTTGAAGAGGAAAAAACGGAGAGTATATACCGTGTTTAAAATATCCAGTACCTATATTTGTTGAATAAATATATAAAATGTAACGTTTCGAGGTTAGCGGTGCGGTACAACCACTATAGTCGTCATTAGGTGTCAAAAGGTTAAATCAAGTTTTAGGAGATATTTCTGACTGTGATCCCATCAATGATAGTGATTTGTCCATTTCTGACTGATAAGCAGGTGAGAGGGGCAGTGTTTCAGGTGCAAAATAAATTAGGTTATTTGTGTTATGGAGATGTGTACATTTTCAGTCATTAACTGTATTGTTAACAGCAGAGGACTTTTGGTCAGAGTAACATATGGTAGCTGCATTTTGTCAGCAAGTGTAGCTGCCCCATTCACAATTTCTCCCACACAAGCTGAGACCTCAATAATTCTAAACATTACCCCTCAGTTCCCCTTGTATATCTATAGAGTATATAATGCCAGAATAGGAAGTTTTACATATGTATATGGATTATAATTAACTCTTTAAATACCTGTGTGTTCACCTACAAGAGCACAGGTAGGAAGAAAACCCTTAGAAAATCTGTTTATGTATTTAGGCAAGAAAGAAACATACTGCATTTTTAAGACATGCCACATAATCTCTTTTACATTCCACAAAATTCCATCTATTTCATAACTTTATCTTTTCTGTTCAAATAATACTTAACGTTTTCCAAAAACCATGCGCTAAAATTTAAATATCCATCGTGCTAAGATAAAGGTTAAAACTGCTGGCACCCATACAGTCATGCACAATAAACAGTGGCACTTTTATGATAACACATTTCTGGGGCACTGGATGGAGAAAGGACTGCACCACAACCTCCTGATCGCAGTCCACTGCACTATTTATTTTGGGGTTCCATCAAGGCACAACTGTAGTCAAAGAACATTAATGGGCTACCATATCTTTGTCAGCATATCACTGAAGCAAACCTGCAATCCAAGGGGCAGTTCAGAGTGACTGGTTTACACTTAATACCATAAACACTGTATCTATACCATGCACACATACACTGTTCATTTCTAAAAGGTTCTGATAACGTCACATAACATTTAACATTACTGGGATTCTGAATGCTATCCATTGCCTAACATTCTAAACAGAACATAGCAAGTAACAAACTGGACGGGTTTTAGTCCTCAGAAACAGCCAGAAGAATATGTACCTTCTGCCTTTTCACATGAGGACTGAAACACAACAGTCTCTGAAGCACTATGTTCTGTTCAGAATACTAGACAATGATGCAATTCCAGAAAGAAAGTAATCCTAACAGACACTCGTTTCTTCCTACAAATTTACATGTACAACCACATGCGAAGAAATGTTATTAATGAAACAAACCTACGAGCATCTTTTCTCCAGAAAGGGGCATAAAGTCCAGAAAATGCAGGTACAAAGTACACCTCAGTTCTGTCAGTGTCACACTGTGCAATTTTATCCGACTCTGAAATATCTTCCAATATACATAAATTGTCACGTAACCATTTCATTGCTGCTCCACAAATTGCAACAGAGCCCTCCAATGCATATATTGCATTTGCTGACTTTCCCAGCTTGTAGGCCACAGTGGTAAGAAGACCATGCGTCGACTGAATTACCTGCAATTACAAATTACTTAAGACACTTAAAAACTCCAAGAGAAGTGCACCTGTAGCAATATACAGGATGAGTCTCTTGCTAGAGGCCCCAAACTATTGTCTATAAAAATTATGGTATTGAGATAATAACATGAAAATTTATATACACATACCAGGAACGATGCAAAACAGGACCTGCTCATAATCGATGTTGAAACGTCTCCTTTCACATCCAAGCACACTTGAATGTGTTTCTCCAAATTCTGGAATAGTTTTCCCAAAGTGTCAATATTGACGGCTTGAATCTCTTGGCGTATAGCGTCTTTGAGTTGTTCGATTGTGCGGGGTGTATTTCTGTACACTTTGCCCTTCAATAGGCCCCAAAGAAAGAAGTCGGCAGGCGTTAGATCAGCTTCCCCTTGTCTCTAACTTTTAAACCAATTTCTGGATGCAACACCTCGATGGTGCAAGTCTTTCACCAAATTCCATTCAAAATGCCATCTGGCATGCTTTAAATGAACCTGTTTGCCAGTATTTATGAAAGACAAACCTGCGCTGTTCAAATGTATACATAGACAATAGTTTGGGGCCTCTCGTGAGAGACTCACTCTGTATATGTGCAATAAACTGACATCAACTGAAGTATTAAAACTCTGGTAACACCAACAAATGCATTACTCTACATTCTATGTATCCTGTTACTTAGCTCCTATATGTTTCAGCACTGTTGTCATCTTCAGAGGACTTACACTAGAACTTCACTAAAACACACAGCAATAAATAAAAAGGTAAATCAGTCCCATTACAGGCCCGAGGTGCCCAGAAGGTTCCAGGAAGTTAAAATTTCCAGATTATGTGACAATGGCCAAGAATGGTGGTAAGGTTGTCAGCCTTAGGCACCGGCCGTTTTTACCCCCAGGAAATACTCCTGGTACTCATTTCTGTTAGAGGCTGAGTCGACCGCAGGGCCATAGTGCGATTGGAAGGATTGTCAATGAAAAATTCCACCGACACCATCTTGAATCGAACCAGCGACCTTCCGATTTGTAGCGCAGGACCCTAACCACTCTGCTACCGCAGTCCCCAGAGCAATAAGGTCTACAATAAACACAAATTTGGTGTGATGTCAAAAAACAACAGATTTTGGTTAAACTTATTATTATTATTATATATATATATATATATATAATAGTGTAGTTAATACAGTGATAATATAACGCTTGTTGCTATGATTTAAAGATGTGTAAGTCTCTGTTATACTCAGTTCTTGCTTACAAACATTTGTTCTTTCTTGACCCAAACTGGATTGCATCCAGTAAAATATAAACATTAAGTTGCACATAAAGTTTAGTGTAAACTATTTATTGCTGTATGTTTTAATAAAACTTTGGTATAATCTCCCTGAAGATGGTAAAAACACCAAAATATGTAGGAGCCAAGTAACAGAAAGAATACACAGATTTCAGAGTTGTGTAGGTATTGGTGTTACCCGAGTTTTAATACATCACAATGCATGGAATGAACTATGTAAAGTCATACGGATGTAATTTGCTCCCAAAATTAGAGACAGTAAATCATGAACATTTATTATTTTCATCATATGTAAATAGGTATATTAAATCCCACACTATGACATTACACAACCATTTTTCACTTAAGGGTTAATGGGATTAATACCAAATAATGTTTGGCTTAGCCCATCTCCACCGCATTGGAATCCACCCCGACCCCTACTGCATGCTATGCAGCCTCCACGAACCCATGGACAGAAACCACCTAAGACAATGTACCGCACTACTTAATAGGACAGAGTGTGAGCGATACTGGGAAGTCAGGATAAAAATGATGGAAAATTGACTTTGTCTTTTTACTGTCACTATTTTTGTCACTACTTCTTATCATTAGGACTTTCATATTTACTTTGAATGTTTTTAGTATCTGTACTGTAATTTTAATGTTTTACTTTTATTGGTCGCATAGGTCAATGATAAACAGTCAGTGTACCTGCCATTAGGAAAACAAAATAAATGTTTGCTTTAGCCAATTGGACTACACACATACATCATTGTAAATATGTGACACATGGCCTATTAAAATTAAGAGAGATATATTACACGAGCAGACATATAAAAGATTTCAAGATATATAAAGATGGAATTAATTCTAACGCTGTTAAACACAAATTTGTACGTTTGATGAGATGTGCACAGTTGCATAGTATTCACACACCGAACGAATAACATTTTTGTTATTAATTGATGGAACTAATCTTTGTTCGAAAAATCACAAAAATACCTACTGCGTTACATGTTTTGACTTGTAGGAGTCAATGTCACTGAATTTTATGTTACATTCAACCCAGTCCACAATGCTGAACCAGGTAAACCCATGCATACCACACTTACTTTTATAAAGGATGCACCAAAAGAATGCGACAATGTTTAGAACTTAGCTGTAACTAATGTACTACAATAACACGGCCAAGTTCTGTGTCTTTATGCCCTGCAAGTTGTGCACTTTCATACAGTGGTACAGCATCTTAGTGCATGAAGTGAAGAAAATCTTTATTGCCTGCAGACGGTTCATGGATATGTTGGGTGCAAATGTTCTTCAAAGAATTATATGAGGCTTATTCAGAAAGTAAATACCGTTTCGCTGTAAAAAAAATTAAGGTTTTGTATAAAATTTTATTGTTATCAGATGCTACAGTCTTCAAATTATTTTTCCACATATTCACCGCCATTACTGAGGCACAAGTTTTTGTATACCCTCCACATAGAATGCGGACGCCTGCGACCCAAATGCCTACTGACAGTGTCATGGAGTAGAGTCCTTGAAATCTGAGGAAAGTGCAGGGACAGATCAGAAATTGTGAAATGTCTGTCGTCACGCACTCTTTCGTTGACCTTACGCACCAAATCATCATTCATCAAAGATGGACACCCACTTCGCGCCTCATCATGCATGTTCTCTCGCCCTTCATTGAACATCCGAACCCATTTCCTAACCATGCCATCACTCACGCAATGTCACCATACACTTGACAGATCTGGTGATGACTCCCACTTGGTAGCACATTCCTAGTGTTCAAAAAACGAATTACAGACCGTATTACACAGTCGGCGGTCCCTTCAATTATCTTAAACATGTTTCATGCATAGGAACAAACATAAACATAACATGAATTTCACGAAATGGCATCTGTGGCTTCTCAATTGATAGAGGAAGTCACTGCACATGCACAAAGTGACAGTCTCGAGGATGCACGAGAGATATGCACAGACGGTACTTACTTTCCGAATAACCTACGTATATCTGATGATGCACACTCTCATCTCTGTGGGTATGCCAAGAAACAACACTGCCAATACTGGAGCAATGAACAACCATGTCACATGTTCAGAAAACTTCTACATAGTTTGACAGTCACCACTCCATGTGCAATGCTAGCTTTTGGAATTAATGGACCACACTTCTTTGAGGAAGGCAACCGTAGGGTGCTTGTAAACTCAGCATGATATTGAGCAATGCTGAAGACAGAAATAGATACTGACAACTTTGATGGTGAGCTGTGCTTTCAGCAAGTCAGTGCCACTGAGCACACAGCATGTGTACCAATACACTGTTTGAGATCCATGTTTCCTGGATGCATTATGTCATGCTTTGGTGACACTGCCTTGCCAGTCAGTTCCCCTGACCTCTCTACAACCCACTACCTTTTTCAAGACAATTGGAAGCCAAAGTTTATGCAAACAAACTGGCACACTTGATGAGGTGGAAGGGCACATAAGTGTTGAAGTCAGAGTCATTGAGAAATGTCAGCAGCAAAGAATTATGGTTAGTTTTAATCACGAATGCAAGAATGTGTTTTGTGCCAGGGAAACCCCTTACAACATGTAAATAACAGCATATATTAAATGGAATTTTACAACTGTTTATCTGTAACTTTTGTTCCTTACATTCAACCCAATTCATTAAAACATAAATCTGGAAAATGGGTGCACTTTCTACATCCACACGTACTGTAAAAAAAAAAGGGGTAAAGTGTACCATTGTACAGGCACTGAAGACTCTGTACAGGCCATACAGCCCATAGGGGGAGTAGAGGTATAGTTATACTCTTTCATGACCATGGCACTAGAAGGGGGGTGAGGGGTCAGCGTCACACCCCGGCCACTCTTTACCCCTGGGAAAGACCTGGTACCCATTGTACAGGAGGCTGGGTGGGCCCCAGGGCTGGTCTGAACAGGTGCGGAAAATCTTGCCCCCACCAGGATTCGATCCCTGGACCGTCCAGCCCGTAGCCAGTCGCTATACTGACTACGCTACCCGGCCCAGAAACACATACTCTACATGTTCAAAATTTGATACATGTGCTACAATACAACTGCGTAAATACTATGTTTTTCCAGAATACAGTGTTCACAGTTGCAATGCCATATCTCTATAAGTAACACTTTTCCTTCTAATTTCTTGAAGGATAAGAACTATTACATTGTTTCTTGTTTTGATGCTTTATTAATATTGCACACTGGACATTAACAAGATGAGTTATGACAATGCACACAGATTTTACCAAGATGTCATTGTATTGATACTTTAAAATTTAACATTATATCCGTGTTTTGGGCTTCCATCGTGGTGTAAATGAGATCTGCACTCATCTAAAATTTTATGCAGCGCAGATTAGTAGTTTGTTATCGACGTTTCGGGTCAACCTATCAGTCCCACCTTCAAGCTATGGGTATTACAGACAATTTAGATGATGAAAGCTTGCCTAATCATCTAGTGGCCTACAGTGTTCAAATTATGCAAATGAAAAAGTCACCACATGAACTGGTTGGGGTTTCAAAGTCACCCACCACGTTTCAGTTAAGCTCAAAATTCTTCCAAGCTGAACAGCATCAAGAGAGGTTGTAATATGTAACTTGAAAATCTCCTCTCATGATCAGATCAAAATCCTGCAAGAGACCAGACGCCCAACACAGTAGAAGAGGTTTTCGTTTGCAAGGTGAACATATGATGAAGTGTGCCACACACAGAATACAAGGGTTCATAATACTCCACATGACATCTTTAAAGGCAGCTTGTTGATTAAGGCATCAAACAAATACAAAATTTTAATATTGTAAGTATAATGCATCATTTGATAATAATTTTTTAGAACTAACTTTATACACACTAAATATATGCTTCACATGTTATCAATTCTCCAACATGTTTTGGCATACCACATGTGTCATCATTCACCTATTGTACAATAGGCCAATCAAAAGTGTTATGAAAACGGCAACAAAGACTCCCTGATAATGGACATGTATAAGAATTTACGTGTAAAGAACATACTTAGTGCATATAAAGTTGGTTCTACAAAAGAGTAAATCCAGTATTTGTCTCCTGCCAGGCATTGAATTAGGGCAGCATATTAAGCCAAATCTGGTTATTCAATTATGACAAAATAACTGATCATCCTCATAATTCTTGATGCCACAAGGTGGTTAATTAAAAAAAAAAAAAAACTTTAGTTCTATTATAACCAACACAACAAACCAAATGGAAAACAGAAATATGCCCTAAGAAAATGTGGCAGGAAGTTGCAAAGCCACATTATCCATGCGACCGGCATCACATAACTTGTAATACAATTGACACAACAGGTGGGAATGTGCTTCAAAAATGTTACTGTATGAACAGGTTATCCAGAAAATGAAACACAAATCTGAACTTTACAACAAAGAAGAGATGAGTATGAGTGCATTAGCCCTGCCAATTCCGATCAGCTGCAAAAACATCAAGGGTTTTGACCATTCAGTCTAGCTTTTTGGTGGCAAGCAGAGTTCAAATCTACAAAGAAAAACCTTAAGCACAGGCAAATCAGAGACAGCATAAAAGAACATAAAACGACAGTGAATCAACATGAATCTTCTCGTTCATGGCACAGTAATCCATAACTGGCTTAAGGCCATATTATTCTTTGGGGACAAGAAAAATCAGATTGGAATATGGTGAGGCATAAGGCCAAATAATAACACCCAGTTCCAGCAGTATCTGGACATGTTCACACAAAACTGTCACATTGCGCTGCATGAGTCAATAAGGAGGAATTAAGAACTGGAAATTATATCAAGGAGTTCAATATCGTATTTCAAATGTTATGTCAGTCCTAATTTTGACATCAGAAAACATGGGAATTCAATGATCACAGCTGAGATCTGGCATAATCTGTCTTCAAGAAAATAAGACAAATCTGCACTAGCTTCATCTAGAAGCGCAAAATTCACTTTCTGAGTTAGTATATGCCCCTCCCTGCTATAAGTGAAAAGTTATCAGAGGACCTGAACTTGAAAAATACTAGCCTCTGTTATAGGTCCATAAGCAGGCCTATTTTGCTGAAACACCCAAAAGTCGAACATGATGCACCAAATCATGGGTGACAAAGACCCTACAATTCTAGGTCCATCTACAAATCTGAACTATGCATATAACCATGGACTATACCAAAGAATGAATTGTAAGAGCAGTGAAACACTGTACACGGACATGCCACTGCTATATCATAGCATGGCCTGATAAAAGTAACCTTTGATTACGGGCATATGAATAAAAACATGGCTGGCATCAAACCCAAGTTGAGCCTCAAAGAGACCATAGCCAAGAACAATACTGAAATGTGTAAGATGCAGTTCAAACTGCACATACCTCACATAACTGCAAAACGTATATTCACAAACAGAGCACGCAGATGGTAAATCACCTGGATGGACAATCACAATGAATGTGGCCTGATCTATTAAAATTACAAGAATACGCACTAAGCGACTACATACTCCAGAGAATGACAACAGACTTAGCAGAGACATGAATAAGGAATGGAACCAAAGTGTTAATCTTCTTCATTATTTCATACACTGTGGGTACACACATGCTATCAAGTTCCTGATGAGAGCAACATTTAACAATCACAAGAATGAAGAACTGGGAGGGGTTTTAACAACCTTGTCACAGTTCTCCTGGAACACAGAGCCCATTTCATTAATGTCAGGGATGAAATCTAGAAGTGACTTCCTGGTCTCTGACAGAATACCATAAGAACAAAGAGGAAATGAACACTTGCTGATGATTTACATCTAAGGCACCAAGTCGTGTACAGAAACAGCCACTTTAAAAGCCACAGGGCCCTTCGTAAAGCCACACAACATTTGTAAAATAGTCAAACATTTAAAATTTGAATTCTGTCACAATGTGAAGTCAAAAGTATACTGGGATGCAAAACGTATTTACCAACACTTCAGCTTCCTGCCTGTCACTCACACACACACACACACACACACACACACACACACACACACACACACACACACACACACATTGGATGGAAACTTCTGAATCAGATTACAAATTCTGGCAAAAGTAAGCGAAGCTGAGGTTGAATTCACTAACAGAAATGACCTATCAAGACTACCCTATGTCAACAACAGTAGCAGCTCCTTGTAAACTGCTTTCGAGGATTCCCATTCCACCAACCAGTTCACATATATTGGCAACAACCTCAGACCTACCTGAAATTGAAGTTTTCTGTCAAAATCTGGTGAAGACTGGTGATGCTACTTCCAAATGAGTTCAGAAGCTGATGAACAAAGAGCCAAAGCTTGATTCTGCTCAAGGATGTTTGCAGAAGAGGATGCAATGCATCAATCAGTCCTTCATCTGGACTTCTATCCCTCTGTACTGTACCCAAATTCCTCAATGTGTACATACATGTAATGAAGTCAATACTGACACAAGGTGAATCGTTGTTCTCAGAAGACCTGCGAGAATAGACAGGCCTCCATAAAATCAGGAAATGAGAATAAATAAGAATTTGAATGCTTTATCTCATTGTAATAGTATGGACTAAAAATGAATGTGTAGAAGAGTTCTACCCTTTAGGTACACCAAATATTTTCAGCTTGTAACAATTAGCTTTATGGAAGCATTCTGAATGAAGAAGCTGTGCCACTATGTACAGAAAGACGAATACATTGACAAATAAATCCACTACCAGCTTATGCCTGCTGTCTCAGAGATGACAGATGTGAAAGGTGGTAATGCACTGACACTCAGACCCTCAGCAAGGCGGGATTAAATGGGTCTGAACTGAAATAATATAATATAATATACAACAATGTAATACACAATCAGACATAGTATAGTAAAACATTATGTAGGTAAAATAAAAAATGTATAAAGACATAACCAAGCAAAAATCTAAACACAGGTAGTTCTCAATTTAAGGGGTTTTGATTTATATGCATTTGAATTTATATGGCTTATTAATTTAGGCATGTTCTCAATTTATGCAGTCAAAAATTTAAATTTTTGCGGTCTGAAAGGAACTCTCAAAGCGTGATACAAGAAACCCTGGGAATTCTATTCATAAAACATTCACTTTGCAGAAAGAGTAGATGAGACTCACAGCTCATTACCAACTCTGCGTGACATGTGCCAGCATCTTGTCACCAGTCTCTTCTCACTAGGATCAGCCTGTTTCTATATGACTTTAGAATGAATTTATAATAAACATTGTTTTTGCACTGTCCTGACCTGTTTGTCCTTCCAGTATGTCAAGCTAGCAAGTTCCTACTTCCCACACAAGCTCCAGCACTGAGACACATTAAGAGGTTTCTACTGAGGTAAAAGTCGATGTTCTAAGAAGATATGAACAACGGAAAGAACTGATGATATTAGTCATGCACCTTGACCAAACAAATCCACTCTTCACACCAGTCATGAATCAGCTGCTATGATCAAGGACACTGGGAAGAGGGTGTCACTGTTTAGTACTGTCATCAGAGCAGATAATGATGGTCCTAATATGGAATGCATCCCAAAGGTTGCTTTGAATGTGCAAGCAGCCGTCACTTGGTACATCAGAATGTGCAAAGATATGAAAGGGAAGGTCAACCTTACAATGGTTTTTCAAAAAATCTCACTTGTATTTTAGAATATTGTACAATATTACACTCATGGTAGTGTGTTCTTTTAGTGATACTGGATAAGCTAATACAGGAATTTACTCTGACAAACCTAGACATATCAACTATCTTCTATCAGAAAATGGTCATGGTTTTGTAGTGCCCCTGGTTGCTAGGTCCGCACCGAGGTCACTAGGGCCGTGAATACTAGGGAATAGGGGGCTTGACTTCCACCAGTCTACTCCCGGGTAAACCCGACTGGAATGTGAGGCTCTAG
>Ga0123355_10013433_pt1 | contig 12743 bp, 12 predicted proteins | sample TergutEmb28metaG_3_FD_89872 | JGI IMG/M metagenome (GOLD analysis project Ga0123355, IMG submission 89872) | Embiratermes neotenicus P1 segment gut microbial communities from Petit-Saut dam, French Guiana - Emb289 P1 | ecosystem: Host-associated > Arthropoda: Insects > Digestive system > Gut ...
CAGCGATGACCAGCGGCACCTGGCCGATGACAGGGCGCTGCGCGCGTCACTGCTCAAACAGCTCCAGAGCGCATACACGACAGGCGCGATCGACAGCATCAAGGCGCAGCTCAAGCTCGACGAGCAGCAGATCGCGAGCGCGGAGACGACCCTGGGGTCGCTCCAGCACCGGATCAGCTACAGCAATGTCGCCGTGTCGATCAACTCCGGTGGCCTGCCGGTCACCCCGGTCCGGCACCGGTCGTCCGGTGGCTTCACCCTGAGCCGCGCGGTCCACGACGCAGGCCGGGTGCTGGTCGTCGCCGCGGGTGTCGGTCTGATCACGCTGGCGGTGCTGTTGCCGCTGGGCATGGTCGCGGCGTTGCTGATGTGGCTATGGGTGTGGCTGCGTCAGCGGCGCCGCGAGCATGCGCTCGACGCGGTCGATTGACGCTCGCCCGCTCGGGGTCGTTGAGTGACGCTGGTCACTTAACGGCCGGCTGATCTATACGCTCCGGCTATGTCCGAGATCGCGGAGAGCGGCGAGCGCATCGAGCTGCTGGCGCACGTGCCGGCGTTCGCGGGGCTGTCAGAGTCCGACCTCGCGGCCGTCGCCGAGGTGTCGGTGCCGCGCCACTACGATGCCGGCGAGCTGGTGTTCAGTGAGGGCGACGAGGGCGACACGTGTTACATCGTGCGCAGCGGCCTGGCGCGTGCGATCCGCCAGCACATCGACGGCCGCTCGATCACGCTCGCCCACTTCGGCGCCGGCGACATCTTCGGGGAGCTCGCGATGTTCGGCGACGAGCCGCGCTCGGCGACCGTCGACGTGATCGAGGACACGGAGGTGATCGGCATCCCGGGGCGGGACATGCAACGGCTGATGCGCGAGCACCCGGAGATCTCCGTGAAGCTGATCGCGGCGCTCGCGCAGCGGCTGCGCGACACCAACGAGCGGCTCGCGCGGCAGTCGTTCCAGACGGTGCAGAGCCGCGTGGCGGCGGTGCTCGCGCAGATGGTGGCGGCGGCCCGTGACGGCAGCCCCGGCGGGAGCGAGGTGGTGGTCTCGCTGACCCAGGCCGACCTTGCGAAGCTCGCCGGCTCCTCGCGAGAGTCGGCCAGCCGCTTCCTCGCGGCGCTCGAGCGTGCGGGAGTGATCACTCAGGGCCGGGGACGGCTCACCGTGCATGATCCTGAGGCGTTGGAGGGCTATGTCTACTGACGATCCGCGTGACCGGACCGGGTCCGCCGAGGGTCGCGCCGAGTACGAATTCTCGGCCGGCGGGGTCGTGGTGCGGGGCGATGACGTCGTCGTGATCGTGCCGACCAAGCGCGGTGCGGGTGGCGCCAGGGTGCTCGGCCTGCCCAAGGGTCACCCCGAGCGAGGCGAGACCACCGAGCAAACGGCCGCGCGCGAGGTGCGCGAGGAGGCAGGCGTCACCGGTGAGCTGATCGAGTCGCTGGGCGTGGTTGAGTACACCTACGAGCGCCGCGGCCGGCCCCGAGCCAAGCGCGTCGAGTTCTTCCTGATCGAATACGGCGCCGGCGATCCGGCCGATCACGACCGTGAGGTCGAGGAGGCGCGCTGGATGCCGCTGGCCCACGCGGCGGTGGCGCTGACCTACCCCGGAGAGCGCGAGATCGTGGCGCGGGCGATCGCGCGCCGCGCCGCGTCCTGACACGGGCGATCGCGCGCCGCTCAGCGGGCCGGACCGGTACGCTCCCCGGCGTGCGTGTTCTGAACTTCTATTCGTCGGTGTTTGCCGACCAGTTGCGGCGTGGCCGCAAGACGGCCACGATCCGGCTCGGCGACAAGTCGCACAAGTACCGCAAGAACGACTGTGTCGTGGTGACGATCGGCTACCAGCACTCGCCACGCGAGAAGATCTTCAACGCCGTCATCGACCAGGTCGAGGTCAAGCGCGTGCAGGAACTCTCGCCGCGGGACATCGAACACGACAACCCCGAGTTTCGCCGGGTCGACGAGATGGTCCACTTCCTCGAGCAGATCTATGGCCGCAAGGTGGCGATGGATGACACCGTCACGGTCGTGCGCTTCTCCCAGATCATCGAGAACCCGCCTGAGCTGCGTGACCGCATCCACGGTCTCGGCGGCGCCAACAACTGAATTTCGCATTCAGCTCCGGTGATGGTTTAGCCTGCCGCCACCTTGATCGGGTTTTGGGGGGGACCGGGAGCATCCATCCCGCGGCGTTTGGCCGCGGTTGTGACGGCCGTGTGCGCACTGTTCGTGGTGTGGGGCCTCGCGGGTGTCGCGAGCGTCACGGGTGTCGCCGGCCTCGCCGGTGTCGCGCGCGCCGCGTCGCCGGAGGGCCTGTTCGTCTCGGCGCAGACTGGCGGGTCCACCACCAATCCCGTCTACACCGTGACAGTGGAGGACACCAACCCCGGGATCGCCGGGACGAACGTGGTGGTGACGGTGCGGGTGCCGTCGACCGAAACCTTCGTTGCCGCCACACCGTCGGAGGGCAGCTACGACTCCACAACCGGTCAGTGGGTGGTGGGGACGGTCACCGCCGGCACGCTCGAGACGCTCATGATCCTCACCACGAACAACGGCTCCGCGCCCGCCAGCCTGAGCCCCACGGTGACGGCGGGCAACGCCGTCAGCATCGGGATCACCAACACCGTCTCCGACCCCACGCCGACGGTCGGCGAGGACGTGACCTACGCGGTCGTCGTGACCAACGCGGGCGCCGCGGGGAGCCACGATCTCACCGTGCTGGACTTGCTGCAGACAGGCCTGACGTTCGTCTCGGCTGCGAGCCCGGGCGAAAGTTGCACGGCGTCCGGGCAGATCGTCGACTGCGACATCGGCTCGCTCGCCAGCGGCAGCTCGCACGTGATCCTGATCGTCGTCAGGGTCGGCGCCGCCGGCGCGCGGACGGCCAACGCCACGGTCGCCCTGCCCAGCGCGGACCTCCTTGAAAACCCGGGCGACATGACGGCCGCGGCAACGCTCAACGCCTCGGCGCCCCCGGCGCCGACCGTTCCGCCACCAGCCGGACCCGGCACAACTCGGGCTCCGGCCCCGGCGGTGTCGCCGCGGGCGACGCTCACGATCAAGGTCACAGGCGCAACCGCCAAGGTCGCGTCCGGGGGGACCGCCGCGTACCGGATCCGGCTGACCAACGCCGGGCCTGCCGTCGTTGCGTCGCCGCTGGTGACCACATCGCTTTCGGCTGCCGTCAGGTCGGCCTCAGGACGCTACCCGGGAGGCGTGTGCCGCGGCGGGCGCCGGCTCGCCTGTCGGCTGCGGTCGATCCCGGCTCACCGCAGCGTCACGCTCACGATCCGTGCGCGCCCCGCCAGGACCGGCACCCTGCGGGCGCGCGTCTCGGTGACCACCCGGACAGTCCTCGCCGCCGTCTCGGTGAGCTCGGGCTCGGGCTCGGTCCGGGTCGTGACGGCCTAACCCCGGCCGTGACCGTTTAGCGCCGGCCGTACGCGGCGATGTCCTGATCCAGGCTCTTCTGGCTGGCGTACTGGCCGGTGTGCACGTAGGCGACCTTGCCGGCGGGGCTGATGTAGATCGTCGTCGGCAGCCCCTCGATCGAGGCCAGCGGGGTGAGCTGGCTCGTCTGCACGCTGTAGCTCGGGTAGTTGATGTGGTGCTGAGCGAGGAAGCTGCGGGCGTCCCCTATGGAGTCGTCGGCGGCGGCGCCGAGGAACGCGACCCTGGTCCCGTAGTGCGCGGAGGCGGTGCGGAACAGCGTGAACTCCGCCCGGCACGGCACGCACCAGGAGGCCCAGACGTTCACCACGACCGGGTAGCCGTGGAGGGCCTTGATGCGCGCATCCAAGGCGGGATAGTTGCCGAGCAGCTGCGATGACTGCTGTTGGAGCTTCGCGAGCGGCGCCGGCGCCGCCGGCTGGGTCGCCACCGCCCCGGTGGTCGTGGAGCCGGCGTTGCCGTGGTGCAGCGCGGCGTACCTGAGCGAATACCTCACGCGCGCGACGAGCTTGGCGGTGCTCGGCCAGCCGAGCGCCGCGACCGAGTAGTACGAATCGATGTTTCCGTCCGCGCCGACCAGCATCAGCCACGGCTCACTCTCAACCTCGTAGCCGTCGGCCAGGCGCCCGGTCGCGTCGATCGCGACCGGGTAGGAGAGCGGCTTCGTGAGTCCGTGGAGCAGCGAGTCGAGTCCGCCGCGCGGCTCGACCGCGCCCTCGTCGATCGCGGTCAGCTTGGGGAGCCCGTCGCGCTTCGCCGTCGCCTGGTAGGCGTTGAGGCTGTCCAGAGCGCCGCCGAGGTCGGTGATCTGGCGGTCCCAGGAGGCGAAGAACAGCAGCAGGTGCGGCGCGCCGGGCCCGAGCTTCAAATCCCCGCCGCCGGCCTGGGGCAGCGTCGCGGTGTTGTTCGGGTAGATGCCTGGAATCAGCCGATAGGACAGGTCCGAGTGGACGGCGGGGCGCGGCCGCAGCAGACGTGCGGTGTCCCGGGCGATCACCTGTCCGAGCTGCCCGACCGCTGCGTAGGACTGTTGGACGATGTACTCGCGCACGAGCTCACCGTCCGGGTTGATCAGAAAGATCGCGGGTGTGTGATCGACCGTCCGGCGAGAGATCACCGCGGAGATGCTGTACTCGTGCCAAACGTGTGTGAGCGCCGGCAGGGAGCCTGTCAGGAAGTCCCACGCGTGCAGCATGCCGTGCACCTGGGAGTAGGAGAGAACGTCCTGAAGCGCGGTGGCGCGCGGGTTCGCGTCGACGGCGACGAGCTGCATGTGCTTGCCGGCCGATCCGAGCATCGCCTGGGCGTCGAGCATCGCCTGGCTGGTGAGCGGGCACATGGTCGTGCACTCCGAGTCGATGAAGGCCAGCACCACCGCCTTCCCCCGGAACGAGCTCAACGAGACGGGCTCGCCGAACTGGTTGGTGAGCTGGATCCCGGGCGCGGTGCGGGCAAGCGCCGAACCTGGGTCGACCAGCGGGTTTGACCATCGCGCCAGCCGATGCGCCGGGGACGCTCTGGGGACTACCGCGTAACCGGCGACGACGAGCGCGATGACTCCGACGACGGCTGCCAGGATGCGCGGCCTGGCGGCGAGCGCGGCGCGGATCCGCCGTGCAGCGGCGGAGGCCGCTGCGGGCCGCCGCCGCAGCACGACCGCGAGGGCTGCGGCCCCCACCACGACGAGGGCCAGCACGATGAACGCGAGCGTGCGAGTGCCCGAGCCGGACGTGCCGGTCGCACCGGACGAGACGGACGAGCCGGACGAGCCGGACGAGCCGGACGAGCCGGACGAGGCGGACGAGCCGCTCGGTGCTTGGCTCGAATGTGTCGCTGGTCCGGATCCGGTCGTCCCGCCCGCGCTGGCGGGCAGCGTCACGTGAGCTTCCGCCGCGAGCGCGCGGATCGCGTCCTCGGTGCTGGTGACAAGCATCGGGCCGGCTCCGTGCGGCACATGGCTGAGCGCCGCGGACGGGGCGCTCACACTGTGCTTGGACCAGTAGACGCCCAGCCCGTCCGGCATCACGATCAACAGGCGCCCCGCGTACTCGAGCGACAACTCGATCCCGAGGAAGCGCGCGTAGGTCTGCGGCTTTCCCCAGAGCGGCGCGACCGCGCCCAGATCATCCGGTTTCGCGATGATCGCGACACGGAGCGGCATACCAGCGTGATTCGCGGCGGCGATCAGCCGGCCCAGCTGAAGCTGGTTCTGAATCGAGATCCCGGAATCAGTGGCGAGGAACAGTGACTGGTTGACGAGGACGTCACTGCCGGGGTCGCCGTCGGCGAGGGCCGCGGGCGCCGGCCCGAGCGCCGTGATCAGGGACACGGTTGCGATCGCCGCGATGAGGGTTGCCAAAAGGCGGCGCGACAACGGCCACTGCTGCCTCGTCACGGGTGCGCGCTCAGTCGGTCGCGACGGCTGCGTCGGCATCCCGGGGCTCGGCTTCCGGGGTCGCGTCAGGCCGCGACACCAGCCCGAACATGACATAGGCGAGCAGCACCAGCGGCAGCCCGCTGTTGGGGTCGGTGGCACCGCCCTGGAAGATCCCGCCGAAACCCTCGCCGAACACCCAGAAGGCCAGGCTGACCACGATCGAGAGCTGCAGGAGCTCACGCGCGCGCCAGCGGGCGGCGACGCCGATCCCGATCAGCAGCGAGACGGCCGCCATCACCAGCGCGATCGGCAGGCCGTCGCCGGTTGCGGCGTTCGCCGCCCAGTTCTGGACGCTCGAGAGCCAGCTCATGCCCGACGGCGCTGCGTTGATCGCGTTCGTGATCGCATCGGCGCCGCTGCTCGGCTGCTGCAGCCACAGATATGCCATCAGCACCCACAGCGCGCACCACGCGATCCGGGCGCCCTGGGCGCCGAGCAGGCCTCCGGGCCGGGCGCTCGGCCAGACGATCAGCGCGATCAGCGCGTAGATCAGGACCGCACCGGGAGCACCGGTGAGCGGCGCCGCCATCGACATGAACATCATCCCGAACGCCTCGCCGAACCACCACACGAACAGCGCCCAGACGATCGAGAGCGCGAGCGCAGGCCGCGCGGTCGGCCTGTAGAGGATCCCCAGGCCGATCACGACCTGCGTGAGCGCGAACAGCGTGTTGAACAGCGTCAGGTTGCCGCCCGCGGTGTTTGCCCCCCAGCGGACACTGTCGCCAACCCACGTCGGTTGGCCCGGGGTCAGCGCCGTGATCATCTGGACGAAGCCCCGGGAATACATGAAGGACTGGAACTGCAGACCGCCGTCCAGCAGCCAGATGAGCGCGAGCAACGTCTGACCCGCACGTGTCCGGTCCGACAGGAAATAGGCGCGGACCGAGGCGCGACTCCCCTCCAACTGGAGCCGGCCAACCACGTCGCCTTGCGTCGTGGCGGGTGTGAATGTGGTCATGCGCTCACCTTCCCGATCCCGGACAGTACTCAGGAATCCGGGCCGAGTATACGGCTCAACCTAAGCGCACGCTTCACAAGCGAGCGCCAACTGTTGCTAACAGAGCGGCTATAGTGCGCAAACGTTGGCACTCGCCATACGAGAGTGCCAAAACAGGCATTACAAGCATCAATCTCAAGGGATAGAACCCGGAGGCTGCATAGATGGCTAGCAAGCTCAAGCTCAAGCCCCTTGGCGATCGCCTGATCGTGCGTGCGATCGACGAGGAGGAGACGACCGCCAGTGGCATCGTGCTCCCCGACACCGCCAAGGAGAAGCCCCAGAAGGGCAAGGTCCTGGCCGTCGGCGACGGCAAGGTCAACGAGGACACCGGCAAGCGCACGGCGCTTGACGTCGAGGTCGGCGACGAGGTCCTGTACAGCAAGTACGGCGGGACCGAGATCAAGCTGGACGGCGAGGAGCTCCTCGTCCTCCGCGAGTCCGACGTACTCGCCAAGGTCCAGTAGGACCACCCGTCAAAAAGAGAACTGAGAGATAAATGGCTCACAAGGAACTGAAGTACGACGCGGACGCACGCAAGGCGCTTGAGGCTGGCGTCGACGCGGTCGCCAACGCCGTCAAGGTCACGCTCGGCCCCAAGGGCCGCTACGTCGTGATCGACAAGAAGTTCGGCGCCCCGACGATCACCAACGACGGCGTCACCATCGCCCGTGAGATCGAGGTCGAGGACGTCTTCCAGAACCAGGGCGCGCAGCTCGTCCGCGAGGTCGCCACGGCGACCAACGACGTCGCCGGCGACGGCACCACCACCGCGACCGTGCTGGCCCAGGCGATCGTCCGCCAGGGCCTGAAGAACGTCGCTGCCGGCGCCAACCCGCTTGCCCTGAAGCGCGGCATCGAGAAGGCCGTCGAGCAGGTCGTCGGCAACATCGAGAAGCAGTCGACTCCGGTCTCCGGCAAGGAGCAGATCGCGCGCGTCGCGACGATCTCCGCGGGCGACGAGGAGATCGGCGACCTGATCGCCGACGCGATCGACAAGGTCGGCAAGGACGGCGTGGTCAACGTCGAGGAGGGCCAGACCCTCGCGATGGACCTCGAGTTCACCGAGGGCATGCAGTTCGACAAGGGCTACATCAACCCGTACATGGTGACCGACACCGATCGCCAGGAGGCCGTGCTCGAGGATCCCTACATCCTCATCGCCAACCAGAAGATCGGCTCGGTCCGTGACGTGCTGCCCGTGCTCGAGCAGGTGATCCAGAGCGGCAAGCCGCTGCTGATCATCGCCGAGGACGTCGAGGGCGAGGCGCTCGCGACCCTGGTCGTCAACAAGCTCCGCGGCACCTTCACCGGCGTTGCCGTCAAGGCGCCGGGCTTCGGCGACCGCCGCAAGCGCATGCTCGAGGACATCGCGATCCTCACCGGCGGCGAGGTCATCACCGAGGAGATGGGCCTCAAGCTCGAGAACACCCAGATCACGCAGCTGGGCCGTGCCCGCCGCGTGGTGATCGCCAAGGACACGACGACGATCGTCGACGGCGCCGGCGAGTCGAGCGCGATCAAGGGCCGCATCAACCAGATCAAGAACGAGGTTGAGAACACCGACTCGGACTTCGATCGTGAGAAGCTCCAGGAGCGCCTCGCGAAGCTGTCCGGCGGTGTCGCGGTCGTCAAGGTCGGCGCCGCCACCGAGACCGAGATGAAGGAGAAGAAGCACCGCGTCGAGGACGCGCTGCAGGCCACCCGCGCCGCCCTCGAGGAGGGCATCGTGGCGGGCGGCGGTACCGCTCTCCTGGTCGCCCAGAAGGCGCTCTCGGTCGACGGCATCGAGGACGCCGACGAGCAGACCGGCGCGAAGATCATCGTCCGCGCGCTCGAGGAGCCGCTGCGTCAGATCGCCGAGAACGCCGGCCTCGAGGGCTCGGTCGTCGTCAACGACGTCCGCAAGTCGAAGAAGGATCACGGCCTCAACGCAGCCAGCGGCGAGATCGTGAACCTGATCGCCGCCGGCATCATCGACCCGGCCATGGTGACCCGGTCGGCGCTGCAGAACGCCGCGTCGATCGCGAAGAACATCCTCACCACCGAGGCGATCATCGCCGAGGTTCCCGAGAAGGACGCCCCCGGCGCAGGCGCCGGCATGCCTGACATGTCGGGGATGATGTAGGCCTGATTCCTCAGGAGTTGTAGTTGGAGGGCCCGGCATGCGTTGCCGGGCCCTCTTTCGTCCGGTGGTCGGTGCGCCGCATCCGCGTGAGGCTTTTCACACGATGATCACACGCGGCCATTACACAGTCTTTAGGTTTGGTGTTCTCATCCGTACCCCTGAGAGGAGAAGTTCCATTGCGCAAGACATTTGCGTGGCTGAAGCATTCGCGGCGCGCCGCGGTGCTCGCCGGGCTGATGGCGATCGTGCTGGGCGTGGGCGCCGGCGTCGTCGTCGCTGACCCCGGCCACTGGTTCAGCAACGACAACGACTGGCCGTACAACAACCCCGGACCCGCACCCGTGCTGGCCGCCGTCGGCGACATCTCGTGCCAGCCCGGCAGCCCGCAGGGCAGCGAGAAGGCGAGTGACGTCTGCACCGGCGGCACTGCCGCCGACACGCGCGACGCCGCCCAGAACGCGACCGCGATGCAGGTCGAGAACATGCACCCGGCCCTGGTCGCGGTGCTCGGCGACGAGCAGTACCAGAACGGCACGTACTCGGACTTCGAGAACTCGTTCGACAAGTACTGGGGCGCGTTCAAGATGATCCAGCGCCCGGCGCCCGGCAACCACGAGTTCTACGACAACCACGGCCAGAACGGCGTCCGCGGACTCGGTTACTTCGACTACTACAACGGCATCCAGCACAACGCCTCCGACGGCTCGGAGATCGACACCACGGTCACGTCCTCGTCCGGCGGCACCACGGTCCAGCCTGCGCCGCAGGAGCAGGGCCAGGCCGGCGACTACGGCAGCAGCGGTAACGGCTGGTACTCCTACAACCTGGGCGACTGGCACCTGATCTCGCTCAACATCGAGTGCCAGTACGAGCCCGGCGGGTGCAGCACGACCGGCTCCTGGTTCGAGTCCGAGACCAAGTGGCTCGAGCAGGATCTGGCGCAGAACCACGAGCCCTGCGTGGCCGCGTACTGGCACCAGCCGACGTTCAGCTCGACCGCCGGCGCCGAGGCAAACGGCATGGGCGACAGCAACGAGGGCGACACCGCCGACGCCTGGTGGAAGATCCTCTACGCCGCTCACGCGACGCTGATCCTCAACGGCCACGACCACGTGTACGCGCGGTTTGCACCGATGAACCCGGCCGGTCAGGCGGATCCGAAGAACGGTATCCGCGAGTTCGTCATCGGCACCGGTGGTGAGGCACTCGACGTCAACGCCAACGACCCGAACAGCGGTACGGCGTTCCCGGGCCCCTCGACGATCCAGGCCGAGGCCGACCAGTGGTACGGCGTGATGAAGTTCACGCTGGGCAACGGCTATTACAAATGGGACTACCAGTCCGCCATGGAGGACCCGAAGTTCGTCCCCGCCGGCGGTACCCCGACCACCTACAGCGACACCGGGTCCGGCGCCTGCAACAGCGCGCACGGCATCGGTCACGCGTGATCGCCGTCTGAGCTGAGCAGGTAAGGAAGAGGCCCGGGTGGGTGATCCCACCCGGGCCTCTGTGCGCCGCGGGGTCCCGGTCCGGTCCGGCCGCCGCAGCAGCGGCGCGGCGGCCGGGAGAGTCGCTCAGGCGGCGACCTCGGGGGTCAGGCCGGCGCGCCGGAGCTGTGCGGCCCTGAGCTGCAGCATCGCCAGGATGTCGGCGGTGGGGATGAACGGGTTCGCGATCGCGGTCCAGCCGTCGAGTGAGACGGCGGCGACGATCGAGCCGCCCTGCTCCGCGACCACGCTGGTGCCGACCGGTGGCCGCGCGCTATCGAGCGCAGCCAGCCGCCACAGGGAGGGCGTGTCCGCTGCGACCGCCAGGCGGATCGCCAGCGGCGTCCACAGCGGGTCGGGGCGACGGCGCCGGGCGGGCGCCTGGGCCGGAACCGCCTCGAGGTGACGACGCTGCCGTTGCGGGGCGGTGGGGATGAGGGTCTCAGGCATCGTGAAGCACCTCCAGTCGCAGGATCTCGGCGCGCGCGATCGCGCGCTTGGTCTCGGGTGTGAACGCCAGTCCGGTGCGGATCTCCAGCACGCGGCGCTGGGCGTAGTCCATCTCGGAGGCGATCTCGCGGATGCGCCGGATGGCCTTGTGAGCGCGGGTGGCGAGGCCGTGGCCCGCGAAAGTGTTCTGTGTGTTGGTCGCTGACATGCCTTCATGATCAGCTAAGAAGCGACCCCTTACATCGGCAGAAAGGTGCCTATGTAAGGCGTCGAGGCCTTACCTCGGGCGACCTGGGCCGAAGGGGCCTTACGCGGGCGTCCGCGGCCGCGTCACGAGCGTCCCGTAAACGTCCAGCGTGCGGCGGGCGACCGCGGCCCAGTCGAAGCGCAGCACGTGCGTACGTGCCTCGCGGACCAGTCGCGCGCGGGCGGCGTCGTCGGTCAGGACGCGCTCGAGGATCTCGCGCAGCGCGTCGGCGTCGCGCGAGCGGAAGCGCAGCCCGACGCTGCCGTCACCGGGCACGACCTCGCGCAGGCCGCCGGTGTCGGCGACGACGCACAGGCAGCCCGACGCCATCGCCTCCAGTGCCACCAGGCCGAACGGCTCATAGATCGACGGGACGATGCAGAGGTCGGCGACGCGGTAGAGCGAGTGCAGCAGGTCGTCGCCGGTCCAGCCCAGGAAGGAGCCGTGCTCGCTCAAACCCAGCCGCTCCGCCTGGGCCTTGAGCTCGGCCTCGGCGGTGCCGGTTCCGGCGACAACGAACCGCACGCCCCCGTCACGCCCTGCGATCGGCGCCAACGCGTCGAGCGCCAGGTGGAAGCCCTTCTCGTAGACGAGCCGGCCGACGAGCAGCACGAGCCGCTCGTCCGGCGTCGCGAAGCGCGCCCGCAGCGCCGCCAGCTCCGGCTCCGGGGCGGCGATCAGCTCACTCGGGTCGATGCCGTTCGGGATCGCGGTGATCCGTCGCGGCGGGACGCCGAAGAGCTGTGCCACGTGCCTCGCCATGTAGGCCGAGCAGGTGAGGACGTGATCGGCGCGGCGCGCCATGCGCCGCTCGGCCGTGTGGATCCGGAATTGCGGGTGCTGGTGGACCCAGCCCTGATGACGACCGTACTCGGTCGCGTGGACCGTGACCAGCCACGGCAATCCGGTGCCGGCGGCCGTCCGCCACGCGGCATCGGCAACCAGCCAGTCGTGCGAGTGCACGAGGTCGAACTCGAAGCGCTCGGCGAGCTCGGCGGCGCGCACGGCCATGTGTCGGTTCATCGCCGCGACCCAGCGCAGAAAGGCATCGACATCCTTGGGAAACGGGGGCTCGGCGACGCGGTGGATCCGCACGCCGTGGCGCGACTCCTGCAGCGGCAGGCGGCCGCCGCCACGGGTCAGCACGTGCACCTCCACGCCGGCGAGGGCGAGCTGTTCGGAGAGCTTGCGCACGTGGCGCCCGAGCCCGCCCTCGATCACCGGCGGGTACTCCCATGAGAGCTGCAGAACCCGCATCAGTGCTCGAGGGGGATCCGCATCAGGGCTCGAGGGGAGCCGGCATCAGCGCTCGAGGCTGGACAGCGGCCGCGGTCCGGCCCCGACGTAGAGCGCGCTCGGGCGGATCATGCGGCGCTCGCGCTTCTGCTCGAGGATGTGCGCGGACCAGCCGGCCACGCGCGCGCACGCGAACATCGGCGTGTAGAGCAGCGACGGGACCTCCGCGAAGTCGAGCACCACGGCGGCCCAGAACTCGATGTTGGTGGCGAGGATGCGATCCGGGCGGCGCGCCTGCAGCTCC
>Ga0123355_10013434_pt1 | contig 12743 bp, 5 predicted proteins | sample TergutEmb28metaG_3_FD_89872 | JGI IMG/M metagenome (GOLD analysis project Ga0123355, IMG submission 89872) | Embiratermes neotenicus P1 segment gut microbial communities from Petit-Saut dam, French Guiana - Emb289 P1 | ecosystem: Host-associated > Arthropoda: Insects > Digestive system > Gut ...
GTTTTCTCCGCTATGCTGTCCTTCATTTTTCTTTTTTCCTTCTGTACTTCTGTCTTCAGGCATCTAGCTGTCTGTAACACTGCTGAGTCGCTGTTGTGTTGATGTGTTCTGACAACCTGTATTAGTGGGTCTTCCTTCCTGTCTACATATTCCACCAATTTTGTAATTTGTACTGCATGGGCTGCTTCTAACTGCATCAAGCCCCTTCCTCCCTGTTCTCTGGGAACACACAAGCGATCTACATCTGCTTTTGGGTGATGCTGTCTATGAATGGCTAGTACTTTCCTTGTTTTTCGGTCTAGTTTTTGCAGTTCTTCTTGGTGCCAGTTAATAATTCCAAAACTGTATCTAAGTACTGGTACTGCCAATGATCCAGTTGCTTGAATTTTATTCTTTGCACTTAATTCTGCACCCAAAACTAGTCCCAATCTCCTCAAGTATTCCTTCTTCGGCTTTTCTTTCTCATTCTTATGCTGTATGCCAAAACTCTCTTCTATGCCTAAATACTTATATGCTTTTCTCGGGTTCAGTTCTTTAATGTCGTTCTCAAATGTGCTTCCTATATGCATTTTGCTTTGGACACTACATCTTTTAAAACATATTCTTGCACATTTTTCTAAACCAAAATTAATATTTATATATTTGCTAATTGTTGGCAAATTTTAATTACATTCTTCGTCATTATTATTATTATTGTTATTATTACTGAGCTGCAGTTTTCCATACCTGCTGTGTCTGCATGTGTGTCTGTCAACACGTACCGTCATCGGACCGAAATTTCAAGCAAATGTTTGTACGTTCACCACGTTTTATTCTGACGCCACAAAAACATTACTGAAACAAAAATTGCATATATTTTTATAATATCTGTTACTAAACTACTACTTAAGAACCGTATGGTGTGTGGCATTAGTGTCACTCCCACCTCAGAATTTCGCGAGCTCATTTTGCTGTTCATTGTACGGTACTGAGAAGATTGGCGCCAGTGACGTAAAATTCAAAATAACTCTGTAAAAAATCGGTCAGGTGGTTATGAAACTGAGGTGAGGAAGGCAGACACTTGCGTAACATGACGTTCTCACAGGCCTGTTGTTTCCTGCTGTACATAAGGAGCATTTATTGACAGCAGCAACTCGAGCGAGCAGTCCTACAGAAAAGTGACGCTGCTGATCACCACCGGCGGGCCTTTACAATCGTAATGAATGTTACTGAATAACAGTGCACATTCCGTTTGTCCGCGCGCTTCGTCATGTACTTAAGAGGCTATACAATGCATAAAAGCCGGTCCCAGTGACCGCACTGTCTAAGGCGTTGGTTTGCGGCCCCTCGCCTGCTGAGATTTTGGGTTCGAATCTCGCTGGGGGCATGGATGTCTGTCTGAGTGCTGTGTTTTGTCAGGTAGATTTCTGTGCGAAAGCTGATCACTCGTCCAGAGGAGTCCTACCGACTGTAGTGCGTCGTGATGTGTGATCTGTAGAAACCTCGTGAATGAGGAGGCAAAAGCCCGCGTTGGGCCGCAGCGCCAAAATAAATAAATAAATGAATAAATATATATATATGTACATATATATAATGCGTAGGAAATATTCGTTGTCGCATAATTAGCACATGTAAGGACGTCACCCATTGCGGGTCCCCAGACAAGCAGTCTGCTGCACCACGCAGTATTGTGCTCGAATTTAGAGAGCGATTTGACATAGCTTGGATAGAGTCCGTTGTCTGCTGGCTGGCATGTCAAATGTATGTCTTTACCACCACATCTGTCACTTTCTGCTGGTCAGTTTGTTAGGTGTTTGCTTGTAACCAACATAACATGAACTTTATGCACGGCTATAACCAGAGAGAACGCAACAGACAATGACAGTATTGAACTGCACGCACAAGGCACAACTGAACCTCTTACATCTGTTACCGGTCTTACGTGTTTGATGCTCTGTCTCAGTGACTGTAATGTCAAGGTCAGAGTCTTGCTCCTGAGTCGACTGCTCACTACGTGTCCAGTTGTATCCGTTGCGGACTCGTTGAGGAACGTATCTTGGATGTTGTACCCAGGAGGGACGGGGCACGGAAATCAGGTTAAGACAGGGAGTAGAGCAGGCCGCACACACTGTCACTAATCCCCAAGTAGAATGTACTGGAGTTTTATTGTGCATGAGTAGGGAATAATTGCAGTTACAACTGTACTGTATTGGTGACAAATCTCGCCAGGCGCTCTTCATTGCCTTTAACACTCACTGACCGTCCAGCTTCATGCTGAGTTGCTTAGTCACCGTTCGAGATAAACTGCAGACTGCAGCTGCAGAACAGAGCAGCTACTGTTACATGCGTTACTCCACACACTGCTCGCGCGTCCAGTTACAAACAAAAAGTAATAGAAGGAAATTATATTCCTCCCATGCCTGGTCTTAAGAGAGGCGAGAACTACGCATGATAAGATTAAGCTTATGACTAACATACAGTACATACAAGAATGCTAGAAAGAAAAGAAAGAAAACCACAACAACGACAAAACTAATGTGTGTCAAATACGCAACACAGTGAAGCTCTGAATATCAGCCCGTGCCGCTCGTTGAGCTTATCACTTGCGAGCTGAAGTGCTGACGCATTATTTCAAAGTAGCGCTGTATGGTGACCCGTTCCGTTCCGTTCCCTCCAGCTGTCACACATGCACTGCACATCACACAGCATCTCCCGCTCCAGTGTCGAGACGGTGCTTCGTGTTGTCTCGGTCAGTCTTCGGTTGCAGCCGTGACAGTATTCTGTGACCGTGCTTAGAGCAAACGGCGTGCGGGACTTACAGGCTGCAGCAGGAAAAGCCCTGTCAAGGATTATCAACTAGAACAGGACAGTTCGGTCCTGCTGGTCCTTATACTTACCGTGGTCAGCCGAATGGTACAGTTTGTAGAAAATTCAGAAGTAGGCCGAGATTACAAAAACTTAAAATGTAATGTGACACGCATCTCTTCTGACGAAACGTTCTTCATTTAAGGCGTTCTTTACGATCTGCAGAAGAACGCACTTTGTGGAGTACACGTCCGTCCGTCCTGTCTGTGACATAGTATTAACCACCAATAGTTTGTCTGGTTTTTCATGAAATTCGGATTAGACGTTCCTTACAAAATGGCACAGAGCAAGTGGGAGTTTCATGAAAATCTGCGTATAGAAGGCAGCACTCGTCTGATACGAGCGCATGAAATTACATTCACGCGGGTACAGTGGAACTGCATGATACAGTGCATCGAGCCTGTAACGGAACTGCAAGGGACCGAAATTAATGTCGTTGCAGGAAGGTTCCGTTTAATACAGGTACGTACAATACAGATCGTCGGGACTCCTGCTCATCAGAAATTTAAATTTCTCTGCCAAAGACAGTTTTACGTTATGTCCAGGTTCTGTTTAATAGAGGCTTCACTGTATTTGAACGTAAAGAATAGCTTGGTAAAGTAACCTGTCCTGCGTCGCTCTTTTATTGGATCATATTGTAGGCCTCCGAGTTTCTAGGGTCGTGGGTTGCCACCGTCATCTCGGAAGAACCTGCTACCTCCATTTGCAGGGTGACGACAGTACGTACAGCAGACTACCGAAACGTTGGTGTCAGCCTACTGGTCTACACGATGTCAAAAACAGAAAGTTGTATTTTTTTCCATTCTGAGTTGTATCTAGTCTAACATAAATGAGTACCAGGGTTATCTCCTGGTAGGTAAAGGCGGCTGGTGCGTAGGGCTAACAACCTTGCTATCTTCATGTGCCAATTATTTACAGATTTTGGGAGCCTCAACCTCCAGGAGCCCTAAGCGCCTGTCCAGGCCTGTAATAACAGAGCTTCTAATTAGCAGGAAAATGTGCTCAGTTGTTTTGGATACAAATATTTTGTCAAGGCTGAATGTACACATAAATGACAGAGCTGTCATTGGGGTCAGTTAATTGAAGAGGTGGCGGTGCAGCTTCGGTTGTCTTTATCTCGGCACTGAATGGAAACGAACGGCCAGCTTTGCACCTGGTCGCTGTATCTCCGCCAGACCACAGGCTAGTTAGACCGCACAGTTGTTCTGGATACGTGATGAAGAGGAGAGTGTCTGCCTAGACCGGGAATGAAACCCAGGCTTTCCGGTCGGCCGCAGACAGTGTAGTAGAAAAACTTTATATGAGAACTTACAGAGAAGCCTGTGGATGGCGGACATGACAGTTTCTGTTTGTTGTTGAGAGGAACAGCTGTTAAGTTGTGTGTCTGCCGTGAACAGTTGTGTGTGTGTGTTTTACGTTTCAAGATTTATACTTTGTAAAGAAAATGTAACGTTCGGCGCATGTTGACTGCTGTGACGTTAACAAACATCCACGCCAAATCCACTGCAAGCCAGTCGCCTAAATTTAACAGGTCTGTGACACAGCAGACAGATATGGCTCGGTGTGTGTGTGTGCAAGAAATTGTGCACCATACATGCGGAGTAGTTGGGAATTGTCGTAATTTTGTCTTACGGCCTCCTCATTTCCTCTCTTACCACCCATATACACCTATAGTCGATAATGAATCAGCTGTTTGAAGTATCGAATTTTCGGCTGGTCTGTTTGTCTATCTTGTCTGTCTCTTTGCTATGCGGGTTACCAATAACATACCGAGCAGATGCTGTACCTAAACTGATCGTTTTCCATTCCACCTTTCGTGTATGAGACATGTCAGGTGTTACTCCCGAAACGCCATGTCGATAATAAGGGCGTTTTTCACTCGAAAGGAATCATAGCCACATCCTGAAGTTCGGCATACTGTGTGCGGAACTTACTGTATAAACGTGAAGCAGCGATTCGATGCGCAATTAACAAGGAAATATAAAATTAAGAATATGCGGTGCCAGGCGTCGTGTAGGGTGTGAATTGGTTGGAGTACAGCAGAACGGTAGAAGAATTGAGAGAGAGAGAGAGACAGAGAGACTAGGAATAGGAAGTTGTTGACATTAGTTGCAGTAAGTACATTGCATGACCATGGAACAAATGGGGAAATAATTGAAGAAGCGTTTGCAATTTGAGTGGAATTACGCTAGTGGACAGAACATTCTTAAGGTACGCGTTACGAAGTTGGTGTGTGAGTGCAATCTGACCGGAAGAAGAAACATGGGTTGACAAGCGAAAAGATGGAGGGACGAACACCCATGAAGATGAAGAAGCCATAAAAATCTGATGTTCTGTTAAGTGACAGCAGTGAACCTGCACAAAAGTTCGCGTTATGTTTGTTTACACTCTGCCGGCTCTGTACTAATGTCCGACAGAGAGCAGAAGGACATGTTTTCTATCAGTAACGATTTTGTGTATTGCTTTTCGTTAGGCCGACACTGACCTGTTAGTTTCGCGGTCCCACACTTCAGTTACATGGCGCTGCTGCAGCTACCTTTGTTAGACTGTGACATCTGTCGGCAAGATTGAGAAAAGCTGCTCGGCACGGATCGACGCAAGGCGTCACGCAGTCGTTCGCTTTGAAGGAAAGAAATTTCCTGAATGGACTGAAAAGATAAACGCATTTGTCTTTTTAAATAATTTAAGACTGGAATTTCTGGCAGTAAATTGTCTGCTGTTGGAGCTTTAATTCACAGACAATTTTCTTACGAGTAATTTAAGAAAGAAGGTGTTTTCAGTGACTTATTGTATAACCCATTTCACAACGTTAAATTTCCTTCAACACAAAAGCCCACCATTTAACCATATTTAAAGCCCATTGGTCACTATATGTACCGCAGGTTTAACATTCAGCAACTCTACGTTCTGCCCACACAGTGTATTTATGTGTTTTGTGTGGAACTCAGAACAAACAGCCATTATTTCCCTATACAACATTAACTGACTGGTTTTTGTAACTGGGACGGAGTGTGTTTACTGCGCGGTACGGACTGGGTGTTTGTGTATAATTCAAGTATATCTTAGTTTTTAAAGCGTTATTTTTGTACCTTGTGGATCCTGTAGACACTGCTCAGCCATTCTGTTTAACTAGCTGTTACTCAGGTAGTCAAGTACTTTATTATATTTATGTACAGTACGTAGTGGTTTTTAGGCGCGTTCGCGAAAGTGCGAAAAGTGGCTTAGCTTCGTCACGTCTGTCCGTGTGTCCACACGGAGCAACTCGGCTGCCACTGAATGGACTTTCACTAAATCCGACAATTAAAACGTGTACTTTACACGAAGACCGATATACGTTTTTATCATATCTCGCTCAGTTCTTCATAGAATGGGAATTGTTTCAGACAAATTTGTAGAGAAATCAAAACGAATGTTTCTTTTGCAGTATTTTTTTTTTCGAAAATCGTGCCGTTTATGAGATAATGTGGAAAAATATTGTAGTTGCACATATGACAATATGACGCATGCGTATTGCGTGCTGGATATCTAAGGCTACTAACACACACTCGCAATATGTAATTCTTGTTGCACGCGCCTCACTGTCACGTTATACTTACATTTCCACTCTGGTTTTACCATATTTACAAAACTCCGCTCTCGGAACCACTCCTGAACGCTACGAGTCCAATCCACAGGCATCCTAGTTCCCTAAGCTTTGTGTAATACAAGTTTCCAGTTACATGTAGGTAACCCCAGTGCTGTCTCATTTAATATTTTCTTACCAAAGTACTGCTACACATTCCGCCGAGTGGTGCTTCTCGATGTGACGACCGTAATAAAGAAACATGCCTTGACATAATTCAGCTGTGCTGTTCTGCAGGCATGATTGGTACTGAGGGAAGTGCGAGGGCAGTTAACGGTCTGGTGGTTGCTTTTGAACACAGCTACAGTTACTGTTCATACGGCCTGATTATTGTGCCCCACAGCAGTAACAGCTCCGTGCATCGAATCTTGCTGTCATTCGCCTCAGAACTTCTGCCTCCCCGTTTCATTTGAAATAATACAAAAAGTAAAATATACAGACCTGTAATTTTGCCTCGTGTTTTATGTGGGCGTGCGTCTGGGGCCGTCACATTTAGGGAAGAACGTAGGCTCAAGACGTTCGAGAATGTGGTGTTGAGGAAGACATTAGTGTCTAGGAGGGAAGACGTAACAGGAGACAGGGGAAAATTACATGTTTTAGAGCTTCACGATTTATACTCTACACCAAGTAGACACTATCAGCCGGCTAATAAAATCAAGGAGAAGAGACTAGCGAAAATGTGGTGTGGGGAGGAACAGGAATTTGTACAGTTGCTCTGTGAGGACAGACAAATGAGAGAGAATATTGGTAGACCTAGGCGTAGAAGGGAGGTTAATATTAAAGTGGATCTTAAATACATCGGTGGTATGGCGTGGGCCGGTTTAACATTCCTGTTGGCGGCCTGTAATGAACCTTCGGGTTCCATAAAATGTGCGGAATTTCTTGACTAGCTGAGGACCTGTTAGCTACTCAGGATGGACTGTGCGCCATGGAGTTCGTTCGTTCGTTCGTTAGTTCGTTGGGTGGTGGGGTGGGTGGGTACGTAGTTACGTAGTCACCTTTATGGCAACGCAGGAACGCTCTGTGACACGAACTACAGCATTCTTGTAACGTGCAGTTTGCGGTGACGACCTGCACAGAACACAATGCTGCAGCATTTACAATCGAATATTGGAAATCCTGGTCGAACTGGTCCAAGTTATAACTTGCCCTTTACTTTGGCTCTCCAATTCATCTTGTGTCCTCCTCTCTCTTTCCTGCTGTTGTTACTGTAATTTGTGTTTTGGAAGGGCGATATAGGAGTAAGAAAGAGATGGCGACCAAGAGGCGTCAGAGCGAAGACTTTCTTTTACCCACCATCGTCTTCGTCGTCGTCATCATGATTTCGGGGACGCTGCGATAAATAAGAGGCTGCTGCCGCCTTGTGTGGCTGTGAGTAGTACTGTCACGTCCGAGGAATATGAGACACTTTGGCATTCAGAAAATTTGTATTTGTAACCAGTTACATTTATGTATTTGAAAACACGTCATTCAGAGGCGTAAATGCAATGTCCGTTCTTTGATGGGTGGGCGGAATTGGTGTTTTGGTCGGCCGTACATCTGTCGGCCATTATTTATGATTTATGAAGTTTCATATTTACATTTCAGACTTGTGTTACTGAAAAGATACGGTTGAAAGTTAAATTTTGGTTGTCAGTGTACTAGTTCTGAAGGTACGGTTTCAGGTACCTGAGCAAACAGAGCGAAGTTACAATTCTGAGGTTCTGTTGCTGTTTTCAGTTTCTGGTGCCGTTTGGTTTTTTGATCTTATAGGCTCGAGGATCGTCGAATGATAAAACGCTCGCGCTTTCATTAATACAGCTGATTAATGAAGTCATTCAGTTCGATGCAGTTCGGCTTGTTGACGCTGTGACTGTAGAGCGCACGGCCAGGTGTGATACCAACAGCAGTTCATATACACGCAGTACACACAGGTGCGTGCATGTGTAGTGCAGGTCTGGGCTTGTGCAGGCAGTCGCTGACATTCGGCATTGGTTGTGATTCGTTACAGTTGCGAAATGTTTTGTTCCTGATTGTTTATGTGGAGGAAAAACCGTGACGAAATTTTTGTGGCTAGTTTGGACATTCAGTGCTTTATAATGCGATTGAGTCACGTATAACGGGAAAATGTCAGCTGTTACTTTTATTATTCCTCCGTAGGGCACACAGCACTGTGTTTCATGTTTCTTTATGTAGTGAGTTGTAAGAAGTTGATTTGTGATTGTAGGAAATGAATACGGCTGTAACGTTGTAAGCCGAGGAATTGCGTTTACACTGTCATTGCTTTCATTTAATAAAGTGTGAATATTTACGTAATATCAGTCTGTGCATGTATGTATGTGTACCGGTATGTCTACACGAGCTTTGTTCGGCGCGCTCACAAAATTGCGAAAAGCGACTGCCAGATACGTCATGTCTGTCTGTCCGTCTGTTCTTGCGCATGGAACAACGGATTTTAATAACATTTGATAGTTGATTTCGAAAATCTGTCGAGAAAATTTACATTTTTGACCATATCTCGGTCTGTTCTTCTTAGAATGACAAATGTTGAAGGTAAAAGTTGTTCAGAAAATCAAACGATACATTTTACGTTCAGTGATATTTTTAACGAAAATCGCGCCCTTAACGAGATACTGTGGGAATAATTCTGTACAGCCGGACAGGCCACAGATGCACATGCAAATTGCATGCAGGATACTTAAGTCTGCAGACACACACTCAGAATATGTAATACTTCTTGCTTTTCCCCTGCAACAATGGTATCGCGAATGCCTCTCCATGTCACATTATACGTACGTGCATTGCCTGCCTGGTTAAACATCCTGTAGTTCGTTCTGTTGCTGTTACTATGAAATTATAGAGTTACTGTGACATTTGGCTGCGGCTTATGTAACAAAGAGGCTATGAATTCTGTTACAGTAGTGGCTTTTGTAACGGACACTTTTTAAGTGCTGCTGCATTTGCGCGTCTTAGATCAGTAGTTAAATATTGCTAGGCTCACACGGAGTTAAGTCTGTTGTATTTTTCTCTGCAAATTTGACATTTGTGGTATTCTTGTGTCCCTGTGTTGCGTGTGAACTTTATTATGTGTAGATTGTATGTTCTTGAATAAATGGACCTATGACGATTCACTAGTCGACGTGTTTCGGCGCTCATTTCGCGTCTTCGTCAGTGACTGTCACTGTGTTTCCAAGCACACGCTAACTGTTGCAACACAGATATACAGTGAGTCAGATTACTCAGTTTACAAGCCCGTCTGAAGTCTCACAATTTCAGAATCCATAACCCATTTATCCAGCACTAAAAACTGTCCGTGCAGCTGTGTGGTAGGAGCAGCTTTTAACCCCTGTGTTTGCATCCTATTTATAAGCGCTGTCAACTCGCTGTATATTTATTTATTTGTTACTGCGTCAAATCACCAAGATATGATTCTCGTATCCTGCAAAGTTCAGCAGTTCCTGTTACATAAATAACAAATACTCTGTAACTAATGACAGTGGGCCACCGGCGTCTATATTTAGCTGCAACATACATCCTGCAGAATATAGGAGATATTCTTCTTGTCAAATTATACTCACATCCAAGATAGCTAATTGCTCCAAATGTCCGACCATAATTGATACAGGAGCGCTGAAGCTTAGGGATGGGAGTGTAAGGGCGAGTGGGGGAGAGAGGGATTCGAAAGAGAGAGGGACAACAACAAATGAGCTAACAGAGCTTTATGATACTCATAGCAGCAAAGCAAAGCCAACAAACTCGAACCTTAAGCGGCACTAGATTTATCTGCAGGCTCTTGCACTGCTAGTTGGTTTTGGGATGAGAATGAGGAGGTGGAGGGGAGAGAGGAGGTGAGTTTCCGAAGTTGTTCCTAATGTAAAGGTTGGTAGCTCTGGAGGTCCCTCCCTGTGTTTGTCTCTATATATAAATCTTGAAGTTGTCCGTAACACCAACACGCCTTTGTAAACAATGGAGGTGTGGAGTCCAAGGTGAAATAGACCGTCATAAATATCATCTTAGCTTTTAGATCCAGCGCCATATCCTTTCCTGCTGCTGCAGACGGTCGTCGTTCCTTCCTCACAGGTTACCGTTTGGGCTCGTAGTGCGGTATCGTACCGCTTTGCATACCTGCAAGTTGGAGATGCTGAAACCATGAACACTTCTTGTGCAGGAATTCCGTTGCGTGTTGAATTGCACTTAATCACTTTGCTATAAATATTATTGCCGGTTTTCTTAATAACTTGTAAATTGGGAACAGTGGCGTTCACTGCGCAATGCTCGTCTCTCCCAAGTTTGATTCTTTTCATTCGGTTAGTTTTGCCCGAGAATTAGTAGGCAACGCTTTTGTAACGACTGCAGTCCCCAGTCCCCGTTCGCCACTTGCTAAGGACTGCTACGTATCGTCAGTACTTGCACCGCAAAATATGACCTGTTGTGACGTAACAACACATACATTGTTCTGTTTACAAACTGAAGGAACGACGCCACTTGGAACAACTAGGCGTAGGTGGGAGGATTAGTTTTAAAATGGATGATAGGCAGATAGTGTGGAAGGGCGCGGGCTGGATTGATCTGGCTTGGGACGCGGACAGTAGACAGACTGTTTTGAAAAGATGTAGCGAAACCTTGGGGCTTTGTAAAATACGGGGAATTTCTTGACTAGCTACGAAACTATCAGCTTTTCAAGGAAGACTGTAGTTAGTTATAAATATTTTAATTTTTAATTAATCAGATAGACGTAAAGAGTAGTTTGAAATGTCGTGACACAGTGTCTTTTTTCTCAGTAAATTTTAAAAGTATAAAACGGCCATTCCTGTTATTACTATTTAAGTTCTCAGCACAATTTACTTCTTGATCCTACCCCATTAAAAACTAAGATTAACTTGTATTATATATAAAGATTAAGTCCGTACCGCGCAGTAAACACTGCGTCTCCGTTATAAAAACCAGTCAGTCACTGCTGTATAGGGAAATAATCGCTGTTTGTTCCGAGATCCACACAAAACACACAAATATACTGTGTGGGCAGAACGTAGAAATTTTAAATTCTGAACCTAGTGGTATGTGAAGTTACCAATGGGCTTAGAATGGTTGAAGTTCGGGAAAGTCGTCTGCGTTTTATGTTTTGTACACGATGCGCATTTTGTCCTAGTTTAGGAAAACGCCGCGCTGTGAAAGAGTGCGCGGAGTCGCAGTGAATTTCATATCCATGCTTCCAGATGGCAGCGGTGTCTTTATTGAACTTATTTTCCTTTTCACTTCGTAGAAAACTCTTTTTAAGTTTTAGATGGTGAAGAAAATGTGAAACTGTGGAAATGTGGAACGTAGACAAAGGAAGGAATCGCGATGAGAGCAGATGGAGAGGGATGACGTACAAAGCAAGAAGTTTAATGCTGTTTCATCAGAATCACAAACACGCACGCACACACACTCACGCGCGCGAGAGTCAGTTGTGTTCTAAGGGTGCCCGTACATGAGGAGACTGCTGTCAGGGCAAGTCTGCACAGTCCCAAGTCCGGAGGTAAGCCTGCCTGTATTGTAAGCCAGAAATCTAGCTTGAAACAAATCAGCGGTCGTTGAATTTTGTGCTGCCGACTGCAGACTGGAAGACAGAAGCTTCATCTTGTGCTGAGGTGCCGATGTCAGCCCAGCTTCAGGGCGTGTGGGAGTCAGCAGTCTGTTCGATTGCCCTCACGATTGACTGCGAACAGTCAGAGGCAAGTGGTGACCTTGCGTTTGTCGTGCAGGTGCTGTAACAGGCCTTACAGCTGCACTGATAACAAAAAAGAGAAAGACGGAAATGGGTGAAAAAATTGGTTATTGATTAGGAGAAATATTGGGCATGTTAATTTAATCAGTGAATTAACACTGGAACCTGCGGACCGGAACAGCCACTAAAGAATGAATGCGAAGGCGTAATTCGAGTTTACAGCTGCGTTCGCAAAATTGCGAAAAGCGACTTTTAGGTTTGTTATGTATGTATGTCCGTCTGTCCGCATGAAACAGCGCGGCTCCCACTGGACGGATTTTTACGAAACTTGATACATAACCGGTACTTTACTGGAAGACCACTAGAAATTTTTGATCATATGTAGCTCAATTGCACATACAATCAGAAATGTTTCATAGAAAAGTTGTGTAGAGAAAATCAAAACACACATTTTATGTTCAATACTTCCCCCCCCCCCCCCCCCCAACCCCCTTTTTTTATTTGTTTAAAAAAATTTTTTAAAATAAGGGTGGCGAAAAAAAAAAATATAAACTTTTACTTTGCGTTTGTCTAACACCGAGCAAAAACAAA
>Ga0123355_10013435_pt1 | contig 12743 bp, 14 predicted proteins | sample TergutEmb28metaG_3_FD_89872 | JGI IMG/M metagenome (GOLD analysis project Ga0123355, IMG submission 89872) | Embiratermes neotenicus P1 segment gut microbial communities from Petit-Saut dam, French Guiana - Emb289 P1 | ecosystem: Host-associated > Arthropoda: Insects > Digestive system > Gut ...
CTATCTTGTCAAAACATTCACAACATAATTGCATAAGTATTTTCTCGGCATCATATGTGCTGCCATAACAGGCAGTCGTATGTATAGTAAATCCACATTGCTTATCGAACTCATCGAGTTCTTTCCCACAATGATTGCACTGTTCTGCTTTGCCCAACTGTCGTCCACCTCCCATCATTCGTATTTATAAAATGTGGGTTTGGTCATTCATCACCCCGCAAATTTTTCATATACCGTAAGTCTGAAGTACGGCCCGTCTCTGATATATTCCTTGCAACGGATGATATCGCCAGCTTCAATAGGATTTTTATCATAAACACCATTAAACACAGTGAATCGCCCATCCTTCCCGCTACCTATAGATTTCGTGAGTACACTATAACCAAAACGTTTACCATCAGCTTTTCGATGGATAGGGAAGACATCGCTGACGTACAAATGTCGCCGGTCTTCTTCCTTTCCAGAAACGTATCCAGCATATCCCATAACTTCATGGAAGTTCCTCATCTTAACTAAGTTACTGAGATCGTCCATTTGCACGTCCTTTACTGCAAGTTCTGCATCACGCAAAATTGCCATGACATCTAGCAATGTATAGCTTTTTGCGACACCTCCGGACTTAGTCACACCCACAGCATAGCGTTTTACAATGTCTTCCAGTGGCGTGCCGTCAATCTCCGACTTTTTAATCTGCTTCGCATCTCCTTTTTTGAACATTGCGAACAGGTCTACCATTCTAAGGAGTTCACGCTGGTTCCCAAAACCAGAGAAGAAATCAATCCGTATCAGTATGTCAAGTTGTCGTGAATCTGCGCTAGTTTTTTCATTGATGTCCCGCAGCAAATCCATAAAGTATGTATAGTCGCATTCTTTCGACAGACTGTATAATTCGTCTGACAGGGATACACTCATATACTTGACAGACGCTAAGCCCTTAGCAATAATACCCTTGCTCTTATCAAAAAAGTAGTTGCTGCGTGATAATCCCCATTTTGGTAGCGTGACTGTAACTCCATATGCCTTTGCAAGTTTTGTGCCGGTCACGATATCATCTTCGTTTGCAGAATTATTTAGATACGATGTGATAAATTCATACGGATAGTAGTATCTGTAATAACCGCACAGATACCCGAGAAGGCAGTACGCTATGCTATGGTTATACCCAAATTGGTAGCTGGCGCTGTCCTCAATGATTTGCAAGAATGCCTTTGCTTCTTCCTCTGCTTCGCCTCTTGACTTTTCTGACTTAGAGCAGTACCCTTCAAGGATTTGCGGTAAGGCTTTGTTGAGCCTGTCAGCATCCTTGCGACCTATTGCACGCCGTACATTGTCTGCTTCACTGCCACTCAGCCCACATATTTGTTGCAGGAACTTAATTGTATCTTCCTGATAAATCAGGTACCCATTATTATCTTTCAGGAGGTCATCTATCAAGGTTGACGGATTGCTATGTTGCTTATGTGCAAGCAACTCGCTTCTGTAAGAAGCTCCTGATGGTCTGATACATGCCGTCACAAGACTCATATCAAAAATTGATTTTGCCCCGTATTTCTTTAGACAGTCCGCCGCAAAACTCGACTCAAACTGGAATACTGATGATGGATTTTTCGTAATGTCATACCAGACCTCGGCATCATCCCAGTTAATCTCATGTGTCTTGGGATAATCCACCCCGATTGCACGGCACGTATCTCTAATAACCTGTACAGTTTTTAGAACGAGAAAGTCATACTTTGCTACTCCGACTTCATGAGCTTCATCCATATCCATCATCAAACATCGCTCACCATCTTTATCAAATACACCGTAGTTGTCAGGTAATGTGATTGGGCTGATAACCATTCCGGCTGGATGTACAGATTGAGATATTTTTGTGCCTATAAGACCATCGAAAAAATAGAAAAGCTCTGGATATTTTTCTTTAGTGGCCTCTTCGTCTGCCGCATACTCTTTTTTAATGGCGTTTATTTTGCTGAGGGCGTATGGGTTATCGCTGTTATCATCGTGATTTGCCCTCCACCTTATCTCTAAACATCGGCCAGCGTCCTCAATCGCTTTCTTCGCTTGTATAGTGCCGAATGCCGCAACTCGCGCCGTTTTGTCTTCCCCAAATCTATTGGTTATGTGACTAAATATTGCGGGTCTATCATCTTCAACGCAGTCTATATCTATATCACCGATCTCAACTCTGTCTTCATTACAAAACCGTGAGAACACCGTGTTCCACGTTTCAGGATTTAGATCTATGATATCTGCTACATAAGCAACCCTTGATCCACCAACTGAACCCCTAGCCGTGCCAATTGCCATGCCTTGTTCTTTGCACCATGATACAAGTTCAGACGTTGAAAGCATAAATCCGGCCATCCCAAGCTTGTTAAAAACGCGCAACTCTTCTTCAATTGCCTGACGGAACACATCTTCCTGTTCAGATGGGATCACTCCGGACGTAACCTTATCATTTAACTTTAACTCTACAACCTCTGTAAGCCTGGACGCGTCATCCTCGCGAGAACCATAGAGAATGGGGTATTTGATACTCGTGTCGAGTTCAAAATCCTCAGTCATCTCGTACAGCATGTTTGTATTCTCAATTGCCGCCATGTATGCGTCCTCCGGCAGTGCATCTTGCCGCCGAAATGACTCGACAAGCCCATCATATGTTTTGTATGTCAGGTCAAACGCGTCCTCTTCGCCGTAACTCTTATGCTTGGCAGCGAGAAGAACATTACGACATTCGGATTTGTAAGCTGAAGAATTGTGCGTATCCGTTCCTGCAATAATAGGTTTATTAAATTCCTCCGCTAATCGAAGCAACTTTTTATTAAATTCTATTTGATCTGGATGCAGATGTGGCTGGACTTCAAGAAAGTCATATTTCTTCACAAGAGCTCTATACTTTTGGTGCGTCTCAGGTAATTTGTTTAGCGGAGACGCAAGGCAGGCGCTCGTGCTGATGATATTTTCCGATATTGACAGGAACTCATCAAATGAGATGCGGTTAACATAGTAGAAATGTTCTTTATCACACGATTTAGAAACAAGCTTGTTCAATTCCAGAACTCCGTCCAGATTTCTGGCAAGCAGAATCGTATGATAATTGTCGCGCGCTTTTTCATCAAGCCGTTCTGTGAGATAGATTTCCACCCCATGTATTAGTCTGATTCCAGCCTTATCGCAGGCCATCTTTTTAGAAATCCACCCAAGCGGCTTACCATGTTCAGTAAAAGCTATTGCTTTTTGCCCGTTCATAACCGCGAGATCTATATAATCCTGAAAGTTAGTGCAACTATCGAGCAAACTATAATCTGTATGTATGTGGAATGGTATATACGTTTTACCTATACGATAACCTCCTTTCGTACAGCTTTTCCCACATCCCAAGCCCTTTATCAACTGGACTGTCTTTTTCATCAAGCAGACCATCTTTATCCCAGATGTATTCCACCGTTACAAACCTTTTTAGTCTGCGAATGTTATCATCATCTCTGACGAAAACATTTTTGTCGAGGGCAAAGACAACTCTGCAAGCAAGCTTTGCTAAGATTTTGAGCTGATGATGATTAAGATGTGATGTAAGAAGTGCTGCCGCATTGTTAATACCCCAAGTGTCAGCCAACATTACTGACTTAATCCCCTCAAACAATATAACCTCACGCTTCTCCATGATAGATTCGCGATTTTCGTGCAGCCCATAGATGGTATTAAGCGTACCGAGCGGCTTAAAGTAGGTATATTTTCTCAAACCCTTCTCTTTCCACTGCTCGTCCACCGTCCGGCCTGACACATTGATGATTTTTCCATCCAAACTTCGGACGGGATATACCAGACGATCAGAAAAGCTGTCGTAGTACACTTGGAATTTATCTATGGATACTCTTGATATGCCTTCGGCTTCCCAAATCGCCAATTTGTCAGGTCGTTTCTCGTATCTCTCCATGTAATTATCAGATAATATTTCAGACTTAGGTTCCTTCACACGCTTTTGACGACGAGTAAAGCGATTCACCACTCTAACTGTCTCCATTTTACGCTTGCCGGGCACAACACCATTGACGCCTGCGTATGATTGGAGAATTTCTTCGGCCTTTCGCTTGTCGCACTCAAAATAGCAGCGTATAAATGTCAGAATGTTGCCACCTCTACCGGATGAGAAGTCGAAAAACGAATTCATCTCTGTGTTTACAGAGAATGATGGTGTGTTTTCATTTTTGAGCGGCGACAACGCCCAATGCTCACCGTTTTTTTCTTCAAATTCAGCAAATTGCGAGATATATTCAAGGATATTCACGGTTTCTATAAGCTCTGATAGTGTTACGCCATCACCCCCCGCAAGTTATTTTTATTAGTATGGTGTGTCGGGTATATGCTGCTTAGCCTGCTCATAACGGATAAGATTTCCGGTAAATTGTAGGTCTATGTATTCGCCTTGAGCCATTTGCATACCGTTTCGATTCAAAACTACGGACAACTTCTTGTTCCCACACTCGACACCGTCCGCTTCCACCTCATCTGGCGTCTTGTCTCTAATGATTGCTATTGTAGATGCGTTGCGGCCTATCTTTGCACTGTCCGCAACCTTCCCGGCAGCTGTTGCTTGCGCCGCGCCGAGACCGGCAATGTTCATGTCTCCGCAAATTTGGTTTTTAACCATATCTACAAACCTTCCGAGCTCTTGATAGCTGTCGAAGGCATCCCCGTCACCTTTTCCCTTAAAATAGTCAACGATCAACACGTCTAAGCCCTGCGTATGGTAAACTTTCTTCACAGCAGTGTATATACTCTGCTGGTCAAACATTGGTATGTAAATGTGGGTAAACTTTTTCTCTTTTAGCCATTCTTTTGCCTGATTGACCTTGGTCTCTTCGTCTTGACTCCATCCACCTCCGGTAATTCTTCGGAATTCGATTCCTGTAAGATGTGAAATGAGTCGAGCGGTGAAAAGACGGGTGTTTAGCTCACTGTCGAGGTATAAAACGGCTTGATCCTTCTTTAGGAGATCTACCGCGCAGTTAAGCAACATCATGCTCTTGCCTTGTTTGGCTTCAGCAGCAAAAACGAACAATTCACCACGCTCAATAGTCGCATATTCGTTCAAAGCTGGGAACTTGAATGGAATTCCGGCAAATCCAGTCCCTTGTCGGCGCTTGATTTCATCCAAGTGCCCATCTATAACCTTGCCAAAGGCCGGAACCTCATTAGCTGCTGAAAACTCCATCATAACACCATCTAGTGCGTCGTAAATCTTGTGTGCTAAATCTTCAGATTGTTTGAAACACAACGTTTCACATTCTCGGAGTGCCTGAAAAGCATCACGACGGAAAGCGGCATCTAAAACATTTAAAACACTAAGCTTATATTCCTCGGCTGTCCTACGGGCAAGTCCATCGCTCATGTCTATGAGCTCATTCAACCCGTCTATTGTTAAAGCGTCAGCATATTTTCTTGTATTCTCAGCGGAGTTCAACACATTGATTATGTTGTACGCATCAATAGTCGTTATGCCTTGCTCTGCTAAACTTTTGATCGCCTGATAAACATACCTGTTTTGTTCATCAGAGAAATGGTTTGGCAGAAGACTGTCTGAATAGAAAATAAACTCCGGGTACTGTATGAGCGTTGTAATTACGCCGGCCTCGCTCTCTATGCTTTTTATATCTCTGGAATTTATGCGCATCACCCCCTTGATAATCTGTAGTAATCGCAATAATCCTGCATCTCACAAAGATATCGACATTTAAAATACTCCATACTTGGCAGGAAGTCTTCTTCCGCAATAACCTCCTCAATCTTCCCCAAGAACCAATCTATTGCGTTGCTATATGCTTCTTGATTAAATGGTTCCTCTATGAACAGATTTTTTCTAAAGCAATTGAAACACAGTTTGCTTGGAAACTGTCCATAGCGAGCAAAGATATGAGCTGAGTACAGATAGAGCTGTCTTAAATATGCATCCAACTCTTCGTCAGCCTTAGTTGGTTTCTTTCGATTGCTACGCGGCTTCAAAACCTTTGATTTATTATCTATCAGCAATATTGAACCATCGCTTTTTCGTTCAAGCAAATCGAAATATGCAACGAACGGCGTCGAATGGATGATAAACTCAACCTTGTTTTCGATGGACAGTATTTCATTGCTTGATGGACAAATGGTATTCAGATATTGCAACCCATCCATAAAATAGTTCTTAAAGACTACTTCGCTTGGCGCTCGCGCTCTGATGCGATCCCTAAAATCTGTCATGTATTCCGTTCTGATTTGCTCCGCCGTTTTTTCTCCTTTATTATGAGACTCCAATAGCTCGTGCATGAAAATCCCATAGCTTGAGAAGAATAAAGCCTTGCTCTCATATTCTGGCAGCCGAATATACTTTAGATACCAGCGGTACGGGCAATCATCAAAAGCTTTGATTCTGGAGTAGCTCCATGTCATGTCTTGTATTAATGGCTCATAACTAACCTCTCCCATTCTAATGACTTTCTGTTAAAATGGCAGGCTGCTACCTTCTTCGACCTCACCGTCGTCAACTTGCCGCTGTGGTTCTGGGTTGTTCACGGTAGTGCCAGACTCCACATCATCAAACGAAAACAATTTGAAGTTTGTGTAGGACATCTTTTTGCTTTCATCGTATTTTGTTGTAACATCAACATCGCCGAGCTTGATTCGCGAACCATCCGTAAGAGATAATGCCTTGCGAGCGGCTGATATTCCAACACATAGCACAAACCCTGAGAAATCCTGCTCATATGTATCTGTCTGTTTGTTTTTTCTACTGATAGAGATACGCAGCTTTGTACTGGTATCCGATATTGGTGTAATTTCCCAAATTTTTGCAAACGCTCCTGTTCTGAACCCCATTATTTCTCCTCCTTAATAGGAAATTTGGTGCGTACATCTTGTAAAAGTTTAACGGCAAGCGTAGATTCCTTAATCGCAAAGTAATTGCCGCTCTTTACATATTTAGTTACAAGTTTGCCCAAATCATCACGCTTATCTGGGTGCTCTACGAGATATCCCTGGACATATGCATCAACATTCTGGATAATGCCTTCGGCAACTATCTTATCTTCTTCTGCTTCCGCCTCTCTCTGTTTGCTGCGGAAATTATCTGGGTCGTCATCCGTCGTGGCTATGTTGAAATACTTTAACAGGAAATATCTGGTTGAGTATGTAAGTCCCGAACCGAAACTCTGGGAGCCATCACTTTGATGTCCAATCATTGACCATTCGACTTCTACACGTTCATCAGGATTGTCATTATTCACCCATGTGTAAGTCATGTCAGCGTTAACCAAAATTTCATTAACGTTTTCTTCGTAAGTCTCTCCGGATTTTGTCGTTTTTGTTTTCTTGTAGCTGTATGGTGCAACACTGGTTGTTCCACGAGTTATGCTTGGGATTAGAGATAGATTATACTTGTTCATAGAAACGGTAATCTTTGCGAGTATCTCGTCCTCCGTTACATATTTATACCCAAACCCGGCTTTATTCTTTTTGATTACTTCTACTTTCTTGCGAACCTCAGCAAGCTTCTGGTAAATATTCATTTGATCTTGTTTTGCCAAATTATTCCTCCTCGTCTATTTGAGATTATTGCTCTTGTCTTACAATCTAAATACCACCTCCCAAACGGGTATGGACGGCTCATGCTCTTTGCTCAAGGATATAGGTGGCCTCCATGTCTGCAAGGTGAAGAAGAACCGCCAGCTTACTGCGATCAAAGATTCTGTTTATGAAATATGAACCGCCTTTTGCAGCACTATCCCATCCTCCCATATGGGCACGTATCGCAAGAATCTCTTCGGGTTCTAGCCTAATGAACTGTTGTATGAGTATCACGGACTTATCGGCATGATCTCCACAAGGAAAGCGCTCATCTATTTCATATATTTCCTTTTGAATCCACTGGCCATTTTCTTTTACGTTACGGAAGCCTTTCACATATAGATTTACTTTACATACATCATGCAGTAAGGCAACTATGGCCACAGTCTCATCGGCATACACTTCGTGTAGACTATGTGTTTCGATAGCCCTCTTCAAACATTCATACACGTTAAGAGAGTGCTCAAGTAGACCACCTTCATGGTTGCCGTGATACTTTGTGGAAGCCGGAGCGGCAAAGAAATCAGACCCTGACAGCCACGCTATCAGGTTATCAAAACCGTCTCTTTTTATATTGGCTTCGCACAGGGATAGGAACCGCTGTTTCATCTCGTTCATTAGGATTACCTCTTCCTTCCATAAAATTTTAGAATCAAAAAAGACGGTGAACGCCACCGTCGCATGTCGAATGACCTATCGGATTGCTGTTTATTTAATAATTTGCAATAATACTTGCGATTGTCGCACGAACATCTTCAGCTTTGCTAAGAGCATGTTTATACTCAACACTGTAAGACTCAGTGTCATCACATTCGAGGTATAATTTATGTTGTGGATTATCAACGTCTCTGACTATTATTTTAATGTATGGCTCACTACTTTTGGCAACCTCACAATCTAAAATATCATTAAAGTTTATTATGATGCAACGATCATTCGCTATTTTATTGGCGGTGTCGCAAATTGCTAATCTTTTGGACTGTGTGTCAATAAGTAGATCGTAAATATCCCCATCGTCAACACGCTCAATTAACGATATTCTTTTTTCAACAATAAATCCACTGTCTTTTAACATGGCAATAATCTTTTCTTTTTTTTCCTTAATTTCAATTTTGTTTGAGCCACAATATGCTACAATACATATAATTATAAACGCAACAATAGATAAAAATAGAGTTATACCAAAAGCGCTAGGGTTGCTAGTTATACTCATAACGATACGTTGCGGCACCCAAAGTACCACAAACATAATCACTAGAATAAGAATTCCTCCTAAGATAGATAGTCACCTCAGTCCAATTTCTCTACGATAGACGCCCAGGGCATCGTCTAATTCTAGCTCGAATGATGTTTCTTCAGCTAAAATCTCCGTTACATCCGGATGCCATAAATCCTCAGACAATATATCCATATCGTCATACTTTGTTTTTACATGAACAGATATTTCTCTATCAATAATATATCTAGGTAAACAACTGCCAGAAGTTCTGCCGTTCATACTGGAAGCCGAGGAAGCAATCTCTGACAGCAATCGCTTTCCGTATGTGTGCATCAACAGTTGGAGAATATCATGTTCGCTAAACATCCTTCTGTTAGCTATTTCTTTCCATCTTGTTGTCGTATTCTTATTAATCGGGATTCCATTATCCGCACACCCACCTAGGAATTTATAAAGCAATCCAGTTCTTTCAAATTCTTCAATACGCTCCCAAATCTTACTGGTGCTCGATGGCTTTTTTATTTCATCACACAGTTTTCTTTCAAGCCCTAGATTTGAATATACTATAATACATTCCTCTACTTCACGCGCTAAGACAATACCGTTAATCTTAGCTATAGCTGTCGTAGCGCATTTATACACTATCCAGCTACCGCCAATCATATCTAACAAAATCCCGGCCATACCTCACCCCTTGCTTATATCGAAAACGCCAGTTTCCATCGTTGGTAATCTTCTGTATAGTCCCTCATTTTGAGATTCCTTTTTCGCACTAGACTGCTAGGGTCGTTGAGGGAATATGTTTTTCCTTCCATTTCTTTGAGCACCACTTCGGAAAAGTCCACCGGAAATCCTGCGCGTTCTATCTCATACATTCTATAGAAGATACCTGAAAGCCAGATGCGATAGTAGCTCAATGATTGTTCTGTGCGTTTTTGGCGTAATATTTCTCCAGTTTGTTTGTCTATAACATCCTTTGTCGCCCCGACAAGTCTTTTTGAAATTTGAGCACGGATGGTAAGTATGTTAGCGTTAAACCTAATACCGCGCATAATTGTTTCACCCTGAGCCCTATCTTTCCTAACCGGTTTAATGTACTTTGGATGCCTGTGTATAAAGCTTGTTAGTGAAATCGCATTTTTGAACGCCGGAATTGCCTCACGATATAAGGGATACTCTATATCGTTGAGGACTATATTAAGCTCTGAAAGATTTACATTGCTCGCCTTGACGTTAAGTGTATCCTCTTCAACAAGGCCACCATAAGCCATCCATAGAAAGCAGCGGTATATATTATCGAGAGTCTCTTCTGACTCAGCGTCAAAAACCTCATCGAAATACCGCTGAAGATGTAACGGGCTGGCTACCATCTGCTTTCTAATTTTATCAAGGCCAACAGTGTTAACACCCATAATCCCATCGCAAGCACCAGGATGCTCAGCAAGCATACACCATTTGGAATACTCGCGCAGCATAATAATGTCAGACCACTTGCTGCGCATACGTATACCAAGAATATTATCAAGTACAGGCTGAAGTTCGCTAGAACTCCTTGTGCAAAAATCTGCACCCCACCCTTTTTCATACGGTTCGAGCGCATCAAAAATCAATCGCGCACTCTCTGCTGTGTGTAGGCTTTTTGTATAGCTCTTAATAAACTGTCTCTTCATTTCTTCGTTGTACATACAGACACCTCCTTGGATTGTGTACGTTAAACAGGGACAACATTCAGCATAGCCGCCCTTCTCCATATTCTCATAAGTGACTCAATATCAAGGAAGGCGATAGCAGATGTCGCCAAGAGATTAGCTTCCGTGATTTTCTTCATGTACTCGTCGGACAGTTTCCCGATAAACTTCCCGATTTTCTCCTTAGACATTCGCTCAGGGTTTTCGCACAAAACCACGCTGTCCATGCGAAGCCCTGTATCCGAGGCACGCAACAGCACATGTGTTGGCTGCCCGATCTTCTTTACACAACTCGTCACAGGAAGTGCTATGATATTAGGGCTATGTGCATTACCTACATTATTCTGGAACACGACCCCAGGTCTCAAGCCGCCCTGCTCACTTCCACTTCCCCCAAAATTCATAAGATATATATCTCCAATTTGCGGGATGTGTTCTACAGTTTTATTGACCAAACTTGCTCCTCCGTCAGATTACAATTTCATTGACATCTGAAGTATACTACAAATCTTCGCGCTTGTCAACATAATTAGATAATACTTTTTGAAGCATTTTTATAGCGCAAGTACCGTATAACTAACGTCTCCACGAGCTACACTTGGATTTCGACAAACTATGTTAATAATTGTGCCCAAAACGCTTGAATTCTCTATGCATTCTACACTCTTTACATGAGTGAAGTGTACAGAATTAGACCCGTCTTTCAGGCAAATCATTCTTGGGTTCTCGGATGTCAACATGATTTCAAATGAAAGATTCAACTTGCATGGGTCTGCTATATCATACCCATTTTGGTTTTCAGACCATAAAATAAACTCCTTCGGCTTATGCTTGGCGAGATAATCTTGTAATGCTTTGAATTGGCTAGACAGCATAGTAAACCCCCAATTGATTTTCTGTTTTTATAATGGTATACTACATCTGCATATGGGTGGCTCCAGATGCAGTCGTAGCAATACGGCTTTTGGTTGGTGCTGCGTTAGGCTTCCTTTCTGCCAGCACCATTCATGGCTGAGTAGCTCACTGTGGCTGGTGGGCTACTCTTTTATTCATTTATAACCGCAAAGGGGTAGACACCCCGCCGTCTGTTTCAAAAAATATGTCTTGACAAATAAGAATATATTCTTTATAATGGCGATAAATTAGTAAAATTTTCTTGTGCGGCTTAGTTTATCAGAAAGTATTCTTGATGTCAAGCTGAAATTAAGAAAATTTTATCTGTTGGAGGAATACCATATGGAATCAGTGCTTTATACAAGGATTAAACAACTTTGTAATGATAAGGGGGTGAGCGTAACTCGCCTAGAGTCTGAGTTGGGCTTTAGTACCTCTACAATTCAGAAATGGAAGACATCTTCTATACCAAACGCCGCAAGCATAATAAAAATCGCCCGATACTTTAATGTATCGACCGACTATTTGCTAGGTGTTACAGCTATAGCATCCACAGTAGAAGACCTCACGAATGATGACGACATAGTATCATTACAACGAGCCCGATCTAAGATGAGCAAAAAAGACAAGGAACGGATGATGCAAATGCTCAGGATAGGATTCGAATACGCTTTCAGTGATGAATCGGCGGACGACACAGCTGATGAATAGAGAGGTTGACTATGGTTAGATACCCTTACATCCGAAACGAGATTCTAAAAATCTACAGAGCTATTGAGAGGATTGAATTTCCACTCGACCCGCTAACTTTATTCAAGCAGGTAGACAATTGTAGAATCATGACATATCAGGAATTTTCAGAGTTAAATTGTTGTTCGATTGAAGATGTTATTATGATGTGTGAGAGCAGGTCTGGCTGCACACACTATAGTCTTGCAAATGACCGATACCTTACACTGTACAATGCCTCATTTGCTGATAACAATGTGGCCGGCAGAATACGTTGGACGAAAGCTCACGAACTCGGACACGTCACATTAAAACATCTTCCTTATATAGCTGTGTCGCAAATTGCCGAACACAATTTCAACAAAGTCTACGACCATGAGCTGGAGCAAGAAGCGGACTACTTCGCAGCCATGCTTCTTAGTCCTTTCCCAATTTGGGAAATGTTGGGCATAAAGACGTTGTTTGATATTCAGAAAGTGTTTGGCCTTTCAGAAGAAGCTTCCAAAAATAGGGAATCGGATTATATTAAGTGGAAGAAAACTCGTGTCAAGACTGCGTGGGAGAATGATATGAAGAGACTTGTTGCTCGTCATATTTAATGATAACAA
>Ga0123355_10013436_pt1 | contig 12742 bp, 11 predicted proteins | sample TergutEmb28metaG_3_FD_89872 | JGI IMG/M metagenome (GOLD analysis project Ga0123355, IMG submission 89872) | Embiratermes neotenicus P1 segment gut microbial communities from Petit-Saut dam, French Guiana - Emb289 P1 | ecosystem: Host-associated > Arthropoda: Insects > Digestive system > Gut ...
AATATTAGGACGGATCTCCAGGAGGTGGGATGTGGGTATATGGACTGGATTGGGCTGGCCCAGGATAGAGACAGGTGGCGGACGCTTGTGAGTGCGGTAATAAACCTTCGGGTTCCGTGAAATTTCTTGACTAGCTGCAAACCAGTTAGCTTCTCAAGAAGGACTCTGCACCATGGAGTAAGTATGTAAGAATTCACCGTCATGCATAGTCTGTTAGTTGTTTGGAAAGCTGAGGATTTTATTCACGTTCTTCTTTCTCACTTGTTTACTTAATGCGTGGCGTACCTGAACGGCCATGGATTCCTGTTTAAAATCTAGTTTTACATTTATGTTCAAAGGGGGGGGCAATTACGTCACAAAGCAGCTTTCTTCGCAGCAACCAACCAGCTGTCGACGCCACGGGGAAGGCACAGCTGTAAACAAAACTGCATCGATTCGGGTGTGGCTCCAACAGCTCAAAGCATACGTAAACAATTTCGCAACAGCTTCTTCAGCTAAAGTTGGAAGGTGTTTTATTTTCCGGACAGCATTTCTAATAAATTTTGATAAGGTACCTCAAAATAGGGGCGGCCTGATTAGCGTGCTCAGTATAGCTGCTCACTACGGTTTGGATGGTCCGGGTTCGAATCTCCGTGGGACCAATGTCTTACCTGCTGTCAAGACCGTCCCCGAAGCCCATTCAGATTCCTGTAGTGAGTACCGGGGTTTTCCCGGGGATAAAGCGGCCGCGGCTTATTGATAACCACCCACTCCCTCTTGCACCAAGATTGCAAATGGGTTGGAGCTATTCCTTCACTTCCCCTCTGTGCCTGCAGAGGTTGTGTATTTCAGTTATTTCAGGATGTTTATAACAAATTTATGTCAAATTAGACATGGGATGGTAGTGACATACATATTATTCCAGAAGAATTGGGTCAAAAAACATATGACAATCATTAAGATGCATCACAGCAGGCTAAATTACCGGCACAAACAGGAGCAAATGACGGTGAGCCAAGAGTTAACATAAGGTTGAGTCTTTAAATTCTAAACAGCAAGATCAGAAAAGGGTTTGCACACTATTTCCCTATGTGCTTTTGGAAACAGTCTGAATTTAAAATTATGTGTACTTGCAAGCACATACAGAAGATTACAAGCTTAAGACTAGTAACTCTGTACTATTGGCTCTAAGTTCAATTACTCTTTTAATTCAGTGGGTGTTCTTACACATGGGGAAAGCAGCATCATCATGAGGCTGGATGCCAAAATACAGTGTCAAACTGTAGGAAACTAGGATCTTTATCTCCATGGACTTGTTCTTAGGGTCAGAAGCATATTACTGTTACCACTCGAAGTTTATAATGCTGCAGCATGGCTGGAGTGACAAACCTCCCTTTGTTTCTCAGTGCACTGTATCACCATCAAGGAACTGTGTATTGCTAATGAGGATGTTACATCTGCCCAGCACAACCATTAGAACTTTGCAGTCAGGCTCAAAGAATTTGTTTGGTTAGCAACAGAATGTCATATATTTTTTTCTCATCCCAGTAAGCATCTACCTTGTTTCAGGTTTTGCAGAAGGATCTACAATCATACCTTGAAATTTTGGCTTGCAATTTAAAGAAAACTCAAACTTTCTCTAAACTTCATCACAGTCATACAAAAATCTTACATGCTGCAACAAACCCTGCCTGTGGTGTTGAGATCCTTGAAACATGTGTCAAAGAAACAGCAATAAAATTATAATGCCCTTTGGTCATAAAACCACAGTCACTGCCAGCTTGAAGTTAGAGTATTTGGCAACAGTGCCACAATATACTGTTTACTGTCATATTTACCCTGCTGCGCAACAGGTTTATACGACTTCCAATTAATGGTAATAACGTGAGAAAAAGAAAAGCAGAATCAAATTTCTTAGCAAACCCCTCAGGCAGGCCATGTCCACATCCATACCTACTTACCTGCTGTATATCCCCTCTATTACAAAAGTATGTTAAAAACAAAAGAATCAATCATTCACTCAATCACTCTATCAATAAACAAATCAACTGATCAATCTGGAGGTGACTGCTCTCGATGTGGAAGGAGTACATGTGCAGTAGTACCGTGTTACAATACAGTCAATGAATTTTCTACAATCGACCTAACTATAGAAAAAAGAACATTAACTACTCCATTAACTCCATGGTGCAAGATGGGTCTATAAAAAGGCTGCCTCTGAATTTTGAGGTGGCAAGCAGTCCTTAATTTCTTCCTAGCTGACACAGCACAGGTATGATCCTGTTGGTAAGAAGCATGCAATTTTGTCAAGCTTAAACAAACTTCAGTCATTCAGTCCGAGAATATACCTTCCCTGTATTTACATATATTTTCAATAAATTTGAAACCAAAATCAAGACAAAATTTTTGGTGATGTGCTGCTAACATGAGATAACAGAATGATGTCCCTATACAGTATTTAGATATGAATAAAAACAATACTTCCATGGTTGATTTTGCTACCAGAAGATGTAGCAATTCAAAATTACAACCTGTAGGTAAAATAATAAATTCTTATATCCATCTGTACATTCTCTAAACAACTCAGCATTCCATACAATTTACAGTCTATGATAATGAGAAGTATCTTGCAAGTTCACTGCAGCAGTTGCGCTCTGCTGTTCGTTTATGCACACGTGTCAATACATACATAGCTCTCTTCTTTTCTAATTGTTGCTATCAAGTGAGTATAAAACTGAAATACACTGAAACAAAACAACTGGACTGTAACTTACAACAAACTGGATGAGTGGTGACTGCTTAACTGTCACCATACGATCTGTTCAGTGACCAACAAAATGTGCCTGTTGAACTAAGGACGCTGCATAATATCTCAATCTAACATCAAAACTAAACAAAAGCATGAGTTCTTTCGAAGTCAATATCTCGTGCCATCAGAATATAAAATTTCAATATATTTACCCGTTGCTTCTGTTTTGATGAATACACAGTGCTCCCCAGCTGTGTCACATTTACATACAAAAGCTACATGAAGATTTCAGGGTTCAAGTTGGATCCGATGCCTCTTTCTGAAAATGGTTGCGGGAGTTCAAACCGATGAAACATTTTAAACATTTCATACTATCAGTTGTTGCAACTATTACAACAATGATAGAGTAACGTTAAGAAATTATATAATTAACACAATATTACTGTTGCAATACAGACATATATAAATTATTCTCTGAAATTTGACCAAAAGTCCTAGTACAAGTCATAATACATTATAAACATTTTAATTTATGCTCTACCTACATGATTATTAATTTATATCATTAGTGTGGTGAATGTTACTTACAATTGACACAAATAGTATGGATTTGACACATGTGAAGACAAACTAACATTACTCTGGTAGACATAAACACCCAATCTGTATTAACATAAAAATGGCATATGTAAAGGAATTGTTAATTTCCTTAATTACTGAACAGGACAACAAACACAATCCATATTACACTTCTGTCATAAATGTAAGATGTATATATAGATATATACCTATTTATACATTATTATTAGTAAACTTTTTCTCCTTATTACTACTATTACTTCACACTTCACACTTTGTGTTTGTGCTTGTATTGTACACTGACAGTGATGCCCTTTGGTTTCATCTCCTCCTGCCGACACAACAACATGATGTACAACTACCCACTTATTCAATTTGCCAAACTACAGAGAAATGTAATTTGGCCAAAACACCTTCAGTCCCTGAGAAACTGCTATCATAAGAATTACAAACTAAGACTTCAAAATAACATTCAATAGTAAAAATAGCCCTTTGCATCTGAAAAAGATACCAAAGTACAATTTACTATAGACTCTTCTCAAATATCTCTTCCATCACATTCATTCTATTCATTAAAGCAATAAATACATACATTAGAAGTCTAATCAAACTTCAATGTTCACCAAATTCCGTGGAAGTGAGTCTTGCAGTACCAATGTTTTTAGTGTGGCAAAATTAGAAATGCATTCATTTATGTTCATGTACGTCATTATGATTATGTTCTCATGATCTGTGTTAAACTTTCAAATTATTAATAAATAGTATCAAATATGAATATGTTAATTGATACGAACGAATGAAAAAATATATGAAAATATATCAAATGCTACAATATTTACATATATACCACTTACATAAGCAAGTTTTCAGTCCATACAAATTATCATTTTGTTTAACGTTAATATAACATTTTATTATGTATGGATGCGCACACAGACTTATATGTCATGCATGTACAATTAGCATGAATGACATGCAACAACTGTTTCAACCTCATCACTTGGTGACATTCTGTAGCGACTGAAACAAAACAAAAATGACTAACATAAACTTCCATCTTATACAGCTCAAATACACTGGCTTAAGATACTGTTTCAAATGAAACATTACCTTCCTCAATGCAATGACAAAATAAAGTTAAAAATGATTCCCAAGTGATTTCCAGTCCAAAACTGTACAGGGACTGCATCAACAACATAAAACTTTGACAACTTCATAATCTTTTTCGGTTTGAGACATCCATTGTATACAATATGAGTCAATTTGGAAGATACATTTTAGTTACACAATACTTTTGTTGATGTAATGAAAAGTAAATACATAAAATCAATGGCTGCAGATTTTGGCTTATTCTCTACCCATCAGTATGCCAACCACATGTACAAACAGAGGTAATAAATACAACATTTATGTTACGTAGCATACGAGAAGTCTGAGATCGCAAACACTTCTTTAAATATATTCTATTGCACAAAAATTCTTTGTTTTACAATAAACAGGCAGAAGTTGTGTAAAATATAAACTTAATACAAATGACGTGCACAGCTACGAAAACAAACTACACTGATATCACTTGTTTATTAAATATGTTCAGACAAAATATGATTGATGTTCAATCAGATTATTTATAATATAAATGAGTTAGTTACCTCCTGGTCCCAGCCTTCATCTTCACCAGCCAACTGGTAGTGCTGGCGACGAAGAGCAGCAAGCCGCAATCGCTCCTGACTCAGAGATGCCTCCAGTTCCAAGACTCGAACCTGGGACTCCATCTCTAGTCGCTTAGCCTGATGCAGTGATAAACAACTCATGTCTAGGTCCTCTGTTGAAACCATGTGGAAAAACAATGATTAATAAAATATAGTAACAATGTGCAAGATATGGAATTACATTTCATCTCTTTCTCCACAAACCTGCAGCCCCACACCACCCAGAACTGAGCATGCTCTAAAGTAAAACGTGACTACTGTAAATAAGGTTATGTGTGTACACAGAACCTTTAAGGTACTGGACCAGATCATGCTACAAACATTAAGAATTGTGAATGATAATTCATTGTTTTCACATCTCCACGATAACCACTTCAAACAAGAACAAATAATGCCACACTCACATTAACTGTTTAATTCTATAAACACCAAAAATTTTCAGTTTTTCTTTACATCAACATAAACATGTGTACACACACATGCATACACATTATAGAACAAAGCATGAACATTACCATTCTCCTCTATCATTTGCCCACATGCCTTGGCAGTAGCCACCACTCCACCTGTAGCCTGAGTGACACCTTTTGATGCTTGTGAAAGAGCTGACATATTTTTGCTGTTGCGGTCGGCTTTCACACGGCTTGCAACCACAAGCTGTGCTGTGCTGGCTGCAATCTCCTGTGATGCCACTACAAGCTGCTCAAATTTACCTTGTCCACTCACTACTTTGTCTGCTGCCGTCCTGAAAGTACACACAGTCTAAAACAGCCTTCAGATAAACAAAACAAATCTTCCACAAGCTCAAATATCAACCAAGTGTGTGACTTCCAACTTTAATATTTTCCACTTATCATGATATAAGAACAGAAAGTACATACAAGAGGAACTTTGCACCCATTCCAACAGCTTTGGCTGCTGATATTAAGCCTTCTGTCCACTGATGATTTCGTTTGTAAAACTCCTTTGCTGATGCTGTACCCTATGGACAAAGTGACAGGTATTATTGTACTCCAAAACAATAAGGAAATATCTACCAACTCCATGCATCAGAATACAACTCAGAAGCAGAAAATCATTCAGTTCTACATGAAATTCCCCAAGTGTTAAGGAACATTGAAGTTCATTTTCACATTCACTGCCACTGGACCCTAACTCTGGGCCAGCTGTGTCCACTTCATACTTTAAAACTCCATTTGTTTGAGTTCCATTCCAATTACATTTCTGTGTATGCCTAGGTCCTCAAGAGGTCCCATCCCTTAAGGTGTTCCATATAAAATTGTGTAGGCATGTCTCATGTGCCTCATACATGCTACGTGTCTTTTCTATTTCATTCTTCTTGTTTGAAAATACATCGATGTGTATGAAAACAACCATACATTATTGCTCCTTGGTCTCAGTCAAACCAGTTGAGGGGTCAGATATGATTACCCAACTGCAGACCACAGAAGTCTTAAAATGCCATGTGGTTATGTCCCTCACACACACGTGCCCACAAAGGTGATCAATGAAAACAAAAATTACTTGAAGAAAAACCTACCTAATGCCACTAATCCCATCACAAACAATACACAGACTTTCCCGAGAATGAACTCAGGCCATATCATGCATCACCAGTATTTCCTCATCTTGCATCTCCCCGGTAACATGACAGAATTCCCAGTTTCATTCTTTTTAATACATGTGTTTCATGCTGTCATCAGAAGGACAAAATCATAACATGAAGACAGCTAATAAATCTTTCAAAATGTGACAAAATATAGATACTTGTGAATGATAGCAAAACCCTAAATTACATTCATGTACAAGTTGAAGAGCAGCCTAAATCTGAGGATGCTGACACAATTCACTTCAGAATCTTTCCATTAAAGTTATATTAACTGGTAACATTAATGATAAGAGACACACAAAGGGTTGATGTCATGATCAGAATCTTCTGTTTTCACGTCTCTACATAAAAACCTGAAGATTAAAACAATGAAAATTAAAATTGTACCTGTTGATTCACATGGGTGTGTATCTCTCAGCCAAAGTAATTCAGGGTGTTGGATAGCAGGGTGCTCTGAAGAATATTTTGAAGTGAAGAAAGTTACAAAATGAGAAGCATTATAATTTACACTCTTCACCAAATATTGCAGGGTGATAAAATTAAGGATAATGGGAAGGGGATGTAAAATGCACGCACTATGAGAAATGCATACCAACTTTTAGTCAGGAAACTTAAATGGAACACAGAATTTTGGAGACCCAGCCAAAGATAGGAATAGATATAACAAAAATTTTATAGAACTAAGGTGTATGGAGTGTAAACTGGATTCAAATGGCACAAGACGGCAAATATTAATAGGCTTTTGTGGATGCAGCAATGAACTTCCAAGTTATATTAACATTTTGTAATCAGCTGGATGACTATCAGCTTCTTGAGAAGAATTATGTCCCACCAAATCGTTAATTATGATTCTTCACCCTCCTGTCCTCTCTGCACCTTAAGGATAAAGAAATTCTCCTCTGAAGTGGAGACAAATGCAGGAGAAAATTTAATTTATTATCAATGGCATCTAAGTTCATGATACATAAAGTGCTGCTGTCTGTCAAGAGTGTCTTGCAGACAGACAAAACAAGGAACTAACCTTTCCTTGAGCAACAATCTCAGCCTGCAGAAACCGTGACTTCTGCACCAACACTCTGATTGCTTGCATGAGGTTTGTACATGAATCCAAGATCTTCTCATTCACTTCAAGCTTGATCCCTGAGTCTGCTGCTCTGGATTTACTCAACATTTCCTGACAGGGAACAGATATGCATTCACATGGAGTTAAAAAACGTTTATGGTGGTAACTAATTAACTGCTGTAGTTACACTGTAGTTCATGGCACTCAAGGCATATGCTATCATTGTGCACATAAACGTACCAAAAGTTCTATACCCATGTATTCTTATATATTTTATAATTACTGCTACCACATACAGATAGATACAGGCATAAATTCTTGAGTGATGAGAAATGTAATTTGTGCTATGAAGTTTAACAACAGTCTTTTATTTCTTAATTGTGCATAAAAAATTTGTAATACTGGAATCCAAAATACTGAATTCCATGTCAAATATGATAATTTTTGTCATGTACAATACATCAGTTCCACGCTTAACCATTTAAAGACCTGCATTAGCACACACAAATGCACCTAGGAAAACACATTTAGAAATTCATTTTATATATTCAGGTAACAAGGAAATTTCATGCACTTTCAAGACATGCTGCAGAATCTCTGTGTTAATTTCCACAAAAGTCCATTTATTCTGTAATTTTTATAATTTCATATTCATAATTTTTTTCCTTTTCAAACAATACTCACGTTTTTAATAAACTGTGTACTAAAATTTAAATACCCACCCTGGAAGGATAGGGGTTAATTACAGCATAATGTACACAATTTGGTGACCTTTAACAAAATATTTCACAACAGACTTTATACTTACTTCTATTCTACGGGCAGCCTCCTCGATTGCCTTGTCCATAGTGGCAAGTTCTGACTCAACCAAATCACCAATCAGTTCTGCAGAATCACCTTTAAGAGCATCTGTCAGCTTCTCTATTAGTTCTGCCACCTCTGCTACTTTGACCTTCACTGCGGTCACATTACCATCCACATCATCGGCCTTATTTCGATTCTTTATGCTGGCCAGTAGGTTCAAAGCTGATGTTCCAACCAATTTACACACTTCAGCTATGTCTGTAAAGTTAACATTTATAATCAGATATATCCCAATACTTTTATGTTTCTTGGAATACCTAATTTTCCTCACTACAGTCATGGCCAACAGGACATAATGGATTAAAAAAGGCTCATTCACTGTTTTCTCACTCATGTATCATAGCACAAGATAAGAAATGTGTATATAATAGCACAAAACCAAAGGAAATGGATCTTTTTGGAAATCTAGGCACAGACGGGGAAGAAAATAAATATCATAACAGATCCCAAATAAATATGGCATAGCCTGGAATAAAGTGGTCTGTGACAAGGTCCAATGGTAGTAACCTGTCAATATAGCAAGGAATCACTGGTTTACTACAGGTATGAAATTTCTTGATATGCTTCTTAAGAAGTGTGACCCTAGTGTTAGTGACACAAGACAATGACATGTTCGCCTGAAACGAGATAAAACGTGGAGCATGTAAATGCAAGTATCAGATTCGATGTAGTTTTGTCCGCCAGCTTTTCTTATTTTGTCACATGCTGAGGAAAATTTATACCATCATCCACTGCTGCTCATCAGAAAACACTGCAAGGTATTCGTTCTGTGAAGACATCAACACACACACACACACACATTATCCTGACTCACATTACTGAGGATACTAAAGAAAACATAATTTTGTCAACATATACATAAATGCACATGATACACACAAAAAAAAAAGAAAACATTTTACACACTCTAACACATAAATTAAACTATATTTATATTTTATACATCAGAATTTTTCACAGAGGGAATATGAGCATTGGACAGCCTGATAATTGTAGTTTAATGGTTGAAATCTGCAGGTGGTATATGCACTAAAGGTCTCAGCCTGTACAAGTGAACTGACGGTTAAAAAAAATTATAAGCTTATAATTTTCATACCACTCTCAGCAGAACAGAAAGCTTCAATACAAACTGGTACTTACGTCCTCCAAACTCAATATCAGGAGATGTGTTAGAAGTGGTCTTCCCTCGCAGAATGTAATTAGCAAGGAGCTGAGCTACACATATAACATTCTGAACTAGATTATCAATTGTTGCAGCATTTGAACAGTAAGCCTGAAATGAGCTTCTAAGGTCATTTAAGGAATTCTGAACTGGATCTATCAGGCCTCGAAAATAATCTGCAACAAGCAACACCAACAGTCGGGTAATTATGACAACATGCCCTGCACAACCACATTTTACACAGCCATTACAAGCACAAAATGAGTTTCATAATTAGAATTCAGGCTGTTCAGAAGAATTTAACGATTCCCATTTTTTACATGCTAATCACCAGACAAATCATCATCATCATCATCATCATCATCTCCTCCTCCTCCTCCTCCTCCTCCTCAGATGGTACTACAGTCCATTCAGACCATCACCCCCTTAATGGACTTCGCCCAGTCAGCTCTGTTTTTTGACCTCTCTTTCCAGATTTTAATTTTGCATTTAACAATATCTGTTTGTACACAATTAATCACTGGACAAATCTAAGCTAGAAAAGGGTATGACTATTGTTGTTGCTCAGTAATTTTAAAAAATCATGTACATCAAAAAAGACTTTTTCACGTTTTTCATTACAAATACTGTAAGGTTTAAAGTGGTTGTAAATGACCTGTAAATGTGGAAAATTATCTGAAAAACAGACACTTGTAAACGTATTTTCTCGTAATTAATATTACACACACACACTAGCTTCTCTATCAAAATATGCTTCTATGGAACCCTCATAGTAGGGAGTTCCTTCTAACATTTAACCTTGTAAAAGATCTGTGAACAACATAAGTACCCTAACACAAGCTCAATCAAGAATATTTAATACTAGAAACTGTAAAGAGTAATTCCCACAAAGCAATTACATACCTGGTGTACACGTAACAGCAGAAATGGCTGGGTTGTCAACTTCATGAATTGATTTTTGTATTATGTCTTCTGCTTGCGATATACATGTCACTAGAAGAACGTAAGTCAAATAACACAAACATTATACAAAATTACTATACAAACTGAGAGTAAGTACCGTGCGTTAAAACTAACTACAAGGTACGACCTGGGGCAGTACTTCTCAAAATATGACCCTGTGTGAGCAGAACAACATATAATTTACAACCAGGTTCTGTTATACTGTGCCTTTCCTAGAACAGGCCATGAAGGTATAGAGGGGGAGTAGAAATATAGCTCTACTCTTTCTTTAACTTCGACACTATATGGAGGGGGGCTGTCAACAGCATGCCCCAGCTGCTTTACCTCTGGGAAAGAGACCCACTATCCATTGGACAGGAGGCTGGGTGGGGCCCAAGGCCAGTCTGGATGGGCGTGGAAAATCTCGCCCCCACTGGCGTCTTTCATGAACACTACAAATTTTACATTATCTTGCAGTATGCACCTCCTTTCTCTGTCCTGTAGCAACACTTTCTCCAGCTTATGTTTAGTACAGGGAGACAGAGTAGTGCAGTCAGTATTGTAACTAGGCAAAGGGCTGGAGAACCAAAAAACATGTTTCTATTCCCAGTAAGCAGAAGAGTTTTTTCTCTCCTCCAAAGCATCCATCCAGAATGGCTCTGAGGACCCCCAGTCTCATACCCAAAGGGTACTGTAGACACTTTTAACACATTTTCCAAGTTTTCCCTCCCAAAATACACATCTGTGTCTACATTTTGCTGCTATCATTCTTGGTTTCCAAAGTACTGAATGTGACAAATGGATACTGTGAATTACATACAAAGATTACCATTTGTTTTTAACTGTTAGAGCTGGAGAGAAATGACAAAGACCAAGTTCACTTTGGAACCATATGAAGAGACCGTAAAGACCTAATTCTACAAATTTGATTTCAATTCTGCAAGCTGGATTGCTTTCTGTACCCTAACATCACAAGTGACTTACATTTCACATAAATATCATTGAATGAAAAATGCAATTTATAACACATCCATCTTATCTGGTACAGAATAGTTCAGTCACCACGCCTGCTACAAATGCTGATACATAGATATTCAAACATTTCCCTCTGGGATAATTATGCACTGAATCAAATTATAAAATGAGCACAGCTAAAGAGAAAATAATGAAAGTGCACAACAACCCATGGCTCTGTCCTATGTCAATAGTGGTGCAACTCACTTTATCAAGAATATGGTTATAATAGTAACATACCCAACAGCTGATACAGCCTATTTAATTTTTCTTCCTGTAACTGTGACTCCAGTTCCTTCAGCCTGTACTCAGTGCCCTTCAGTTGCACCTCAAGGTCCTTCTTTTGAGTCAAAAGCTCTTTAAGTTCAGAATCCACCGAACTCTTCTCACTCACAAGCCACTCCACTTTACAGGCCAGGTCCTGTAATAAGCATACACAAAATATTTGGAAGGCCCAAAGCCGAATACCAGAATGAGCCATTCTGGCAGCTAGATATTAGTTTTTGACAACTATTTCAGGTGTAAACATTCATCATTTTTATACTTATTGCCACAAGAGATGCAGAAGAATTTTCAGTTGCCTGCTCTATGCTATTTTAGGACTCTATACAACCATTCTACAATGTATAAAATCCCAAAAAAAACCTCATTCACAGCTTGGCGGCAGCCTGAAAACATGCCTAGTCTTTGGTCCAAAGGTATATTTACATGCCATGTCTCAGGTATAGAAAAGTATTCCATATATTATTTCTATAGTAAAACCAACTAGATGCACCATTGTATCAAATTTGTTTTATTTTGGAATGACACTCTACATGTTTCGGACGGTCTTGCCATCCATCATCAGGAATTCAAGAATGCACATTGGTGCATCTAGTTGGTTTTACTATAGAAATAATATTACGATACACAACCCTGTGAACGTCAAATTTATATATCCAATGTGGAGAAAGAGACCAACTAGATGTCACTTTTGGTATTATGTTTATTTTCCTTTATAGGTTGCTCAACATGTTTCGGGCCACCTTGTGCCCATCTTCAGGAGCTGACGACTTGTAGTTATTTCTCAGAT
>Ga0123355_10013437_pt1 | contig 12742 bp, 8 predicted proteins | sample TergutEmb28metaG_3_FD_89872 | JGI IMG/M metagenome (GOLD analysis project Ga0123355, IMG submission 89872) | Embiratermes neotenicus P1 segment gut microbial communities from Petit-Saut dam, French Guiana - Emb289 P1 | ecosystem: Host-associated > Arthropoda: Insects > Digestive system > Gut ...
ATATCCCGTTAAAAGGTCGAATAGATTTGCGAGGATTTTGTCGTAAGACAAGGAAGTTCTGGCGCGGCTTGCCAAGAGGCAAGCAAGTCAGGGCTGACGCAGGATTACGGCAAAAGACCGCAAAGATATCGACATTTTAATGGGATATTGGTATATGTTGGCATTTATTGGGCGTCCGCCCGCCTACACACTCCCCGACTCATACGTAAACCCGCGCCCATGCACATCACTAACTGTATCAGTAATCATAAACGCGCCGGCGTCGCGTTCATTAACAATAATAAGCAACCGCTGATAATTCCGCGTATCCATAGTCACCATAAGCATGGGCTTCTCCTTTTTTTCAAAAGCCCCAGTAGCCGGGATAATAGTAACCCCCCGCCCAATATCTTCCATGATGGCCTTTGCGATATCCTCGTACACATCACTAATGATATACACCATTTTCTTTTTATTAGTACCGTTTTCGATATAATTCATTGCCGCCGACGTGATAAAAATAGACGTAATCGCATAGAAAAACGCATCAATATCAAATACCCATAAACACAAAATCACAACTAGGCCATCTGTAATAAAAAGCCCAATGGATGTATTCAAGTTAAAATGTTTTTTGAATATAAGCGGTGGTATAGCAGTCCCCCCGCTGGAAGCATTATTAAAATACAAAATAGAAACCGCCACCCCAAACAAAGCACTGCCTACTATCATAGAAAGCATAGTGTCCGATATAAGCATGTGCTGCGGAATTATGGCAATAACAACCGGCAACATCACAGCCCCGATAATTGTATTAATAAATGTCTCACGCCCCAGGGAGAAAAATGTAACAATTAATAGCGCACCATTTCCTATTAATATCACAAAAGAGCGGTTAAGCCCCAGCCATGCCTCCAATATAATTGCAAGCCCTGTTAACCCCCCGGCGGCAATTTCATGAGGCCCCAAAAACATGTTTACACACACGGCCAAAATCACAATTGCCATGGTTATATAGAGTAGTTTTTTAGTCCATATTTTTAACATAGTAAGCCTCCAATAGCTTGTGAAATGCTTTGTCCAAAATCATCAAAACCTTCTTCATATATAGTGTGACAATAGATACATATATTATGCGATTGACAAAATAAATCTACATGTGTAAACTAATCTACACAGATAAACAGGAGGCCGACATGACCCTTGATATAAAAATCAGCGACGCAGAGCTGGAAATAATGCGAATACTGTGGCGCGACACAGACCCAAAAAAAGCGGCATCCCTGTGCGACGAGCTGGAAGAAACCAAAGGTTGGAGCCGTTCTACGACCAACACATTAATAACCCGCTTACGGGACAAAAATTTAATAGAGCCGGCCCAGCGCTATGGTGTAGCCCGCTACATACCTCTAGTCTCCGAAGATGATTATATCCTTGCAGAAGAAAAGGCCTTACTATGCCGTGTAGGCAGTGCAAAAAAGTTGGCACTTGCTATGGTCCGCAATAATCACCTCACAACCGATGATATAGACGAATTGAAGGCCTATTTTAATCAAGAAGGCGGTGATTAATATGGCCGAATTTTTGCGTACAGTTCTTATTATGTCCGCATCGGGCAGTGTACTGGCTTTGCTACTGTTTATGCTTAAGCCGTTGGTGCGGAAGCGCATACCCAAGTCTACCCAATATTATTTGTGGCTGGTGGTAGTATGTGCTCTGCTTATTCCTGTTTCCAGGTTTACAACTCTCCCCGCGCCCCCTACCACCGCCCAGCCGCCTGTGCCAACTTTAACAGAGGCTGTAAACCGTTTCGTAATCACCCAGGCAGAGCAAACTCAGCGCAGTGTAATGCCTATCCCCACAGCACCTGAGCACGCCCCTTCACTTGCCTTTCAGCAGGAGTTGAACCTCTTAGCCCTTATCATCACATATTTAGTGTGGATATATCCTGCCGGTGTATTAGTTTTGTTGCTCTACTACAGTGTCCACTATGCCATTTTTGTTGGGCTGTTTCGCTGCCGCAATGTACCTGCTCCACCTGCGGCAATGGCTTTACTCCAGCAAAACGGTAGCGGACGCACACCGCGTTTGTTCTATAACAAGCTGGCAACTACGCCCATGCTATTTGGTATTTTTAGGCCTGCAATAATACTACCCCATCAAGACTATACCCGCGATGAAATGCAGGCAATCCTTTCACATGAACTGACCCATTTGCGTCGTATGGATGTACTGGTCAAGTTAATAACACTGGTTGCCACTGCCATACATTGGTTTAACCCCATAATATGGCTTGTATCCCGCGAAATAGACCGTGCATGTGAGCTCTCTTGCGACGAAGCTGTTATACGCGATATGGACAGCCAGGGCAGGAAGAACTACGGCAACACATTAATCCTGGTTGCCGCCAACCCAAAGCACCCAAGAGTTATTGCAACTTTATCAATGAGCGAAAACAAAAAAAATCTAAAGGAAAGATTAGGTGCCATAATGAGAAATAAAGGCTTTAACCCCTTAATAATAATTGTGTCGGCTGCAATACTAATTGCCGCAATTGGCCTGGTAATCGTGCTTAGTATGAACCGTGATGACGTGGTCGACGTTGCAGATGATGATTACACACCGCCCACAGAGTACGAAGAGTTTGCGCTAAACATAGAGCCAGCCACCCCCGCACTACTAGCAACATTTGATTCATACCATCAAGTTGATTACCGCGAAATACACGAAGCCCACTGGAATGACAGCGCAGACTGGCTCCAGATTAATAGCCCCGTGGCCATATGGAGTAGTACTCCGTTAAACAGTTTTCAGATTATTGGCATAGAACTGGATTTCGTAGACGATGGGGTGCTTGGTTCCCCGTCACATGTATATTATCAAGTAGACTTCCTTGATGAACCCCTTGTTATAAGCTGGTTTTTTACTGCCGGGCTTTTCCCCAATAACGGTATCTCCTTTATGGATAATGACACGCGCCGCTACTTTGCAATAAATGCCGCATATGGCAGTGAAGGTGCCGTGCCCTATGAGTTAATAGAGTTTCTGCCTGGCGGCTATATATTTTCCTGGGATACACCACCAGCGACTGCCAGCGAACTGTGTGACTTTTGCATGGACCACTATGTAGGTGACGACCTGCGAAGTGATACCTGGCCCCTTCGTGTGCGTGATGTGCAATATAATGGCATGGTCGAATTTTATGAGGAGCCTGTTGACGAATTTTTGCAAAGCCGCTTTACAATTGTCCACGAAGACGCCTATGTACGTCATGGCGATGGGTTAGGGCAAAACACCCGCGTATCTGACGCAGAACATCCCAGTGTCGTTATATGGCCTGATGAGGCGCTGTATAACTTTCAGTTTGTTTCCCTGGAGGTGCCGGAGGTGATTGACTTCCGTGTCCAAGAGGTTTTGCTGACTATAGATGAGTTGCAACCTTCCCATGCACTTGTGCTTAGGCTCCATCTTTTTCATTATCTAAGTCCCCGAGTCGGCTTTCAGTTTACAGATTCCCAGGGAAATGAGCACCGGATGTTTTTAGCAGAAAGTATGCGCGGCGGGTGTTGGCCCTACTGGGGCGTGTGGCCGTTTTTACCAGATGAAAACATTGATGATTCCTACACAGAGGATGAGCCCTTTGCATCGATAGATATTATGTACTTGTTGGGGCAAGGCGGCGAACATGTCCCCTTGGAGCGCAACATGCATTTGCTAGGCACTTTCCTGGGGCGCTATGATATGGGCGGCGACTACGCATATTATTTTGAAAACGGGTTAACGGCAACAGACGTCATGTTCATGGTCTACTATGGCGAGGCCGAAGATAGGCGCGCAATTAACTTTGGCGGTATAGACGGCACATCATCAATAGATGATGTGCTTTTCCGTTTTGGTGCGCCCGATGACAGGCATGAAGAATATTTTGTGGCCTATGAGCTATTTGACGCAAGTAGGCGGGTGTCATTTTCTTTCGATGCCGGTGGCATTGTAGAGCTGATTCAGTTTTATCGGATAGGTGAAAATTATTTTAATATCGCCAACTTAGTTGGCCGTAGTATTGACAATGTGCCAACCCATTACTTTGGCAATATTGTATACACTAACCCAGATGCTATGGATTATGAACGCCTATTTGATAGCGGTTTGCGCATTGCTACCAGCGGCGATGTAATTGTTAGCGCTATGGTTGTGTTTGATCAGCATTATAGTGACTATCATTTTAATTTTATTACCAGCTCAAGCACATACGAAAGTGTAACCGAGTCCTTTGGTGAGCCTTATGATATCAGGCGGTATGGCCCAGATGAAGATAGGGTAGGGGCAGTGGTATCCTATGGGTATTGGTGGCTCCCGGAAGTGACTTTTGTGCGGTTCTTTTTTGACGCAAATGATGCGCTGGTGGCAATAAATTATTTTTGGCCGTAAACATACACGAAATGTCATGTAAACGAAACCCAATTGTAATTCCCTCTACTGTTCAACGGTAAACGTCTGTGGTAAATTGTAGCCCTGTAGCCATATAATTTATATAGTAAATGGCGAAGTTGCATATTATACTTATGATGACTGAATCGTAGTAGGGGAGGGCACTATGAATCTTAAGAAAAGACTAATCATTCTAACATGTGTTTTGACTGCCGTAATGGCTGCCGTACCGCTTTTTGCGGCTTATGCTAATAGGCCTGTCACAGTTGCCGTTAATGGCCAGCATGTATATTTTAGCGGGCAGGGTCCCGTCATACGCCAAGATAGGGTGCTTGTGCCTATACGCGGTGTGTTTGAGCAACTTGGCTTTGAGGCCCATTGGAATTATCAAGACCGGATTGCAAGGTTGGAGCGGGACGACATTGTAATAATTATACCCGCCAATATGACTTCCTTTGTGGTAAACGGCCGCGTTATTACCCCCGATGTGCCACAGGAAATTCAAGGTGACCGCTTGATGTTACCGCTGCGTGCAGTGGCTGAGGCCATTGGTGGCACGGCATACTGGGACCATAATAACAGGATTGCAAGGATTAGTGCTGATAATTCACCAAGCCCAACACCTGCACCAACGCCTGCACCAACACCTACGCCTGAACCTACCCCAGAGCCAACCCCTGAGCCGACGCCAACCCCAGAACCTACGCCAGAGCCAACTCCAGAGCCAACACCTACGCCAGAGCCGACGCCGGAGCCAACCCCTACACCAGAACCTACCCCTGATGATTCAGACCAGGATCCTACCCCAACTCCCGAGCCAAGTTCTGCCCCTTTTTTGTACACTACATCACAAATCCACTTGCCCGGTGATAGGGAGCAAACATATTACGAGCGGGAAGCTTGGATATATGAATATCATGCAATGGGAGGGGCAAGTGCCTTTGAGCTGGAAGTCGTGCGGTTGGTAAACGAAGCGCGCGAGCAGTATGGCCTTAACCCTGTAGCTATATCTGAGCCACTAATGATGGCTTCACGGTACTGGACTCAATTCCTTGCAAACAATAATCTTTCGGTGGCAAGCAGTTTTGATGGCCTTCAACTTTCTTCTATACGCACTGCCTACTCTTTTGGATTTGCCATACCAGGCTGGCGGGGTGGCAATGGCCGCGCTGGCGGCTGGACGCCGGAAGAGGTGGTAAACATGTGGCTAAATTCCGCATACGGCCATAGAAGTTTCATGCTGAGCCCAAATAATAGGTATATTGGCATTGGCTCTCAGCTAAACAGTCGTCGCGGTTCGGTGATGCACTACATGCTAATGTCCAGTGCGCATAATCCTCATGCTGATAACCTGCAAAGGAGCTCATATCATTATATAGACAATTGCAGGTTCAATCGCAATCTTGGATATTAAGAACATGCAGGCCAACCCATGCAATCGCAATTATTAATATTGCGATTGCATGGGTTGGCCTGTTGCTTTATAATTATCAATATTGAGTTTTGGCATAGAAAGGCGTGAGTAGAATCGACTGGCAAAAAGCTACCATAACTACAGCACCAGAAAATACAGACCACATAACCGCCCTGCTAATAGACATGGGTGTCCAAGGCGTAGAGATAGTGGACGCTACAGAAATGGCAAATCATTTCGCGCAAACATCCCAGGGGTGGGACTATATAGACGAGGCACTGCTGCCCGACACAGCAACTGACAACATCGCCAAAATTATCTTCTACCTAGGTACAACAGATGACAGTAGCGCGCTACTTAGCAAAATTAAACACGCACTAGGCCACGAACATCAACTAACCGTAGAAACCGTCAACGACGAAACCTGGCTACACGAATGGAAAAAGCACTTCCATCCAATACGCATTGGCCGCGTCCTTGTTGTGCCCGAATGGGAAGCTAATCAGCCCCACGACAGCGAAATCGTGTTCATCATAGACCCCGGCTCGGCCTTTGGCACGGGTCAGCACGCAACAACCATGCTGTGTATCAAAGCCCTGCAAGGCTTAGTGCATCCAGATAGCAAAGTACTGGACATCGGTTGTGGAAGCGGCATACTATCAATTATCAGCAGGCAATTGGGCGCAAATCGGGTAGTAGGGTGCGACATAGACCCTTCTGCTGTAGAAGTTGCTCTTAAAAACGCCCAGCTAAACAATGTTACAGATGGCATGCATATGTATAGTGGCAATATTTTGTCTGATACATCAGTGCTTAGTAAAATCGGCGGCGGCTATGATATCGTAATTGCAAACATTGTTGCAGATGTGATTATAGCCATTGCTCCCATGCTTCATAACTTGCTAGCCCCTGGCGGGAAGTTTGTCGCTTCTGGTATAATTGACGAGCGGTTGCGGGATGTGCTAGAGGCATTTTCCGCCAACAATATAGAAGTAGTAAGCACAGAATCCCACGAGGGTTGGTGCTGTGTGGTGGCCAATGGGTAAATTCTTTTTTAATGCAACAGAAATAATGGGCGAGCGCGTAATCATAACAGGGCAAACCGCACACCACATGCTACACGTGCTCAGGTTCCGCGAGGGACAGGGGGTTATTTTATGCGACGGCGCATCAATGGACTATCCAGCTACACTGCATAAAATATCGGACAAGCCCGCAACACTTACGTTTCAATTGGGGCCCCAGGCGGCGTCTCGTGCAGAGCCGCCATTTCACATCACACTTTACCAAGGCATAGCCAAGGGCGAAAAAATGGACTGGATTATAGAAAAATGTATCGAGGTTGGTGTATGCAAAATTGTGCCTGTAATAACGGCGCGCACAGTAGTAAAAATTAAAGACGCAACCAAAAAAGCCGAGCGCTATACTCGAATCGCTGAGTCAGCCGCAGGGCAAAGCATGCGCGGCGCCATCCCAGTTATATCACCGCCAGTAAGCTTGGCAGAAGCGCTGGCAGGGCATACCGCCACCCACTCCCTTGTAGCATACGAAGGGGAGCGCACCACGACCATAAAGGCCGCCCTGCAAAACAAAATACCGGCATCCATTTCCATTTGGGTAGGCCCGGAAGGCGGATTTGAGGAATCTGAAGTAACCAACATTGCCAGCACAATAAATGCAACCCCGGTAACCCTGGGGCCAAGAATCTTGCGTACAGAAACCAGCGGCATAGTAGCCATATCCACCATACATTGCACTTGGGAGGGTCAAGCTTGATATATTTCGACAATGCGGCCACTACGCCAGCCATGGGCGAAAGGCAGGATTTTTTTAATCCATCGTCGCCTCATGCACTTGGGATAAAGTCCGAAAGGGCCCTTCGCATGGCGCGGATAACAATTGCATCTATGTTTAACAGCCAATCAGCTACAGCTCCAAACCCAGCAAGCGCCGTTTCCGACGGCGTTATTTTTACGTCTGGGGGTACAGAGTCAAATAATATTGCCGTTTTGGGCCATGTTCTTCAACATATTAGGCAGGGCACGGCCCTTGCGTCATTCCCATACGAGCATCCGTCTATACTTGCGCCAATAGCCTTTGCAATCGCGCGAAGTTGGGCGCGTGGTGTGGGCATGGACGCAATCCCGCCTCAGGGGCAAGTGTTAGTTTCCGTTTCCCACGTTAACCACGAGACCGGTGATATTAACGATATTGCGGCTATATCGGCTCAAGCCAAAGCGGCTAACCCCAACGCAATTGTACTTGTAGACGGCGCACAAGGCTTTAGCAAAGAGCCTATACCTGCATGCGCAAATATATATACCTTTAGCGGGCACAAATGCCATGCGCCAACCGGAGTTGGCGGTTTGTGGGTCGGCTCGGGCGTCAGGCTTACCCCTATCCAGCACGGCGGCGGCCAAGAAAACGACTATCGCCCCGGCACAGAAAACGTTTCAGCAATAGTGCAAATGGCAGGCGCCGTTAAGGACTTATGCGCAAACATGGCAGTCAATTCCACCCATGTGTCAAAAATAAAAGCAGAGATAGCCAGTCTGCAAAATATTTTGCCCGACGTTTCAGTTAATTCCCAAGGGGAGAGCACATCGCCGTATATCTTAAACATGAGCTTCCTTGGGGTAAAAGGCGAGGTGCTGGTACATGCGCTTTCCGAAAAAGGGCTGTATGTATCCATGGGCGCGGCATGCAGGAGCCGCAAGCGGGCCCGGCCTGCTCTTCAGTTAATGGGATATGGCGCCCATATTGCAGAGTCGGCAATACGCCTCAGCTTTTCACATTTGAATACACTAGAAGAGGCGCACACCGCATGCGAGCTGATAGAAGCAGAAGTACGGCGGTTCCGCAAAATGAAAGGATAAGATAGCCATGGCAGACACAAAAGCAGTGATGCTGGTAAAGTACGGCGAGATTTCCCTAAGGAAGGGGAATAGGGCGTACTATGAACACCAGCTAATGAAGCTAATACGCCGCAAGCTAAAGGATATGAAGTCGGTGCAAGTCTTTAGGGAGCAGGGGCGATTTCTTGTAGAGGATACCCAGGGCGACCTTGATACGGCTACTGTGCTCCCCAGGATTAAAAACATCTTCGGCCTTACGGGCTTTGCTAAATGCATCAAAACTACCGCCCGTGATATACATGATTTGCGGGAAATAGGACTGGCCTTTTTCCAGGAAGCGGCACCGGGCGCAAAGACATTCAAAGTAGAAACCAAGCGCAGTGATAAGACCTACCCCATGCAATCGGGGGAAGTTTCTGCGTCTATTGGCGAGCGCATTTTTGACCAATGTGCCGCAGGCGTAGATGTCCACAACCCTGAGGTAGTGCTTAGGGTGGAGATACGAAACAATGTATACTTCTATGTAAACAGCACCCTGGGCGTTGGTGGGCTTCCTTACGGGTCTTCTGGCAAAGGGGTATTGCTATTGTCCGGTGGCCTTGACAGCCCCATTGCCGGGTACTTAACAGCGCGGCGCGGCGTGGAGATTTGGCCGCTGTACTTTCACTCGCCGCCATTTGTGTCAGAGCGTGCCGCAGATAAAGTTCGGGACCTAGCCACGGTGCTGGCGGGGTATGCCGGGCGCCTGAAACTCCGCTTTGTACCTTTTACAGATGTGCAAATGTTTCTAAAGGAAAATGTACAAGAAGAAAAACTGACTATTATGCTAAAGCGCGCAATGCTTCGTATTGCCAGCATGTTTGCCACAAGCGAAAATGCACATTGCATAATCACAGGGGACAGTATTGGCCAGGTGGCCAGCCAAACCATGCATAGTATTGCGGCAGTAAACTCCGCCGCGTCACACACGATACTACGGCCCCTTGCGGCTATGGATAAGCAACACATAATTGATATTGCCCGGGAGATAGGTACATTTGATATTTCTATCAGGCCCTACGATGATTGTTGTACGCTATTCGTTGCCAAACACCCGGAAAATAAGCCCAATACTGCAGTGATAGAGCGGATTGAGGCGTCACTTGAAAGGGAGTTGGTTCCGCTATTAGAGAAGGCTTTTGCGGAAATATATGTAGAGACAATAGTTGTGTAGGTAGGAAGGGGGTTGCCAGTGGCAGTATCACTAGGGAATGTAGCCACTATTTTATAGAAATATCATATACGTATTTAGCAAGAAAGAGGCAGTTAGAAGCCATATACCCCTCTGGTGGTTCACCACAGGCTAATGCGATTACTCGCGCTTCGTCCTTTCTGTTTATAAAGGGCTCTTTCACTACAACTTTGATGCACTTCGTGCATTGTATCAAAGTTGTAGTGAAAGAGGGGCCGTCTCGTTAAGCATTTTCATTGCATATTTATGCATGATTTCTGCTTAACGAGACGGCCCCTTTATGGAGATATACAATTTACAAATCCAACTTCTTACGGCTTACAACAGGTGATAGCCTACGCTTCTTAATCTTGGTGGTATACCACACTACTGCCCCGGCTCCCCCTATAAGGGCAAGCCCAATTGCTGTAATGTACATGGTTCCGTGATTAAAGCCAAGGCCGCCCGTCATAGGTAAGCCCAAATCTGGCCGGTTGCCTAGGAACCAGTCTATGGGTATAGAGCTAAAGTTATTGGCACCGCTATTGGGGATAAACCCAGGGATGCTTAACCCGCCTATATGCTCTATATGGGCAAGGGTTATTGTGTTGGGGATGGTTTCTGGGGGTCTGATCCGCCATTGGCCCATGGGGATTTGGTACCCTGACGGGGCCATGTACTCTACTAGTTGGTATATGAAGCCTGGTGTCATGTAGAAGCTTATTGGCTCGTTGTTTAGGTTGGTGCTTACCAAGTTATTGATAAAGTCGTCTTCTACTAGCTGCCATGGGGTGCCGGTAATATCTGCCGGTACTAGCCCGCCGCTGCCTGTGCCGCCTAGGGCCTCGGTTTCGGCCCGGTATAGGGCGAACCTTGCCCCTGGTAGCAGTACGGCTACCCTTGGGTCATCAAATACCTGTTGGTTGGTTTTGTGGAACTCGAATAGTATACCTGGGGCGTGGAAGTTTATGTCGTAGTTGTTTAGGGGGTGGGTTCTTATTGGAACCGGGGTTGTGGGTTGGCTTGTGGTTGCCCAGGTTGTGTTGGGTAGTACTGCTGTTGCGTTTATTGGGGGTACGTAGCGACGGTTGGCGGTGTTGTTTGTGAAGGTTACTGCGTTTAGGATTAGGTTGCTGTATGCGATTTGTGCCCCTACTGCGGTGCCGGTGGGTGGTGGTACCCGGTCTGGGGGTATGGGGTTGGCGTATGAGTGGCGCTCTGTGAAGATGCCGCCGCCCATGTATTCGGCTGTGTTGTGGGTTATGTGCAAGTTGGATGCGCCTGCTTGCATGGTCATATTGGCTGTTTGGTTTACCCAAACGCCGCCGCCATAATCAGCATCGTTGCCTTGGATAGTTTTCGCAGCGCTACCATGTAGGTTAAAGTGACCACCAGGCCCAACCCAAACCCCACCGCCGTTTTCGGCGGTGTTGGCGGCTGCATTATACGGGTCGCCATTTATATCTACTTGCATGTCCATGCCGCCAACTGTGCCACCGTGTAAGCTGAAGGTGCCAGGACGGATACCTATGCCTCCGCCAGTTTCTGTCGCCGTGTTGCCAGTTATTGTGCCGCCAGACATGCTATGGGTATGGGTGGTAGTGCCAACCCACAGCCCGCCAGCTATATTGCCTGTATTGCCATGTATTGTACCCCCGGACATATGGAAATTTGCTGTTGTATTAACATGAATACCGCCACCGTGAGACATTATCTCATTATAAGAGATAGTGCCGCCTGTCACGGTAAGGTTAGAGCCAGTTGCGGCATGTATGCCGCCTCCATGACCATGCCCTGAAATAGCGCCAGCGATGGTTCCGGCCTCGTTAAAGCTAATTAAGCCGTCCGAAATTGTAGCTGTTCCACCGGTTCTTAAGTCAACTCCGCCACCAATAGATGAGTAGTTGTAGATGATTTCGCCTCTGTTTAGTGTAAAGCTGGAGTCTGCACCCGTGATAAACACACCGCCGCCACCGCCATTAACAACATTGCCGGTGGCTGTGTTGCCTATGATTGTACCGTAGGTTGGGTCGGCTACTATGCCGCCTTGGTTCATGTTGAAGGTTGCGCCATTGCCTACCCATACACCGCCGCCGTTTACGGCAACATTGCCCAAATCAGGGTCGCAGTTTAGAGGATTAGCATGGTCTTCGCAGTTGTCTGGGCAGCCCCGTGCCCCGCCAATTGTCCCACCGGTCATATAAAAGTATCCGCCGCCTGTAACAAACACCCCACCGCCATAAGTGTTTGCTTCGTTACCGTGTATTGACCCGCCATGCATGGTAAATATATCGCCGCCTACCGCTACCCCGCCGCCGCTATTATAAGTTGTGACATTACCGTATATTTGTCCGTTGTTCATTATAAAGGGTACCCCAGTATGATCTAAGCACACCCCACCGCCGTAGGTTGCAGCCCTGTTATTACGGATAACACCGCCATTCATTGTAAAATGGGCATGTCTAAGCGGACGTACACCGCCGCCAACACCGTTGCCTGCAAAATTGCCGGATGCATCATAACGGCCTATGGCCCAGTTGTCTTGTATATAGCCGCCGTTCATTACAAAAGTGCCTACCAGTGCAGCCGAACCTTCCATATATACTCCCGCACCGCTGCGAGCCCAGTTGTCATGTATATTTCCGCCGTGCATGTAAAATTCGCCGTCATTGCTGATATTAACGGCACCCATACCCCGTGTGCTGTTATGCCTGATTGCACCGTCATACATATCAAACCGGGCTTGGGAGGCTACATGAACCCCAGAACCTCTGCTGGTAACATTGGGCAGTATGTTGTTACCCGGGAATATTGCGTCACCGTTTACATTGTTGTGGATTTCGCCGCCATGCATAA
>Ga0123355_10013438_pt1 | contig 12742 bp, 9 predicted proteins | sample TergutEmb28metaG_3_FD_89872 | JGI IMG/M metagenome (GOLD analysis project Ga0123355, IMG submission 89872) | Embiratermes neotenicus P1 segment gut microbial communities from Petit-Saut dam, French Guiana - Emb289 P1 | ecosystem: Host-associated > Arthropoda: Insects > Digestive system > Gut ...
ACAACATTTTAGTGAGACAGAGGCCCAGTGGGTCTGAACAAGAGGCGAGTGGTGCCAAGAGACAGAAAAAAGAAAAAGAATCCCCTTCCAAACAATAACATTTCACTTCCTCACCACTTTCCACTTACGCCGTCAACTCTGCTCCATACAGGTACGGTAAAACTAAATAAAGTTTTTGTCTATATTTGATCTGCTTAGTGTTGTGTTTATCTTTTTTGTGATAGATTTAATGGTTTCCATTGATTTTGTGTTAAGAACTTGTGCACAAAATACTGTTGTAAAAGTTTAAATAAGCAGTCATCTGGGGTCCAGGAACAGATTAATCCATTTTACATTAATTCCTATGGGGAAAATAGTTTCAGTTTATGAACAGCCTTCAAGAACGAATTAAGTTCATGAACCGAGGTTTGACTGTAGTTGATATACACTCTATATTGAAAATAGCATAGCTATTGATACAAATCTGTCATTATAACGTATATAAATTGCATGTTTGGTGAAATGGTGGCTTCATTTTATTTTTTTTATTATCTATTTATTTTTTTTCAGACATGAAGTTGATGCATGGAGATGAACTGCGTCTTCGCTACCTGGGGGAGCTGCACAAGCCATGGTCAGGAGTGGGTCATGTGATCAAGATCCCTGATAATTTTGGTGAAGAAGTGGGCATTGAATTAAAGAACAATAGCGGTGCTCCGACCGATTGTATCTCTCACTTTGTTGTGGATTTCATTTGGAAATCTACTTCATTTGACAGGTTAGTGTATTTGTGATAGCATATTTTCATTCCTTCACTTACTTAGGTGTATTAATATGTTTATTCCCTTGAAATCTGTCTTTCCTGATTCATCATAATAACTCCAGCAGTGTTGTAACTTGATGAGGCATTAATGGTACTCTTTGGAACATACTGTATTTTTGTATGTTGCTGAAATATCTGTCCCTTTTGTATCCTTTATAGCTGGGGGAATGGAAAAGTCTGTTTTAGCCAATTGTATCCAAATCGGACAAAAAAATATAAGAAACAGGCAAAATTTCATGTACCCCCTTCAGTAAATTATGGCTTTCACAGCACTGATTTTCATGAAATGTCCATTTTTTTTTATATGACTGCTGCTGTTACAATTTTCATGAAACTCGCACTTACTTCATGGTTTGTTTGTGAAGAACTCTACATTGAATTTCATGAAATTCTGACATTTGGTTTACTTGCTCATCCTAGGCCACATATTCTGTCACGGTATGAGGTGTCACATAAAATTTGACATTCCTGAAGTGACTGAAAATTCACGTGATAATCGTGTGCAGAATTTGAAGCCTTCCACATTACTCCAGCAGACTTACTGTCTGGTCTTTATTACAGGATGCAGTTAGCATTGAGGAAATTTGCAGTCGATGATTCCTCAGTATCCGGGTACATCTATCATAGGCTTCTTGGTCATGAGGTGGAGGAAGTTCTGTTTCGCTGTCATCTGCCAAAACATTTCTCTGCACCCAATCTTCCTGATCTGAATCGCTCACAGGTATTAAAAATTACATGATATGGAGCAGAACTTGTGGACTGCTATCATTCATTATTAGTAGGATACAGGGGAATAGAGGTATTTCTCCTTTCGTTCATATCCTCAGCACTAGATGGAAGTGAGTGGTAACTGAATGCCCCAGCTGCCATATTCTCAGAGAAATTGCCACTGGTACCCCTTGAATAGGAGGCTGGATATGTATTAGTGCTGCTGTGGATATGATGGAGAAGAGAAACATCTCTTGCCTCTCCAAGGTTTCCAAAGCTGCATCTCCTAGCCCATAACTAGTCATTGTAGTGGAAGCACTATCCTGGCTCCATTTGAAGTTGGGTTGTGGTGGTTTTTTGAAGTGTATATGGTTTTCAGTCAAAACACAACATTACAGATACTCATGAAGAATAACATTTAGTGATTCAATAATGTGTATTGAAGCTGTAATTTAATATAAATGTTTTCATTCTTTTTGTATATTATCTGTCTGATGGATCCATTATGATATTTGTCAGTTTGTTAACTAACTTTGTTATAACTGTATTTTGAATTGTATGTGACTTTGGCTTTTGTGTTATTTTATTTTGTATTTATATACAATTAGTGTGTTGTTTACTCCATTAGTATCCTTATTTTTTTTGACATTCTTGTGTGTATTTTCCTCACTTTTCATTTTGTTTTAATTGAGTTCATACAGGATGTTATGACTCATTTGTTTTTGCTTGTGAATCAAAAACTGAGAAACTGTATAAAGACCTCTGACTGATATTGCTAGGACGTAAAACATTTGATCGAAATTGTATATAAGTATTAAAATTCCATGTAATTTACATATCTAAGATTCATGTAATGTTTCGTGGTTTTTTAGGTATATGCAGTGAAACATGCAGTTCAGCGTCCATTGTCATTGATTCAAGGCCCACCAGGAACGGGGAAGACAGTCACTTCAGCCACCATTGTGTACCATTTGGTGAAGCAGAGTGGTGGTTCTGTCCTTGTTTGTGCACCGTCCAATATAGCTGTTGACCAGTTGACTGAGAAGATTCACCGCACAGGACTCAAAGTGGTGCGTCTTTGTGCCAAATCTCGTGAGGCCATTGAATCTCCTGTTTCATTCCTTGCGCTGCACAATCAGATACGCAACATGGACTGGTGAGTCATCAATTTATTCCCCCCCACCGAATAGAGAAGCATATAGAATAGTCTATTGTCTGCTTTCATTAAATGCTTTTGATTTTCTACATTTTTCCCATCAGTCATTAACCCTTTGGCACCAGAGACAACATTATTCAATACGCTGTGTGTTGGTGAGAAAACCAGATGTTGCCTACAGCTGTTTGCCAAGAACATGCGAAGTAATGGGTAGCCATTTGAATCCTGGGTGTTTTGCTGAATACGTTGGGCACTTAATCCCAACACCAAAGGGTTAAACACTTGAGGAGCTGGGGTAATTCAGTCAGTATAGTGACTAGCTACAGACTGGACAGCCAAAAGGAATTAGTAGATTCCATCCTCGTATTCATTGGTACCAAAAGTTCTTTCCCCAGGGTTAAATTTGACTATGAAGCCACACCTTTACCATAAACCACTGCTGTTACATCAGAACAATAACATAAACTATTATCCTTTTATCGCCCTTGTAGTACTGCACTGGCATATCATTTGGCGTGATGGTCAAAATACATTTTATTCCTTAGTGGTAACATCTTTTGAGGAGTGGAAATGATTCAAAATACAGAGTGTGTGTAATAATGTGGGATAACAGTTTTGTCACTAAAATGTGGTGTTTATAATTGAGAAAAAAAAATGCAAAATAGTTCAAATAGAGTTCAAATCTATGAGCTTAATACACACTTAGTTTGTAATCAGGTAAACATAATGAGTTGTATCTTCAGATGCATCTCTCTATAGAATATTTCATTATATTCATTATCTGCAGTTAACTGGGTGTCATGTACTTATTAAACCAAATTTATTTTCTTCTATATGGTTCATAATTTTGTTTTCCTTGTGTATTTTTGTATACTTTTGTTCAGTACCACATTGCACAGAAATGGCCTTGAGTCATTACCTTCCATAAGTAACTTCTTGGAGATAATCTCCCGCCTGCCTTCACCGTTATACACCTGTTAGTGTTTATGTCTACGATAAATAAACAAAGCCCAACATATTAAAATTTTTGTCTTTTTTTTTATTATTTACAGTAATACTGAGCTCCAGAAGTTACAGCAACTTAAAGACGAAACTGGAGAACTTTCATCTGTAGATGAAAAGCGGTACCGAATGCTGAAGAAAGCTGCAGAAAAGGAGCTCCTTGAGGCAGCTGATGTGATATGCTGTACCTGTGTGGGAGCAGGTGATCCCCGTCTCCAGCGTTTGAAATTCCACTCAATACTTATTGATGAGAGTATGCAGTCCACTGAACCAGAGTGTATGGTTCCAGTTGTCTTAGGAGCCAAGCAGGTAAGATCTATGCAGTAAATTCGGTCTGTAAAGTGTTCTTGCTGTATCACGTGTCGCAGCATGTGTCAAGAATAGAGACAGGAACTTACATTAAGTTACATAGGTAAATATAATTTGTGATTTGAAAAATATAAACAGACAATAGGTATAGGTTTGTGTGTGTGTGCAGGTGTGCATTCATGTGTGGGATCGTTTGTAACAGATCGTATATGTTGTATTCTGCAGTATTTGTTTCTGAAAGAAATATTGTACTTACTTAGCTGATCCTGGTTGGAGACCATTGCCAACTGGGCCCAGTGGTTATGTGCAAGAAGGCAGCTCGTGCTGGCTTGTCACAGTCACTGTTTGAGAGATTGGTTGTCCTGGGAATTCGTCCATTCCGGCTGGAAGTACAGTATCGAATGCATCCAGAATTGTCTCGTTTCCCCTCAAACTTCTTCTATGAGGGCTCCCTCCAGAATGGAGTGTGTGCAGGTTGGTACTCTAAGATTGTTTATGAATAAGATATTGTAACTGGTGGAAAGTACTGCTGTCAGGAAGTTGTATGATTCATACTAAATAGCATGAATAAGTAAAAGAAACCAAGATTTGGTGTTCTTGCAGCAATGAGTGTGTGTGACCTTTCTGAATTTGATAAACCTACATTTGCGAACATAGCTTAGCCATTAATTTCTGCTTATCATGAATCAAATCAGTTCTTCTAGTAGGACTGCATTGTCATGTCTCCACTTACTAAATATGTGGATGGAAAAACCTTAGAACCACCACCCTGTATCCTCATACTATATGTGCTTCAGAGAAATTGTGTTTGCAAGACAGGAAACAACAAAGAAGGCATTTAAAATGCTTTCTCTACTCTAGAGAAACACATTTTGTCGTGTGGTTGTACCATTCACCACCTTGTGGGGCTGACCAAGGCTGTTCCATTCCCACGTAGCAAATTTCTGTGTGTGCCTTAACCTGCTCTCACCTACAAGTGACTTACCTTTGAATTTTTAATTACCACTAGCACTCTGTAGTGTGATACATCTGAGAGCCAGAATATCTAGTTAATAGCTAGGCTACTGGGACTTTATTCCTGGCTGACACTGAGACCTTTATTACATTTTGCAACCTTTGTGCAAACAGCACTTGGGCTAGTGTAGCTTCATATCCAGTGGGTACCAGGTGCTCTTTTCGAGGTGGTAATATTGCCAGAGCTTTGAGTGGTCAGTCACCTCTGTCTAGCTCCAAAATCCAGTGTGACTGGTGTTAAAAGTCACAAAATTTGATCCTTCTGGACGAATAAGATGTGTAGTGCCAGTAATGAGTGAAATACGTAAATTGTGACTTGCAGAGGAACGCAAACTGGCGAAGATTGAGTTCCCATGGCCACAGCAGGAGAAACCAATGTTCTTCTATGTGACACAAGGTCAAGAAGAAATTGCAGGGTCCGGGACTTCCTATCTAAACCGAACAGAAGCCTCTAATGTAGAGAAACTGACAACACGTTTCTTACGTTGTGGTGTTAAACCAGAACAGATTGGTGTTATTACACCTTATGAAGGCCAGCGAGCATACTTGGTGAGTGGAATGTTAATGACATACGATGTAATTTTCTTGAGACGCTTTGCCCATAACAGTCATATTGGCATTTTCTACTTTATAATGATCAAAGCAATTTTTTTCTCTTTTGTGGTATTACGTGCCTTATTTGTGTAATGTGTGTGGATGTTTGCAAGATATACTACATATAAATGGAATCTGTAGCCACTTGCTGCTAAGGCAGGTGAAATACTGCATTGACTGAGACTAGTGACATGATTACAGAAGAATGTTCAAGGCAAAGTGACTATCCATTATTCCCTGCAAATACTTATAGTACATGTTCACTTTCTGTAATTTTAACCAACAAATGCACACAGTTGTTATTAGATTCATAATAATGTTTTTAAAAACATTAAACTCTTACATGTTTCAGACCTTACTGGTCCATCATCAGGGATAATTAGCTGTTGTATAAACAATAGACAGTATTTTAATCTCTTGCATATGTAGAACTGTTGGAAATTCTTCTGTGTAGAATGAATATGTGTAGCGCACAAAATTGTTGCACTGTACCTAAGTCATAAACATAAACCAACACTATCTGAACTTTTTTTGGGGGGCAGGAGGATTCTTGAAGTGTATAGTGATCAGACATCTTTCTTGTGTTGTTCTGGACATAATTTATGAGTTCAGTGACATTCCATAAGGGTAGGGATCATACATTGTCTCTCTGCTGTAAGTACTTACAACAAAACCATAATATTTGACCATTGATATTACATACCACAGATCAGGGGCTGCGTATCAAATATACACAGAAGCCTCCACGGGCAGTGCATTCAATGCATGTTCATCAACTATGAACAAGAATTGTTTACAGCAAACTCTGTTTGTTTCTTATAACATAGTTTGGATTTTTTAGCGCTCCTTTTTAAAAATAATGCACAATTATTTTGTTGTAACAAATCTTAAACATTCCATGTAGGATCCACTGTGGTTTTGGATTGAATTGTGTACTGTTGGGCAGTATTCTGTTACATACAATATCTGTAGAAAGCTGGTTTCAGTTTGGTTTCTTGTAAATGTGATCTTTGAAGGTTGCAGTGATTTCATAGATTATTTAAAAAGTTACGTCAACTGGGAGTTTATTTGCCACTAGAGAAGCTGAGAGAAATAACGAAACACAACAGTACACTTAATTTTCATTGGGTACCCAAAGTCCATAATTTATATGGTGTTTCTTGTCATTGTGATGTTTGTGTATGTCCAAACAGGTTCAGTACATGCAGTACCAAGGGTCCCTTCATGCAAAGTTGTATCAGGAGATTGAAGTTGCAAGTGTTGATGCATTCCAAGGCAGAGAGAAGGATTTAATTATTATGTCATGTGTCCGTTCCAATGAACATCAAGGAATTGGATTTCTCAATGATCCACGGCGTCTCAATGTGGCCCTGACCCGCTCCAAATATGGCATTATTATTGTTGGAAATCCTAAAGTGCTGTCCAAGGTATAGTGACTGTGATGTGACCTGCTGAGTTTAACATAATGTCCGTTTACTTCTTATGTTATGCCTTATGAGGCATCATGTTTTCTTTATTATCTGTGCTATCAGATGGGCAAGGAAAGTGATTTGTGTTATAAAAACATGGAGTCATAGCCTGTCCCATATTTATTACTTGTGTACAAATTGACGTTAGACGAGGCCTGTTAGTATTTTTGAGAATCTGCTCATCTTGCATGCATAGAAAGCTGATTGAACTTTTCTGATTGGTAAATTACTTTTTCCTTTTTCAGTTTATTGGGAAAAATGTTTTTGTTGTTATCACTTCTAACATGTCAGCTATCTGTGGGGTTATTGCCTCTTAAACAATAACCAAATTACAGAAATTGGTAAGTGATTTTGCATAAACTTTATTTTTCTGCAGCACAGGGTGGAAAGAGAAAACCTTCTTCCCATCATGAGTGTGTTAATTGTGTCAGGCTTGACACATATTGAAATGATCTTACCAGAACTTTGTGTTATAATACTGCATTTGGCAGTTAACAGATTCTAGAAACAGACCAGCCTCGTGCTCTAGTGGTCAGAGTCTCTGACTACTAATCATGAGGTCCCGGGTTCGATTCCCGATTCTACAGTGGGAATTTTCCCTGAAGGGGAGGATTCCCACGGTGACCATGGTTAGTAAAATTTAGGTTTAAGGGCCCTCCTGGCACTACATCCTCCTGTATCACCACTCACATCATCGGGACAACGTAACCGCACCTCATGGGCGTCCCAAACTCAGAAGTCGGTTACACTTCTGCCATGCCCATGAGGGAAGACCACGAAGTCCACAAGGACATGTGGGGGCATGGGGGGGGGGATTCTAGAAACATACAAATTGCCTTCTTCCCACTGATATGAAATGCAGCATGGATTATTCAACATATTTCTGAGAGTTCTAAGGAATGCAGAGAAAAATAATAAACTTGAAAAGTGTGTTTAAATATTTTTTGTGTTAAGATTGCTACAACTGAATGTTCTTATTTTGTAGCAACCATTGTGGAATCACTTGTTGAACTTTTACAAGGAACAGAAAGTTCTTGTCGAAGGACCACTGAACAACCTGAAAGAGTCTTTGATCCAGTTCTCAAAGCCCAAGAAGCTTGTAAACACAGCCAATCCCGGAACGCACTTCATGTCAACATCGGTGTACGATGCACGTGAAGCACTCGTCCCTGGCAGTGTATACGACAGAACAGGCCATATGAATGGCACAACTGTTCCATCACACTTCTTCCCTAGACCAAGTAAGTATTGATCTGTTGACTTCCCCCCCGCCTTACGCAAAACTTGGTGACTCTTTCCATGACTTTCATTGCAGAAGGACATTTCCCAAGCATGTTAAGACCATCTGCACTACTCAGCTAATCATAGCTAAGTGCCAGTAGTTTGACTGAGGTTGTAGCAGTGACGACAACATAATCATATTGGCTAGTGCGCATACACAGGTTGAGACTGTAGGTTTCAGATGTTTGGTGACAGTTTGCTAAACTGCATATCCAGTTTATATTTTGTTACTTCCATACACATGCGTGTCAGAGACAGTAAATTGTACACATACAAGAATTTGTAATTTTCCAATTAATATGCTGAAATGACGAAGAAATGTGCCAATACTGAGGGCACCCTTTCCACTCTTTCCTTCTTGCACCCCACCCCTCCAGTAAATGAAGATGCCAGGAAATTCGTAATAACTATTAATAAATATAAGACATCCCTGACCAGCCTCGTGGTCTAGTGGTCAGAGTCTCTGCCTACTAATCATGAGGTCCTGGGTTCGATTCCCGGTTCTACTGTGGGAATTTTACCTGAAGGGGAGGATTCCCACAGTGACCATGGTCTGGGTAGGTTAGTAGAATTTAGGTTTAAGGGCCCTCCTGGCACTACATCCTCCTATATCACCACTGACATCATCGGGACAACATAACCGCGCCTCATGGGCGTCCCAACCTCAGAAGTCGGTTACACTTCTGCCATGCCCATGAGGGAAGACCACGAAGTCCACAAGGACATGTGGGGCATTGGGTGGGGGGGGGAGGAAAAAGAAAGACTTCCCTGTTTATAAGGTGACTTCTGCCCTTCATATTCTTCAGTTTTCAGGAAAGTACTTGTACAGAACATGTTTAATTATGTGCATGATTACAAAACAGCCCCTCATTATTCATACAGTAAATTAGGTTAAAAAAACTCGTGTCTTATTTGTGGTATGCTTCTTTCGTTGTAAATGGTTCCTGGTTTTGATGCAAGTGTCATATAGTCGCTGTCACTGTGTTTATTGCCACAGATGGTGGAGGTGTTGCAGTGGACATGTATGCCCGGACTCATGATCCCATTAGTTACATCTCACCAGAGAGAGCTCAGGCTGCACTTTCAAACCTTCCTGTGCCCGTCGGAATGTTCATGAATATGGCACATGTCCCACCTCGCTTCTACAATCAACATCAACAAGCACTGCAAGGTAAATTTTTGATGAGATATTGTATATGAGTAAGTAAGGTAAGATGCTCAGTAATGGTGCTGAAAAATAAATGCAGCCAAAATGTATTATGAAATTCAAGTCATAATTGCTGCACTGTAAGTTACAATAACAGAATGTTTGCCTGGGAAACTGGTGTCATTAAATGTGGAAATGTGTATTTCCTAATGTTCATATTATGATATTCTGACTTGGCTTTGCTTCTGCCTTCTGAATTATTATAAAGGAATGCAGTTCTGAAGTGAGAGCATGTGTGGTACAAATTGCAGACAGAGAAGCAAAGGATTCCTTACCACATCCATGCATGCATACACGTTAACCTTTTGGCGCCGGAATTATTTTTTTAAATTTTAGCACACTGTGTATATAAAATGTGAATAAAACAGGAACCAAATACGATAGAATTATGAAACAAACTGCATTTTGAAGATAAAGAAACAGAGAGTATGTACCATGTTTAAAATATTCAGTTCCTGTATTTGTTGAATAAATATATAAAATGCAGCGTTTAGAGGTTAGCAGTGCAGTACAACCACTATAGTGGTCATTAGGCGTCAAACGGTTAATGACCACCACATCCTAAAATCTCGACACTGTCTGCTCACAGCCCAACTTTTATTCGCTGATTACTGGTGTGTAGAAGGGATCCCTACCTTCCATGTAACAAGTTTGACACAACAATATACTTGAAGGAAATTTGTTGCTTCTTATTTTTTAGGTTCCCAGCACTTTCCCATTCCAATATGTGAGACGGTAACTAAAGAGTTTTATGCTAGAGCTCCTTAACCATCATTTATAACTGCTGGTATTGTGACATTGCTGGGTATTCTCTTTGATATCTCTTTGATGGCAGTGTGAAAAGGGTATTAAATTCTAATGTGCTTTGATTTAGCGCGTCAGAATCAGCGAAACCGTGCTGCTACTCGCAGTAAGGTTAAGAACAGCCGCAATAATGCAGTCAAGAATAACTTAACGCCTGGACAAGGCAGTCAAGATGCCACTCAGCCATATAGTCCACTCACACAGGGGATGTCCCAGGTGAGATTAATATTCATCAATGGTTAGATTTCAGACATGTCTCAAATGTGCCAGTTAAAAGAATTAGCATCAGTGACGGAACATAGGGTCTGGGATTTCAAGGCAAGTCAATGATGCATGGTGAGGTAACTTTCAAGAAATGATTTGTGTTGTTGGAAAGAATAAGTCTGTGTCAGAGGCAGGACATAAGGTCCTAGCAGTTATAAGGCTGCAGAAGACATAAACTTAGAAAACTGCATTCAGATTTCAAAACACTTCTGTATTATCTTAATGTGTACTTTTCACTACTTCATTAAATTCACACAGACTTCTTTTTGTTCTAAAATATGAGGTATACAGCTTTGTGAGATTACGTGGAGTGCGAGAAAATACTGTTAACTTTTATACCTATCTTGAGTGTTTTGACAGATTTTGATAATGTACGTACATTTTACAAGTATTTTGTGTATCGTCAGTACGTACAGTATACATGTACTGGGCATAACATTCATTCACTGTAATTAGGCTTGAAGGGGCTATTTTACTTTGATTTATAAATGAATTTTTGTATTTATCTGACATTCAGGTGACCGTGCATAGTGATAAATTCTTATAATAAAACCAACTAGTTGCACTAATTTCTCAAATTTATTTTTGGAATGAAGCTCTACATGTTTCAGACAGCTCCTTTGTCCGAAATGTGTAGAGTTTTATTCCAAATGTAAATTTGAGAAACTAATGTATCTAGATGGTTTTATTATAAGAATTTTGTATTTATATTTATCAAGAATGTAAGCGTTTGGGATCCCACAGTGCATTTTAAACATTGCCAAGTAAGGATCTGTATTGTTAGAAGGTCCTGAGGATGATTCTGTAAGAATTGAAACGTGTTGCCCTAATACAATAATAAACATAATAAAGTTTTTTTGTGTTTGATACTTCATTGTATATTTATATATATATATATTTTGAGCCTTGTCAGATTATGATGAAAATAAATGTACAGCACTTTTATTGGTAGTTGTATTGGCATGCACGTCATAATATTGCAGTGCATTGCTCCGTGTATGTACTGACTGACTGCTCAGTCATCAGATAAAACACATTTTAATTTTATTGCAATGTGGCAGTGTGAATACTTTGTTTTGCAAATAAAATAAGAGCTTTTTAAGTAACTTTTGAGTGATCTATTTATTATATCTGTAAATTATTGTATTGTAGAAAACATGCTTATATGAGCTTCATCTATTCATTTTTTTTTATCTCAGAGCATGTCTCAGCCTGGATTCAGTTTGTCTCAGCCTGGCCTTTCCCAGCCTGAACTGTCTCAGGATAGTTACATGGTGGGCGAGTATCAGTCACAGATGGATGGACTTCTGTCTCAAGATTCTACGTATCAGGGAGATCGCTCGGCTTTCTACCCGGGCCCATCACAGGGAGGGCAATTCTCCCAGGTGAGCTGAAACGTCTCAGTACTACAATCATGATCTGATTATAGGGGTCCAAAGAGCATGTGAGGTTTGTGGTTCTCACAACATTGTTACTGAAAATTCAGCATCTTATGAGATGTGATGCTGTCTCACTGGGCAGGTAGTTGCATTGCATTTTGAAGGATCATACTGCCTCAACCTTCAGGGTCTAAAGCACCAGAAGGTGAAGGCTTTTGTTTCTCTCTGTGTCTCATGTGTTTCTTAGACTAACTCAGGCAAAGGCACATTTCATAATAATGTAACCTAAGCTGACAAAAACATGTTTTGTTTAACTTTATATTTAGTTTTTTTGTGGGGAGGTAATGGTGTTGATAGTTTTTAACTCATGGGCCACCAGCCTTTTTATGGCAAAGGGCCACAGCTGTTACCATCAGCTGGATGGTGGGCTGTGCATGGAAAAATGGTTAAGTGGTACACCTAACCACCCAAATTATTGTGTGATTTTGATAGTATACACATAACATTCAAATGTGAGCACAGGCCACAGAATAAAACCTGGTGGGCCATAGGTTGGAAACTCATTTTTTAACTGAATAATGTCAAGCTAAGAGCCCCCAGTCATAATGTGGGTGTGTGTTTTATACACACATATACAGGATGTCCCAGGAGGAATGTGCCAGACTTCGGGAGGGTGTTCCTTATGCTAAAATATACCGATATAACCCAAAACACCTATGTCCAAAGTGGAACGGTTACGGAGATAATGGCCAG
>Ga0123355_10013439_pt1 | contig 12742 bp, 8 predicted proteins | sample TergutEmb28metaG_3_FD_89872 | JGI IMG/M metagenome (GOLD analysis project Ga0123355, IMG submission 89872) | Embiratermes neotenicus P1 segment gut microbial communities from Petit-Saut dam, French Guiana - Emb289 P1 | ecosystem: Host-associated > Arthropoda: Insects > Digestive system > Gut ...
ACCAAGTCTGAAGTGCCTACGGAATGCTCTTTGTGTCGCGATCACAGATTCATTGTTCTTGAAAAACGTTTCGACAACGAAACCACGGTGCTCGCCCGACCAACCCATGACGTCATCTGAAAATGGCAAGACCGCAGCTAACCAACGAGACCACTCCCATCACTGTACCCCCTCCACAGCCCGAGCAGTGACGCCGCCAAAAGTGGGAGTTATTTCTGCCGCACCCTGTATATGCAAATCACTTGTTGAGCATGAGGGACTCTTTTCACAGGGACTATACATGTTATGTAGCATTTCATTAGAAAAACGCTACAGTGTTCACACACACACACACACACACACACAAGATATAATAAAACAGACTTCACTGATTCACTTCCATTCATTTTAATTGATGAACGTAGCATTCAAATTTACAACTCCATTTCCAATGTCTTGAAATACACACACATTCATTCCAACACTGAACAGTTCAATGCACATGTTGAAATTAATGTCCAGATTATAATAATGTTTCAATCACCTCTCATATCATATGGGCATATCAAACAAAGAACTCTGCATGCTTGCTTAGACCACAAGTTGGGAAGAATTCTTGTCCTAACAGAAATTTCTAGAAGCAGTTTCCCTTCCATCCTTAGTTTCATTGCCTGTACCCTTTTTATCTTAATTTAAAACAATTCATGTGTTTTACATATATGAATGTCATTGGCTATAATTCTTTGTCTGTTTTCTTAGAGTTACATTAAATTATGTGGGTGGGGAGTAGCATTCACTCATCCCTGTCAATAATGCAGCTTCTAGGCAGGCCTTAATTATGCTTTGGGGCTCAAACCCTTGCTGATCTGTTACTCAGGTTCCTGTCATTTAAAGGCACATCTATTTAACCTGCAGCTAATATGACAGTCCCAAGTGTGATGCAAACAGCCACCTGAAATGGCCTCACATGGTCTTTGTGACTGTGAGGCACTAGCAGTATTAAGGTTCAGGCACCTGGGCCATCATTTCTTGAAACCAGGGGACCTTGCTGACATCTCTGTGAGAAATATACTGCATTTGGTTAAGTGTGGGGATTCTGAATGCTGAAGCAAAGGGTTGCACAAAATACCAGAAATGGTCCAAGTGATGCCCACCCAACTACTGTACTCTAATGAGGTGACACATTTACTCTGCATACTGTTGTGCTTTTCTCCCACCCTGTATGGTCCAAAACTGCCCAGAGTGCACTTGTTACAATGTCGAGTTTCATACATCCATGTAAACAGAATGGCTAAGATGATGGCAGGAGAGGTTTAACAGCTCTAAGGTGTGTGAAGGGTGAATTCATGGCCTCAGAGTTGCATCACTATTACAGCAGAATATTGGTGTTACATTCCAGTATATGTAAAGTTGCCTCAAACATTTTTTTTGCATTAACAGTGATAAGATGTAGTGACCAAAGATCTGATGAACCTGACATGGATTCTGAATAACAGATTCTTAGGTATTTTAATTCATTCTTTGGGAAGAACTCTCCATTCTGTTTTGGTGTACATTGCTTTTTTAAAAGAACATAGCTCCAATATTACATGCCTGCTGTCGAAAGTAACCATTCAAGATTTGAAAAACTTGCAAGCAATAACCATACCATCATAACTGGTAACTAGTTACTGATGTTCTGGAGGTTGCACACCTCATTTTCAGGGTAGTTCAGGAAGAGCAAGTCGTGTGGAAGAACACTGTTTTATGTAGGGAAGGAGCAGGCTAGGTAATTGGTGTTTTAGACATTACCGACTTAACTTTATTTGTACATATGTCTGTATCAAGAAGACAAAGCCTGTGGAATTTTATTAATGCATCACACCGATAATCAGAACTGGACTTGTAGATATAACTACTGAAAGATCTGTCAGAGTGTGAAATTTCTGAGAAAATATTTTTTTTGTGCCTACTACCTAAAAACGAGAAGAGATATAGTGTACTTGGCATAATGAGGTGTCGAGATCAATATCTAGCACTTGGGTACTGGAAGTAAAGTGACCAGGATGTAAAGGTGACCACTCACCTCCATTTAGCACTGACCTGAAGAATACATTGGCATGCACAGGGAAAATGTTACTTTTACCTTTACATAATTAAAAACAGTATATTCCCAATCACTGCATGGATTTCTACCTTGACATCTAATTTTAAGAAGTGGCACTTCTGTCAAAATTGTACATTCCTGATTTATAAATCCTTGAATTAAAATATTCTAATCAGGATATGAAGGAATTACACTTGCTCATTTAAAGAAAATAATATACAATGATGGATTCACTAAGTGAGGGTAAGATATTTAACTGCTCACTATTTCCACGACCTATTACGAATTACCATTCATGTCATACGAGTTCCAAATTATTTCGCAGTATAAATTGGAAATGTTCTCATTAAAATAATTTTATATTTCATTTCTATTTTATTGACCTCATTAAAGCACTCTGTGTATAGCACTCTGTTTTCTGCAATTACACGTACATGATGAAACCTATTGATACCAGATATCAGGAAGGATATTTGCATGCTCTGCCAGCGTAACTGTTGCGACGGCTTGCGAAGCATCATCTAGAACAATTTCCACTACTCTTGTAGGAACCATGCTATCCACCAGCATGTCATCTGCAACTATAGTGCAAGCAACTCCTTCTTCAACTGGGTCTTTGCCTGTGTCATCCTCTGCTGTAACTGTCTCTAGTTTGAAATTCATTTGGTCTGGAACAGAGTCCTCTGCAACTTCCCATATTGCTGGTTGCTGGAGGGGTTTTGGGTCATCTCGGATTACCATTTTGAACTCACTCTGCTGGGGCTTAGCATGAAGCATCTCAAAGTCTCCATGGATCTTTGCAAGATGTGTTGCATACTTATGCCGAGTGGTGAAGCCACGTTTGCAGTTCTCACAATTGAATGGATACACGCCAGTGTGTAGGATAAGGTGGCGCTTGAGTGTTCCACCAACAGGGAATGTTAATGGGCAATGTGGACATTTGTATGGACGTTCACCAGTGTGAGTTCTCTTGTGAACTGCCAGCAAGGATGAATGCCGGAACATCCTGCCACAGAAACTGCACTTATAAGGATAGGGGTTGTCATGCCACTTACGGTGAATCCAGTATGTACTCTGGAAACTAAACTTGCGACCACACACATCACAGATGTACCGTTCCTCCTTGGTGTGCATGCTACGGTGCTCTTCCATCATCATGCGTGACATGAAGCCTCGGCCACAGTAATCACAGCAGTACTTGTACTCACCAGTGTGCACAGCAATGTGGTGCCTCAAACCTGTCTTTGTTTTAAACACACGTTTACAAATGTCACACTCAAAACTGTCTTTTTGTCTTATGTGTCGGAGTTCGTGATTTCTGAGAGTCTTTGATTTCACTATCTCTTTTCCACAGAATCGACAATGTGGATCCCTGTGAGTAGCCTCCTTGTGATCAATGAGTTGCTTCTCTTTCAGAAATGGCATACCACACTCATCACACCGAAAGGAAAATCTTTCTGGATGAATCTCCTCATGAGCTTTGTAAGCTTTCTTTGTACTGAATGTTTCACTGCAAAATGAACACTTGTACATCACCTTCTCCTTCTGATGTTTCACCTGCAAATGTTGCTGAAGAGTGTATCTGTCAGGGAATTGTCCATAACAGTATGGACACGTCATTTTTCCACAAAACCTCTCATGGGTTCTCACATGAGCAGACAGTTTCTGGGCATTTGTTAACACTTTGTTGCAAATTTTGCAGTGGAATGATTTCAGTCTATGTTCTCTGAAGTGCCTCCTCAAATCAAACATTGCAGGGGTTCGATAACCACACATTGCACATACGTAAGTCTTCTTACTCTGAGCTGGAGCATGGGCACTATTACACAACTCGCTGTCACTTGGCTGTTTTATGTCTGATATGTACGGAAGACACTCTACTGTAGGAGTCACATCAATCTGTTCTGTCTTCATCTGTGCTTCCTGCAATAAACTGGGATATATTTCAACACTGACATCAGCAGAAAGTTTTTTTTCTCGCACCATATCAAAAATATCTAGAAAGCCATCCTTTGCATTTCCATTTTCTTGACTTTGGCAGTGGTTATTCCGTATAGGTAAAACTTTTGGATTCTCATTATGTCCAATTAATGATGTTTCAGTGTACAAATCACTATCTGTTATACTTTCACTTTGTTGCATATCAGTTAAATTTTCTTCAGTCTTACACTTGTCAGACAAATTAGGAACAGAAGCATCATTTTTATGGTCAATCAATATGGGTTTGTCATTCTGTGGATCATTACTGAGGTGCATCTGTGTTACTTTATGCAACTGCAGTTCGTCACTGTTCATAAATTCCTCATGACACATGTTGCATTTGTATATTGCTAGCGTGTTTTGGCTTGGTGTATCTTTTTTTTCTGAAGGAGTACTGGTTTCTGTCTCTGCATGTATCTTTTCAAACATGTCCTCAAGACTTTCATCCATTTCAACGTATGGTTGTCGTCCTTCTGCATCAATAGAGTTAACATCATGTTCTGCTGAATCATCATCCATATTTACTTTTCCCATTTGTAGGAGCTGACTGGAATTTTGGGTGAAGAGTTCCTTACTGTCGTCTTCTTGTGTATGCATCTTGATATGTTCCATAAATAGAGATTCATTTACAAAAGTTAGTGAACATATGTGGCATGTATGAAATTCTATTTCATTTTCCCTGCACTCTTCAGAAGGCTCTGCATTGTGCTGATTCTCTGTTTTTGTGAATAAGCTATCCAGCTGCCCTTTATCAGAAACTGGTTTTATGACAGCATTTAATTTCTGGTCTGATAATTCTGGTATGTCATCTTTGATGTGGGATGTCTCTCTCTTCATTTCAGACATAAGATTATGCTCATATTCTAATACACCACTTTTCTTCTGAAGTTCTGTAGAACACAGGAGCTCTGATTTGAGGCCAAGCAGCTCTGATTTGTGGTCAAACATGTGATCTGTCAAATCCTCTTGGTGTTGGAATCTCTTCTTACAAACTTTACACTGAAAGAGTTTCAACATAACATGATTACGTACGTGTTTATCAAACACTTCTTTGTTGTTACACTGGTAATCACAAATATTACATTCATAATTTCCAAGCTCATGATGGGGAGAATTGTACAGTGTATCTTCACTGTCACTGGCTAACAGTGCTTCCTCTTCATGGATTTTTGAGGCACCACTTCTGTAACATAAATGCGTCTTCATGTGCGATGTGAATTCCTTTTCATCACCAAAGTTCCTATTACAAAAATGGCATGTCCAATTTGAAAGATGTGCTTCCATGATATGATGTCTCACATATTTATGACTTTCAAACCTTTTCTCACACATAGTGCATTTGTAAGGCAACTTATTACATGAAAAGACATGAGGATGGAACAGAGCAAGTTCTGATGTTTTAAAATTACAAGTTGCACACTTGTACAGCTCTGGAGATAGAGACAAGTCATTCTTTCGTATTGAGCTGTCTTTAGAAATACTGTGGCGTTCATCTAGAAGAATTTCAATGGTCCTTTTGTTGTTCAGTGCTCTATGTGATGAATCAACCTCTGATTCACTCTCATGCGAGTCCTGTTAACGAGATACAAAACATAATTACACTTATCACAGTATAAGCCTGAACTGCACTAATTAGATTTATTTAAATGGGGCCTATTCAGCAAGTATTTACTGTCAAGCCATTTTTTTAATCCAAGGATGGATACAGAACCCGCCTCCAAACTGTGGATACAATCTTGACAGCAGACTGGACACTGCCTAGGGAATGTTATGACATCAACAGCATACAAGCCGTAAAGAATAGGAAATGACAGTTTGTGAACTGTAAGATACTGACTAAAATAATTTCAGGTTGTTAGTATCAAAACAAGGCACAACATAAGAGTACATCTTCAAGAAAAATAATTAACCCTCAGGCACTGAAGGATGAATGTAGTCGTTGTGTAGTGGAATATACATTTCTCACATTCGCTGTCCATCCACTGAGTGTGACCCATAACACATGTCTGATCAACCACCTCACATGGCAGTGCAGAAGAGGAAGAGCACATGGACTGTGTCCCTTTGGGAAGCTGGCATTGTATTTTCCTGTCCTCAAGGAACCAATCAGAGGTACTCTCTGTATTTATATGAAAACATGCTCATTTGCATGAAGCAACACCGACAAGATTGTGATATATGTAAGTACAGTAAAATTCTGTTAATCCAGTACCCAAGGGACCAAGAAATTCCAGATTATCGGATGGCACCTACACTAACCAAGTTTTTATACATAATTTTTGTTACTGCTTCTATATGTGGGGCTGCATAACTAATCAGAGGAATATTCCGTTTAGGTATCTCATTGATATGCTGGCTGAAGGTCATCAAGGTCCTCTCCTGTGTTTTCTGGTAGCTGGAAAAGTTGACAGAAAAGGAGAAAAGAGATACCACAATGGTTGATGTACAGATACTCTGGAGACCTTTCTTAATATGTTCCTGCAATCAGCCTGTTTCCTTCATGAAGTTTTCTTCTGGTAAAGAGTACTGAGGACTACCTTCCTGAAGTACCAGATGAAAGGAATGTTAAGGTAAAACAGTCCCATTACAGGCCTGGAGTGGCCTAGAGGGTTCCAGGAAGTTAAGGTTCCCAGATTTCATGACAACGGTACACGATGGTGGTAAGGTTGTCAGCCTTACGCACCGTCCGCCTTTACCCCCAGGAAATACTCCTGGTACTCTTTTCTGTTAGAGGGTGAGTCGACCCCAGGGCCATAGTGCGATCGGAAGATTTTATGTCAATGAAAAATTCCAATGACACCAGCTGGGATCAAACCAGCGACCTTCCGATTTGTAGCACAGCACCTTAACCACTGTGCTACCACAGGAAAGGAATGTTACTGTATTTAAAAAAAGTGACAGTTGTGTGAATGCAAGATATGGACCTTTTACACAATGTTCAGCCTTTAAGTTGCTGGACAACTTCTGTTACCTTACCTCAGAAACAATGTCTTCTAAGTCACTGTTTGTGACATCTGGACTCATGTTAGGCACTTCTGAAAATAAATATTCATTTTGTTAGGGAAATGGACTAGTCACATATTCAGAGGTATGTGTCATTGTTTCAGTAATAGTATCAGCCAGTCAGATGCATATGGATTACAGTCTATTTGGATGTGACATGAGAGTATCTGGTAGGTACATACTACTACTGCAGACACACCTGCTCCTTCCAACTTGAGACCAGAAGTAGTTCCTACCAGACTAAGTAACATCAAATCCCACAAGACTTATCTTAATATTCATTACAGTGAGAAATAGACACTGCATACAGACACTTGGTGGCCTATACAATGTGAAGACCAGCTCTGTTAGGGCTTGTGTAAGTAATTAATCGCCAAATTAAGTTGCATGTTGAATTTGTTGATGGTACTTTGACATACTGTAAATGACACCTCAAATCTGTGTGACTGTGATCACCAAATTGTAAAAGTTTTTCTAATGATTCGGTCTATAAATGTTACTCAATACATAACACAATTTTCCTATGAGATAGTATGTGCATGTCAATGTCCTGTACATGTCCAAAAATTTCAGTTATGAGTAAACACCATATCTCTGATTATGGTTAAGACATGACAGGCAATGCACATAGAGTGTAACATTGAGGCGTGTTCACATAACCACTGCTGGTGTGGAAAAGGTAAACTTCACCGTAGAAGAGGCCATGCAGACAAAGAGGGGGAGTAAAGGTATAGGCTACTCTTTCTTTAACCTCAGCACTTGATGGGGGGTGGATGGTCAATGCCATGCCCCAGCTGCTTTACCCCTGGAAAAAAGACCCAGTATCCATTGTATAGCAGGATGGGTGGGTGCCAGGGGCAGTCTGGATGTGTGCAGAAAATCTTGCTCTTTCTGGAATTTGATCCCTGGACCATCCAGCCTGTGGCAAGCTGCTACACCAACTATGGTATCCTGGCATGGGAAGGCAATAATTATTAAATATTCTGGGTGTGTGTTTGTAGCCCTAGTTATCCTGCATACAAAGCACATGTGCATGCATTGTCATCTGTGGCCTGTACAACACTACCATATTTTTCCACATTATCTTATAAATTGCATAATTTTTGGAAAGCAAGTTACTGGACATAAAATGTGTCTTGATTTTCTCTACAACTTTTGTCTGACACATTTCTCATTTTCAGAAGAATTCATTGAGATACTATCATAAATGCACATAAATCTTCATGTAAAGTACCCATAGTTCTTGTCATATTTTACTCAAACTTGAAATTTTTGTTAACAGATTTTCAATAAATACTCAAATATCAAATTTGATGAAAATCCATCAAGCGGGAGCCCAGCCATTCTATGTGGTAGGACAGACAGACATGATGAAGCCAACAGTCACAGTTTCAATTTTGTGAACATGCCTAAAAATGGAAGACGCAAACTCTTATTAAAATCCGTCAAAAATACTGCAAGATCTAGTCCAAGACTGACATGACTGGATGGTTGTGAAGTTATGAACTGGAAAAAGGTGGTGCCACGGAGGAAAGTGCAACTACTGAGCTTAAGAATTGAACTTAGCCATACCAAGTGCGAGACAGAAAAAACATAACTTAAATCACTATGCCTTTATGTGTAACATACCTTTTATATTTCTCTGATTTGTTACATATGGTTTCTGAGGTTCCATTTGTTCATTACTATCTTCTAGAAGGCCATACTTCATCTTCAAGTAGCCTCTTAGAGCCCGTTTAACAATATCCAGATCGGATTCTAGTTTGTCAAGGTGATTTAACAAAGCACCACAACGTCTGCAGAGCATATCTTCAATTGATACAACCACCATGAAGCCTTCACCCATCAACTGTCCTATTTTTGTTGGAAGTCCAGTCTTTGTGTAGGATGTATGGCTTACTAACAGAGGAACCCCTCTGCCTATAATTTCCTCATCACATATAAAACAATGAGGAATAATATTTTTAGCATAAATATTACTGTGCAATTCTTGATGAGACCTGTTTGGCTGGAATCACAAGAAATATCAGTCAAACGCTAATAAAGAATCAGTGCAGTACATACACAGTTATTCAGTAAAACATTCTGATATAATGGTTATCACTCCTTCAATAATGAAGTATGCACTTCATTACTGACGGGGATGATTTATCTTAATACCTCAAAGCAAGTACCAAAAAACAAGTAATTTTTCTGAAATGGGAATCTTCTTTCACTGCAACCCTTCTCTATTTCCAACAGTACAATACAAACCAATGGAGAACTGCCTTTTCCCTTGAAAATGCAAACCAGCATTCACATCATGCAGGCAAATAGGACTTTGGTTCACCCAGGCAAAGGCGTGAGGTATTGTATTGGAGGTTGCATGTCAATGGGGGGGATCACATGTGTGGTGACATTTATTTCACCATTCCTTGTGCAGCCACAAGAGAAACCAGAGAAGATTGAAAGTCATGGAGACCAAATCTCACAGGGAGCCAGAATACCACAAGAGGGTGCTGGTAGCACTAGCAAACCTGTTTACTTACAGTTAGCCAAGGAAAAGGCCTTACCATTTGTGAGAAACATAACATGAAACTTCTTCACATTTATTTATACTACAGCCAGGAAAGGCAGCAATGTCAGATCTCGGCCAGAAAGAAACTTTGGGGCAGGTAACATCCTGGATTCGTGGAGGCCAAATATATGGGCTAACTAGCTCTGGGGGACAGCAATATTTCCTGTTGTACTTAATGTTAATTCAAGAACCTGCATTTAGTCAGGAAGGAAACGCCTGCCTTTATTTGTGGAGCTTTTTTTTTTTGGGACAGGACAACAACAGCAAAGATAACATTCGTGACAGCAGAGAACCAGAAGGAACTTAGCATACCTCTCCTGTGATATGGATGAATCATCACCAACCAAGGAGAAAAGGGATATCATCAGCTACTGTAGGATTCATCACTGAATGTGATGCCAATGCACACATCATATGGATGTGTAGTGGGACTAATCCAGGAAAAGAAAGCTTAATGAATTAGTGAGTTTAAAAGTGAATATTCTCAATCAGGAAAATGAACCTACCTTTGTAATTCACAACAGTAGAGAGGTTAATGACTTGATGCTAGGTATGATGCTTGGCATGTAGCTGAAGAGCCCTCACTATCAGATCACAGATACTGTACACATGCTTTCAAATCAGCAGTACAGAAATGACTAGTTACTTCTAGGGACCCAAGGAGAACCAACTGTAAATCTTATAAAGGTGACTTCAAGGTATACCTTGAAGATGTATTGTGAAATACTTGCTCAGTTGAAGACTTAGACCTCACGGATGACTTGTTGCAACAGGCCACCTTCTCATTTTATCACCAGAATTGTTTCGCCATAAATCTGCCTTGGTGGAAACAAGAGGTGACCAGACTGAGAGCTCAAAAAGGCTGTTTAATGGAGCTAAAAGAGAACAAGTGATTGGGACTTTTACAAACAATGCACTCGTTACGACAGGCAGTCCATACACTCTTCATCGAGGATGTATTACAAGGGGACTCTAGGACAAACCAAGTGCTGCCAAACCCATGAAGATCATGGAAACACAAGTTGGCAAAAGGGTACACAATCTTAAGGCTGTCTGATGGTTGATACACCCAGGCTGGAAGAGTGACTCTGGTTGAATTATGCAGGGTAAACTTCCCAGATTCAGATGCAAACGATGATGTTAGTTGGGCTACAATCACATCTGAGTGATATAAATAAGCCAAGAACAGATGACAATGTATCTGGACTTCTGCAACACAGGATTGAGAATCTGGCCTCATAACTGTAATGAATACTGAGGACATGTCTGTCATGCTTTCCATAAAGATAAAAAAATTCTAAAAGGAAGAGATGTAGAATTTCTTGGTTTGGGAAATGACAAACATCTGGACTGGAAGATTCACACTCAGCAGGTAATACAAAATTAGGTACTGCCTGTTATGCTGGTTAGATTCATGTAGCACTTAGTAATGTAGACACACTTACAATGATCTACTTTGCATATATCCATTTGATAATGAAGTATGACATCACATTTTAGGATATTACTACAGAAAATAGAAGGGTATTTCAATTACAGCACAGAACTGTGAGAATTATGACAGGAGAAAGATCCACACATTCACATAAACCTACATTCAATGTATTGAGAATAACAACCATACCATCACAGTACAAATGGAAAGAACACTGCGTGGAAGGAAATTCGACGCAATAAACATTCTACAATGCATTCAAAGAGAACATTAAATTGTGCTGGGCACCAGTTTCAGGATCCTCCACAATTTTGCACTCACTCTAATGATCAAGAAATAGTTATCAAAACAATCATAGGATTGTTCATTTGGGTGACAGTCAAGTGTGTGGTTGCTCCGGTAAATTATCAGACATACTAGGAAGTTCATATAACATTTTTGGAATCACTAAGCCTAATGTGAACATAAAGGAAATTACTAACTCTATAAATTTAAAGACTGAAAACCTCACAAAAAAAGATGTAGTAATTATTTGCAGTGGTACAAGAGATGTGGCCAAGAATGAAGCCAATGATGGTTTAAGAACTCTCTCTGAATTTGTCAAGCTTACTTTAAACACAAATGTGATTGTAATGTGTGTTCCTCATTGTTTTGATTTGCAGCCTTCATTATGCGTTAGTAAAGAAGTGGAGTTACTTAACAGGAAATTACAAAAGACAGTTAAAACCTTTAGTCACATGCATGTTTGTAATATGAGTACCAACAAAGACCATTTTACTTCACATTGTCTTCATTTGAATTCACAAGGGAAAAAGTGGATTATAAATAAATGTGTATCATCACTCCCAATATCAAAATTTTGAGAAGTTTTGGGAGAATCAAATATTAATAATACTTTAATTAAAGCACTGCAAAATATTTATGGCAATACAGCACAAGTGAAAATTCAAAACATACTATCCCACCCTTTCAACATTACTAAAGGACTACACCAGGGATGTTGCATTTCCCCTACACTTTTTAAGATTTACATACGAAAAGCTTAGAAGAATGGAAACGTAAATGTTCCGGAATGGGTATTCCTCTAGAAAATACAACATTGTATACACTCCAGTTTGCAGATGATCAAGTAGTTTTAGCGGGTGACAAAGAAGATTTGGAATATATGATGCGTAAATTAAAAGAAACTTACGAGAAATGGGGCCTGGACATGAATGTGAATAAAACAAAATACTTATGTATTGGGAAAACACACAACAATTTGAAATTAGATAAAGACAGCAAGATTGAATTTTGTCAAGAATATAAATATTTAGGAGTTATTTTTGACACTAGTGGAACATTCGACAAAGAAATAAGATCAAGAGTAATACAAGCATGGAAATGTATAGCATGTCTATATGGGATACTGTGGAGTAGACATAAGAAAGGAGAGAAAATTGAACATTTATAATGCATTGATTAAAAGCAGTTTATTGTATGGTTCTGGAACATGGAGACTCACAGAAAATAATAAAAGACAGGTCGAAGCTACAGAGATGGATGCCCTGAGGAGATGCTCTAGAATATCAAGAAAAGAAAGAATTAGAAATGTAACTATAAGACAACAAATTGGATTAGAGGAACCAATTGTAAAAGAAATTGAACAGAACCAACTTACATGGTACAGCCATGTCCAAAGAATGGCAGAAGGAAGATTACC
>Ga0123355_10013440_pt1 | contig 12742 bp, 7 predicted proteins | sample TergutEmb28metaG_3_FD_89872 | JGI IMG/M metagenome (GOLD analysis project Ga0123355, IMG submission 89872) | Embiratermes neotenicus P1 segment gut microbial communities from Petit-Saut dam, French Guiana - Emb289 P1 | ecosystem: Host-associated > Arthropoda: Insects > Digestive system > Gut ...
AAAAGCATATCAGAACATAAATACATAACAAGTACTGCCTAACACCACACCTTCTCCAACACTGGCCCTTAACAGAGTAAATTACAAGTGGGAACAACATGACAAAGTCCTGATCTCCCCAAACCCTTTCCAAGGTAGTGACGAATCACTGTGCACGTGCCCCATATAAGGATTGAATGGTAAGGCAATACCTGTTCGTGAAAATATTCTGCTTCATAGAGCCAATGGGAGAAGATGAATCGGCTCACCTGCAAGGACAGTCAGTTTTTTTTATTGACATTATGAAATTAAAATCTGCTGGTGATCCATTTTAAAAAGCCTGAAGTCTGTGGGTAAGTCAGGAGAGAAATATTGTACTTTTTAGTTCAATGTGTAATGTACATTAAATATGTTAGGTTACGTGATGACTTAGAAAATCCAATTTGTGTTCTCTAAAATAAGGCATTTCACATGGGGTCATGGCATATGATTCCATATGCTATGTCACCTTCTGAAAAACATATGAATAAGAGTAATGTGCATCAAGTGTCACAGACTGAGGAAATGGTTGGATAGATATAATGGACATTAGTGAACTAAGTGCAGAAGATTTATAGGTGCGTATGCAGAATTGTGAAAAGTGACTCTTTAGCTTTATCCCATCTGTCTGTCCATCTATCTGCATGAAATGGCTGCCACTGGACATATTTTCATGAAATTTTATATTTAAGGATTTTTTTTTTAAATTGGGAGAAAATTAAATTTTGATTAAAATCTGACAAGAATAACTGTTACTTGACATGGAGTCCTGTGTACATTTTTGCTAATATGATGCTGTACTTTTCTTAGAATGAAAAGTATTGCAGACGAAAGTTGTAGAGAAAATCAGAGCACACATTTTATGTTCAATAATTTTTTTCTGGGCATTGTGCTGTTTATGAAGTAATGTGAAAAATGTGGTAGAGCCAGACAGGCTGCAGATGACAATTTAATGATGTGCAGAAAGAAGTGGGATTTGCATGGCAGATAGCAAAGGCAAGAATGCGGACACACACACACCTAATATTTAATAATTATTGCTTTTCCATCACAACAGTGGGTACATGGACATGCCCCAGTGTTACATTGTATGTACATTGCCTGGCTTGTTAAGATATGCCAAGCAGGAACGTAGGGTGAATCACAGAACAGTTCTGGTAGTAGTACTGAGGCAGTAGACAAACACCTATGGGACTCACTGGCTGGCTAGTCACCCATTCCATTCTTGGGACACATTTAATACATTTTTGGAGGTAATTCTTATGTTATGCGTAGGGTTTAGAAGCGTCTTTGTTACCGTAGGTATTTTTATTGTTTTCCTCAGTCCTGCAATTTACAAGTTGGAGTATTTATTTTCTGATATAAGAACATTCTCCAAAATTTTCCTATTGTCTGTAATTTAAAGTACAAACCAGCTGTGGGTTTCTGTAGTCAACAGTCCCCATGTACCATGCCACTGATTTGACATGTGTCATAGGCAGTGGTTATATTGTTATACTATTAAAGTTATATGCTTCTTAATAGTTATTGTGTCTTTCTGGATTGTTTTAATTTTTGTTGTACAAGACAGGCTCACTGGCTCTGGCATGGGCATCTGACCAACTGGCTGACGAGTAGATTAAGCGATTAGTAGAATTGACTAGTCTTAATATGGTACAAATGGTTACACAAGAGTCAGAAAAGTGAGAGAGATTCTAAGAAATGTAAACATGCTAATTACTTTTTTCCCCAGGTGGTGACACTGAAACATGTGCGGGTATTGATAAAGATGGTTATGCGATGTCCAAGATAGAATTACTTCGTAGTAGATTGAAAACAGATGTTTCACTGAAAGACCTTGAAAGTCTGAATGATGCAGCTGGAATGGCAAAACATGTTGAAACAATTCTAGATCAGATTAAATACCTTCGAGCAGCAGTGGAGAATACAATTGAGCTTTCCAAGATGAAGGGTGTCCGAGGAAACATATCAGAAGGTCTGTTGTTGTCCATTTTTAATATCTATGTTAATTCACACCGTCTTTGATTCTGCAACTTCTGTAATGGGTGATTTCAGTGAGAAATTTCAAGAATATACAGGGTGGGCCAAAAGTAGATATACAGTAATTAACTATATACTGTATACCTACTTTTGACCCACCCTGTATAAGGTTGAAGAAAGAAGTCTTATTTTCTTCTCAGACTTGTTTACTACTGAAGTTGACAGTGTTCCAGAGGTAGCTGCCTCAGCTGCAAGGCATTGCTGTATTAAAACATAATTAATCCTTTAAAGACGAAATGCAGACTGCTTTATTGGAAGACCCATTTCATACTGCATAGTAAACACTTCTCATCTTGGTTGTAAAAACTGATCAGTTTATGTTGTATGGGGCAGAAGTCTGTTTTTTCTGAGATAAATACAAAACACATAAATACAGTTTGGCCAGAATGTAGAATTGTTGATGTTAAACTGGTGGTGCATCACTTAACCAGTAGGGTTTTAAAGGTTAACAGAAATCTTCCTTACTTAACTTATTACAGTGCTAAGATGAATTCCCATTCTTTGTTGAAATTGCTGAGAAGAAAGGTTTTTTGTTGGGTAGCTCGTACAAATGTGCAGGATTTTCCAGAATGAAGTTGACTAAGTTGAAGCCTCACTCTTGTTTGATAGTTCTGGACTGGCAATATCAAGCATCACCCTTGGCATAGACATTGTAGTGAAAGCTTGAGCCGAATTGTTGCATTAGTCACAGCATTTTGGATCTGAACTTGTGTTCTCGTGTTTGTGTTCTGTTACTGGTTATGCAGGTGTTGTAATAATGCTGATTCTGTTGTTTTGAAAAGTGTATGTATTAGTAACTTCTGCTTGTAATATTATAAATTTTTTTTGTCATCCAAATCTTGGGTTTATTAAGAATGACATGCTTTTAGTTGCTCATAACATTAGCCTCCAGTTTGTATATATACATCCATCCCACCAATGACCTTGAAGATAGAACTAGATCTGTACTGAGGCTGCTTAACAGATGCCAGTGTATGGTTAAGTACTGATATTGTTGCTAAATAAATTACAATGATGTAACATCAGCATGTCTCCCCTTTTAATATTGCAGCTATCAACAATGATTCGAAGGAGGCTGAACTTGCTGAACTACAGGAACAAGTTATAAAACTGAAGTCACTTCTCTCAACAAAACGGGAACAGATAGCAACATTGCGTACTGTGCTCAAGTCCAATAAGAATACAGCTGAAGTTGCCCTTACAAATCTCAAATCTAAGTACGAAAATGAGAAAGCTATTGTTAGTGAGACAATGATGAAACTGCGGAATGAATTAAGGCTCCTCAAGGAAGATGCTGCAACTTTCTCGAGTAAGTAATTGGGTCATGGTGTAGAATTAAATGTCATGCAGATTTTAATAATTATCTCAGTCACACAGGACCTGAATAGATAGTTGATATTTAAATTCAGCTGGTCAAAAAATGACCTATTCCAAGACATGAATATTCAGCATTGTCACTATTAGATCCTACTAGTATGATCACATTCTGTTTTCTTTGATATCCCTTCTCTCGTATCCATTTTAAACTTGTTCACCAATCTGCATCAAGGTCTTCTGAGTTATTTCTTCAGTGGGTTTTACCACCAAGAGGTTTGTGTGTATGTCACCCCTATCCAGATTTAATCATGTGGTACTTGTTTCATACAAATTGTGATGGTCCTCATCATGTAATGTTCTGCATTCTGTGATATTTATTGTCTCTTAAGTGTTGTCCTCAGCACTTTGTTGTGTCAAAGTTGTCCAAGTTCCATTTCTAGTTTGAGATGCTTCAAGTTGACTGCTTCCCTCCATCTAGTGCTGATGTTAACATGTGGAGCTCAGCCAGCCTGCACCTATGCATGGAGCTGGAATAATGTAGTCAGTATAGTGAATAGGCTATGTACTGGGCATTCTGGGATTCATTTCACATGGGAGCAGAGTGTTTTCTCTTATCCAAAATGTGCTTACCAGCTGTGGGGCTCACCCAGCCTGCTGTTGACTGGGTGGCAGGGGCTCTTTCCATAGAGGTAAAGTGGAGTATGAAACTGAACAGTTGTCTCCATCTAGTGCTGAGCATAAACATCGAGTGGAGCTATTCCTTTGCACCCTTTATATTGTTCCCCCTCCCCAGATATAGTTACTTGTGGGCTGTGTGGTCCAGGGATCAAATCCCAGTGGGGCCAAGATTTTTCTGCACCCATCCAGACTTGCCCTGGGGACCTACGCAACCTCCTGTACAGTGGGAACGAGGTCTCTTTCCTGGGGGTTACACAGCCAGGGCATGGCATTGACCACCCACTGCCAACTAGTGCCGAGGCAAAGGAAGAGTGCAGGTATACCTGTATTCCACCTCTGAGGCTGTATGTCCTGTTCTGTGGTGACCTTTGCCTTTCATATGTTCCTTTTTTGCCACCTCTACACCTTTGTGCCATGGTGTGTAAGTATAGCTACAACTTCATGTCTGCTTTATGCAGTAGTATGGTTCCATTATTTCTCACTCTACAGCTGAGTAATTTAAATGCAAGTCATAATCCACAGACAATGCAAACATCTAAGAACAAGACTCACTACTGATTTGTTACCCTTGTAGGTCTTCGTGCTATGTTTGCTGCCCGTTGTGAGGAGTACGTCACTCAGGTCGATGAACTTCAGCGTCAGTTAGGTGCAGCAGAAGAAGAAAAGAAAACTCTTAATCAACTGTTACGTTTAGCAGTACAGCAGAAGTTAAGCCTGACACAGCGTTTAGAAGAACTGGAAGTGGACCGTGAGATACGCAATGCTCGACGACATGCTTCAAATGTGGGAGGACGGGGTGCCAAGACTAGGTTCCCTCAACCAGGGCGTTCTCATTCGGGTAGGGATTACTTCTAGCCACGGGGGAGACATTTCACCTGTGTCTTGGCTCTCCTCGCAACCATAGTGTGAATGCTATCAAATCACCCTCACCGTCACATAATAGAGATATTCCTGTTATTGTACATTTCCAAATATTTGAGGAGCCTTATTTTTGGGATCTGTTTAGTTGTATTAATCATTGTTCGGTCCAGAATAATTTCACAAGTGTCCTGACATTTGAACAAAGCATGTTAATTTTAGTGAGGATATATTTATGGGAGTATGTTTATTTTAACATCTTTGTTAGCTAAATTATGCATTATCTTGGCAGCTGATTGTTTGTTTTTCGATGTTCTAACTGTAGGATGAAATTACTTAATTGAAATATTTATTCAAAAGCTGTTTTGACTCTGTGACATTGTAGCTTTATTTGGGAAGTAGAATTCATATGAGACTACAAGAGATGCTAGTCTTTATGTTATGTATGCAATGGGCCTATTAGCTTTTGTTAATCAGACTTGAGAATACTCAGATTAAGTATGTCAATAATACTCCTTATGATGCTTTTACATTGTCCCTGAAGTTCATGTGTATATTCTCTTAAATATGTATAAATTAGGTCTCTTGGACCTATGTGGTTGTGTGTATACTAAGATAAGGACAAATGTCACATCTGTATTGGGTGTGACATTTCACGCTGATGTCTGTTTGAAGGTATATCCCTGATGTTCTCATAAGCACTGATTTGTGGACTCATTATCGTCAGTGTTTTCTGGTCCATTGGTGGTTGTGACAAATGTCATGGACAGACACAGTGTTTAATCTTCTATCTTCCCCACTGTTCTGTTCCGGTTGTCCATCTTAAAAAGAATAAACATGTAAGTTAGTGTCCGAGCCATGCGGAATGGAACAGCCGTCCCCATAATAGATTGCAAAAGTACCAAAGTTGTGGAAGATTCTATTTGCCAAATCGATGTCCAGATGTCTTCTGTTCAATATTGTATTGTATGTTGGGGGTGGGGGGTTGGGGGGAGAGAATTGTTAATGAATGCATGTGTAACAGCATTTATTACTGTTATTGTTACAGATATTTTGGCAGCCAGTTCAGAGCTACTAGTATGTCTTTTTTTATGATATGGAGTGTCCATTTTTTGTAATCTGTAATTATCATTCATTCATATATTATTTATTTGTGCCGAGTTAGGCAGTTAATTGTTATGTACAGCTAATATAATCCAAGGGGTTAGACAAGAATAATCAAATTTCAAATAATGCGATTATCAAGATTAGTTGTTACAGTACCATAAGATATAATGACAGATTTAATTAGTATTTTATGTGGATTAAATTTGAAACATGTTTTAAACATTTCTTTATTAGGGGAACAGTATTTATGATGGTAGGATATGGTAGCCAAATCATAGACTGCTATGGAAGACTGATCCCTCCTAATGTATGCAATCCTGTTGTTTTAATTCATAGACAAGGCAAAGGATCGTTAATAAAGGAAGGGTTATTTTACTTTCTCTGGAGTTAAGAATTACAATCTAATTAATAACCGGGTGTTACACAACAATTAGAACAATTAATGTTGGCCATTATTCTCTAGTTATACTGTAACTTGTTCAGTATTTACTTTGTGATGATGCATTGATATAAAAGGAAATATATTGTGTGTATGTTTGGAAAATTGTTTTATGTGTAATTAACAAGCTTGCTTTCATTGTTGTTTAAGTACTTGCACTAGTTCCAGTGAAACTTCAGAATAATGTGTCTGTCTCCTTGGCAAAATATAGAGCACTTATATTACAGCTCTCCGTGAGTCTTGGTTTTGTAAAGGTTCGTTCTTATTCCAAATTACCAATTGCTTGAATACAGCAAACCACTTCTTGTATTTGTTGCTGTCACTGCTGGGTTGTAACACTACAGCCAGTATGTACATGAATGCAGTAATAGATTTTAGTACCTATGCCCCTGAGACTCATGGTTTGCTGGTACAGAATCAGAATTGTGACATAATGTTCAACATTTTGAAACAAAACTCCTCTCTTAGTTATCTGGCTGTGATGCTAAGAATTATTTTCATATTTTTTATGGAACAAATTTAAAATTTGTACCTTCAGTAATATGATGTTATGGATATTTACCATTTATCACTGTGGGATGCTGATTTGTCTTGCATCAGTGTCGAGCCACCCTTATTGTGCCACTAAATGTACTAATTTATTTTGTCATGGTATCTGCTTCATTGATATTTCACTGACCATTTGTGAAGTCTGTTGAAGCAAAATTGTTAATTATTCATTTGTGACATATCCCATTTTTCTTGATATGTTAAAATACATTAAAATTGTGTTCGTTGAATGGTGACAGGATGTATAAAATACAAATGAAATTTTGTAGTTGTTTAATAACTTAATTGTGTTTATATTTTTATGTTGAAAGGATATAGTGAAATATTTATTGGACATTCTGCTATATTTCATAACATTTTGTGAAATATATATTGCCTGTTAGTAAGTGGTACAGGCAGTTTTACTGGCAGCAGTTTCTCTTATTTTGAATATGTCCTCTACTGTTAAGTGTAGCAATAAACATCTAGGTAAGTTCAGTGCCTCTGCTATTGTGGAAGGATAAACACTGTAAGTTGTATTACCTTTTTATAATGGGGAATTTGACAAACCATTGCAGGAATACTGGTATTAACCCACTACTGTACTGAGAAAAAAAATATAGTTAACGCTAACTATTCTTAACTCTCCTTTACCCCTATGAATAGCAGAAAAAGCAACTTAAAAAATTTCAAATGAGGTTATGGTTGATCTGTTGCCATAAGTGTTGTGATTTAAGGTTGTGAAGGAGTGTCTGTCAGTAGATCTGTGTGTTGTGTATGGAGTGCACGTGATTGAACATTTAGAGTCTGGGACTGAGCAGGCAGCAGATTAGTATCTGACATACATTCAGGATACTGGGACTTGAAAAGAGTCTGTGTTGAAGAACTCTCATAGTAGGTTCTTCATAGTTTTCCTCCATCCTTGCAGATTACTGATTGATACCTCATCTAAGCCTTATGAACAAAGAAAGCCTTCGGTGCGAAACTGTGTAAGACAAAAGATGCAATTTTGCAGGTGCTTTATATACTGTTTGATGGTTGCCTTGATAGGAAAGAAATTGTGAATCCAGAGCTTCTTGCATACTTTGCTGAAACAAAGATGCTGGCTTTGATAAGTGGTATGCTTGTGTATGGATGATATGATGAGACAGGATGGCTGCTTGTCACAGCATGTTTAATAAAACACTCACTGGGACTAAATTCAAATGGTGTGCTAGCATAACAACAGAAATTAGTGGTTTCCCTCTCAAGATGGTGCTTCTGGGTGTTGGGGCCTGGAAGGTTATATTGATTAATTGGCTCTTTAGAGATCTTCATTTCTGTTAATTTGGTGCTGTAAGGAATTCTGATTGGTAATCCATTTTATTGCCTGGATTGGGAATAACATTCTATAATTTTTGTATGCACTGATTGTGTGTGGTTCATGATCCTATGTGCTTCATATACAAGGAACGCAAGGAAAGAGATGAAACTATTGTACACATAACAACTGATAAAATAAAGCAGTCAGCTTAAGAGTGGAGGGCATAGTAATGGCCAGCTGGTTGATTACAGGGTTAAGATGCAACTCCATTACATTGTGTATTAGTGTGAAATAAACCAAGCTAGCAGAGACGAGTCCAAATAACATCTAGCTTTAGGTGATGGAATATTCTTGACACACATCAGTTACACTATAAGTATTTGGTCAACAGACCCCTATTTTGGACAGTGAAGTTACATATGTGTAGATGAGGCTGGCATTAAAATGGAAGCATCATTTCTTATAGATCCATGAAAAAGAACTTGGGTAGCATAGTTTGCATAGTAAGTTTTGACTGAATGGGTATGGGTAGCATAAAATATTCTTGGCTTGTGGCTGGGAGATGAGAGAGACTTGAATTTCAGCCTGGTTATTGGCTGTCCTGACGGAAGTTTTTTGTGGCTTCCCATATCCTTCAGGGATTTTGTGAGGATAGTACCTTGTTTAGGAAATTACTGCTTCAAAAAGTTGCGGTTTATCCATAAATTATCCCACCATTCAATGGTGTGTAGCCTGACTAGCTGACTGTATTGACAAGTTGGGAAATGAGACTTTTGGCATACTGAGATCTTCGGTCTTCTGGGATGTTATGCAGCTTAGATTGGTATGTAGTTACATGTCTGATCAACCTACCGGTTCCGTCTTCAAGGGTCATGGTTCAAATCGTCTCACCTCTGCGTGACCCTTGAAAATGGGACTAGTGGTATGCCCCAAAACGTCGGTAATTAAATACCAGTTTACGTTGCTCAACACCCAGAAGAAAAGCGCTCATTTACACGGCGGTGGAATTCTCAAATCGCGCTTGGCACGTCTCCGACGTTATTGCCGCCAAATTTTAAATTCAGTGTAGCCAACGTCTGCTGCAAAGTACAGTCCCTGTGCTAATCAACTACTGAAATTAGCAAGGGGGGGTTCAAAATGAATAAACCTTCAGTACTGAAGCGTTAGTGCTTATTACCGTTACACACTCTAAAAGAATATATATGGGAAGGAGATACTTTTCCTTTCCGTGCTTTAAGGCATGTCTTTCGCAGTATGATGTTGGTAGCATAGATGAGAGGTGGGTGGGTGGTTCATGTCCGACGTATATTGGAGATGGCGTGTTGAATTAACCCCGTTCTTTTCATCTACGTAGCAATCTTGGCTTCAGAACCGCAATTTTTCTCATGTGAGAGGGTGAGTACCTCTGCTTAGTTATTTTTCCTGTTATTAATCTGTCTGACTTTTGTTTATTGAGGTAGCAAGTTTCAAGTTAGAATCACAGTCCCTGCCACTGATTATCTCGTGGGTGCCCGCGTTTCCGACGAAACAAGACTGGTCTGTCATCTCTTGAAGGAGTTTGGTATTAATTTTCGAACGCACGCAAGCGATTTGGGATCAGAGGTTTGTGTTGGTCACAACGGTTCGGTATCGAGATCCGGTTCGTTCGTGATAGCCATGGATCAAGGGATGACAGCCTCCCGTGGTGTCTTGTTCATTTACCCCATGCACTTCGTCCACTTTATCAAACCAATGCGTAATTTAATACATTTTATAGGTTGCATTCCGTAGTGTGTTGATGAGACGTGACGCCGGAAAGTTCCATTTGACACACCTTTTATTTCTACATAACTTTAAGAGTTGCATTTGTTACGGTCAGTTCCTTTAATATCGTTAGCGTAAGCCTATCCCCCTGTTAGAGTTTAGGTGTCTGTTACTGAGCCCAGCGATGCGGTCAAATGCAGGAATGGCAAACAGACAGGGGGACGTCGACTTGCGCTCCGCCCCCCAGTTAACACTTTGGCTTGCCTTGGCTTGGCTTTGCTTGACGGTCCGTTCCGTGCCCATCTTCAGGCTTCTTACGTGCTTTGTATTTCAAACTTTAAATTCGTCGTGGGTTGGAGAGGGTTTATAGTATTTTATATGGCTGAAGGTACCGATAATTAATTTTACGTCGTGGTTATTTTATAAAACATAAACGTTAAAGTAAGATCTTTTTCAGGTAGCAAGTAAAATTCTCTTCAAATATGTTAACAACCTCTTAACAAAGTCAAGATTAGGACAGAGCCAGACACCAATTGTTGAAAATATTGTTTGTTTTTTCCCCCTCTCTCCATCCTTACTGATCGATATCGTTTATTTGACACAGTTATTGCGAGAATGTAGAATTATAGTTGGGTTGATTTTAATTCGTGCTTCTTGTAAGATGTAGGCCGTAGGGCTCGTGTTATCATTGTGTTAAAAAGTATGAATGATGCCTATTTCCAACGGACTGCGAGGCGCGTAGCACCTGCCACTGAGCCTCGTACGTCGGCGCTAGATTGAGGTGAGTGGACAGCTTCTTGCCTCGCACCACTGAAGGAATCCTTCGTATCCACTTAAACTTTACGCTCGTAAGGCAAGGGCGGATTTTACTGCGCTGATATTGACAACTTTCTCAGCGGTATTGCTTGGAGATCGCACTGCATTTAACTGATATCAGCCAAGAAATGTGGAAAGTACGGATAAAATCAATTTACGCCATTAAAAAAGTATGACTGTCACTGAGCCGATGTTCATTAAACTCACCCTTGCGCGACAACTTCTGGTAAGGGACTCACGTACTTAACGTCATGGAAATCCGTCAAACGGTTTTAGCGTTTATCAACCTATGAGTCGCGACCCAAATTTGGGTCACGAAGCTATTCTGAGTGATTTGCATGTTGATTTCACAACATTCATGTATGTCTTATTCCATTTAAAATGTTACTCTCGATATAAAGCTACTGGCACAGTCTGGGTCGTGACTCAAACAGCTGAGAAACATTTAGTCGTTGATACTACACCACAGACGGACGGATGGAAGGACGTGGTTTCCACATAAGTTGTTCTGCTGTACTTCGTACAGAACACTTGAAATTGAATTTTGTAGAAATACGTTACTTATGAGATTTGAGTTGGAATGAACTGCTGCAAGATGGATGAATTTTTATCTTCGTAGTTGAACCGTGCATGTTGATAGTATTAAGCCCTTTATTTGTCCAACTAATGCAAACAAATTATTATAAAATCGTTAAACAGTTAAAATAATTTAAAATTATAATAGTTGCTCCAACATGTTTCGGTTTACATAAACCATCATCAGGGAGCTCTAAGCCAGTGCTTCTCCAAAGTTACAATGTTGACTTCGGTTACATATCGTTATTTGAAGTTATCGGTATTGTGGCTGCATATTTTGTTCAGTCTGCAATGAAGGGACCGTCGTTAACGATATGTAACCGAAGTCAACATTGTAACTTTAGCGAAACACAGGCTGAGAGCTTCGTGATGATGGTTTATGTAAACCGAAACATGTTGGAGCAACTATTATAATTTTAAATTATTTTAACTTTTAACGATTTTATAATAATTTGTGTGCATTAGTTTGACAAATAAAGGACTGAATTTTTAATATGTCTATGAACCTGTATTACATAAAAGCAAGGAATTTTTTGTTCATTTCAGGAAGGAAACTATGCCACGGACTAATAATAACTTAGATATTTGTATTTATTGATTGGATTTTTTTTAATTCTACCTTTAAACTGATCAGCATGATGCTTGAAGTATCTTGTACACGTTTGTTTAATGAGCTCTGTGTACTAACGTCGGCTACTTTGCTAATTTGAATGTTCGTGTTGTCTGGATCATGAGAACGCCTGTCAACCGTTTAGTTAAACTAGAAACGCTGTCGTGCTGTTTTCAAGAATAATTGTTTTTAGTTTTTCTTAATGCCTTTCTGGCCATCACACTTGAAGTATGATCGTGCCACAAATCGACCGATATCCGGCACAGAGCAATCGGAACGACTAAAGCTTCTATTCAGTGGTATATTGCTGTCGTAGGTGACTGGTGGGATTCTCGTTTTCATTGAGACTAGGCGACTCGAATTTTACTTGTGTGCTGATTAGGAGGTGCAGACCATCCCGCACCGATCACCTGCGTATCCTGATGGCGAATGTTTGGACTGACTTCTAGTTCAAAATAAATTTTGTCTTGCCTTGAGTTAAGATGACAAGGTTAGGAGGCGGTTGACACTTGAATCAGTTTCCTGATTTTTTTTAAATTATAGTTTTCGTAAATTTGACGCTTGCAAGACCGTGCTTCATTAGAACAACAATGTAAGCAACCAACAAGATGTAACAATTTTCGTTTATTGATGTTTTTATTGGTCTATTTGAATCTGCTCTACATGTTTTGGGCGACAAACTCGCCCATCTTCAGGAGCACTTTGACTG
>Ga0123355_10013441_pt1 | contig 12742 bp, 10 predicted proteins | sample TergutEmb28metaG_3_FD_89872 | JGI IMG/M metagenome (GOLD analysis project Ga0123355, IMG submission 89872) | Embiratermes neotenicus P1 segment gut microbial communities from Petit-Saut dam, French Guiana - Emb289 P1 | ecosystem: Host-associated > Arthropoda: Insects > Digestive system > Gut ...
GTGCTCTACTGCTAAAAAAAAATTACAACAATATTCCATGCGTTACAAGAACACACGGGTATGATTTATACAAGTTTAGAAATAAATTAGGCTATCAGCCATATAAAACATGGATGGATAAAAAAATAAATAAAGTTTTTTTTATTAGTCAGCATGGTTATAATTATTATTTGAATGAATTTGCAAAAAGTGAAACAAAAAAATATTGTCTTTCTCGCCTTGGAATTATAAATAATTATTTTGCTGAATTAGATAAACAAGAAAAAAATAACAATACCCTTGTTTTATGCAGCTGTTCTTACATTGTACCAGTAAAACGGCTTCACCATATCATTAAGGCTCTAGGGCAAATTAATGAATACAAAATTCATTGGATACATATTGGAGACGGCCCGGAGAAAAACTCTATTGAATCATTGGCTGATGAAATATTAGGCAATAAAAACAATATTACGTATGAATTTAAGGGATTCATGAACAATGATCACGTAATGCAATTTTACAATGCAAATTATTTTGATTGTTTTATCTCCGCATCGGAATCGGAAGGATTGCCGGTATCAATGATGGAAGCAATATCTTTTCAAATTCCGGTTATTGCAACCGATGTTGGAGGAGTTTCTGAACTTGTATCTAAAGAAACAGGAATATTACTTAGTTCAGAAGGTAATATTTCAGAAATAAGCAAAGCAATAGTTGATTTTTATAACTTATCCAGCGACAACAAAAACTCCATGAGGAAAGCAGCAAGATTATTCTGGGAATCCAACTTTAATGCAGAAGTAAATCACGCTAAGTTTGCAAATGAACTTATAAAACTAGCGAATAATAATAATCAATCTAAATAGATAAAAAATAGAAAGAACAAAAATGCAAATAATTTTATTATCAGGCGGCTCCGGCAAACGTCTTTGGCCTTTATCGAATGATATTCGTTCAAAGCAATTTTTAAAATTACTTACAGACGAAAATGGAAACAAAGAGTCAATAGTACAGCGCACTTTTTCGCAAATACGTATTACTCAACCGGATGCGCATATCACAATTGCAACTAATGAAGCGCAGGCTGACATCATAAAAAGCCAACTTGGACAAAGTGTTGATATTGTTATCGAACCGGAAAGGCGTGACACATTTCCTGCAATTGCTCTCGCCTGTGCGCATTTGTTTTACGAAAAAAACATTAGTGATAACGAAGCAATTTTTGTCCTGCCATGCGACCCATTTACAGAAGTTGAATTTTTTAGAACATTAAGTAAATTGGAGAAGATTATAAATGCTAATACTGCAGATATTGCATTGATTGGTATTAAACCTTTACATCCTACATCAAAGTACGGTTATATTGTTCCGTCATCAGAAATAGAGCCTGGAGAATACAGTGTTTCTCATTTTGTTGAAAAACCGGACGAAGAAAAAGCGGCACAGCTTATAAAAGAAGGCGCATACTGGAACGGCGGTGTATTTGCGTTCAAACTTGGCAGTATATTAAACGCAGCAAAGTCTAATGTAGATTTTAATAATTTTAATGAGTTATATAAAAAATATAGCGAATTACAAAAAATAAGTTTTGATTATAAAATCGTAGAAAACGCAAAACGTATTGCTGTAGTTCCATATTCCGGCAAATGGACAGATATAGGCACATGGTGCACGCTTGCGGAAGAAATGCCGGAAACTGCCTTAGGCTTGGTTACCCGGAAAAAAACTCATAACACATTTATTGTTAATGAATTAAATATCCCATTAATTGCATTAAGTACAAAAGATGTTGTAATTGCCGCAAGCCCTGATGGTATATTAGTATCAGATTTATCTGAAAGTTCGCAATTAAAACAGTTTGTTGATACACTGGAAAATACACAGCCAATGTATGAAGAGAGGCACTGGGGTGAATCCACAGTTCTTGGAAAATATGCTCATAGCCAGGTTAAACATCTGTACTTTGCGGCAGGAAAATTTATAAGCAATCAACCTCATAAATACAGTACAAAGATTTGGGTTATTGCATCCGGCGAAGGAAATTTCACACTTGGCTGTGATAGAAAAAAAATAGTTACAGGCGATATATTAAAAATTGAATACGGACAAAAACATAAAATAGAGGCAATTTCTGATTTACATATAATAGAAATACAAACCGGAAATAAGCTTGATGAAAACGATATTCAAAAATTTGAATAATTTTTTTGCATAATGTACAAATAAATATGGAGATACAATGACAAAATACGAAGCTATTCTAAAAAAAATTGCCGATAAATCCGTTAAAGTAGGTGTCATCGGTCTTGGGTATGTAGGGCTTCCCCTTGCTGTAACATTTGCGCGGAATAATATAGAGGTTTTAGGTTTTGAAAAAGACCCCAAAAAAGCAAACGCCGTAAACACTGCCAATAATTATATAAGTGATATAACGGACACTGATTTATCTAAAGCAGTATTGGAATCAAAAAAACTTTCCGCTGTAACAGATTTTTCTCGAATAAAAGAATGTGATGCGCTGCTTATTTGCGTACCAACCCCGCTTGATAAATTCAAAAAACCTGATATGAGCTATATAAAGCAATCTTGTATTGATATTGGCAGAAACATGAAAAGCGGCACTTTTATCAGCCTTGAAAGCACAACATATCCAACAACAACCGAAGACTTTATAAAACCTCTCATTGAACATGAATCGGGCTTAACAGAAGGTAAAGATTTCTGGTTATGCTTTAGCCCGGAGCGGGTTGATCCGGGAAACAAAAACTACAAGACGGATAATACACCAAAAGTTGCTGGCGCTCTTGGCGAAGAAGCTAAACAAATCGCCGTCTCGTTATATAGTTTAGCAATAAAACATTTGCATATAGTGTCTTCCCCGAGAATAGCTGAAATGGTAAAAATTCTGGAAAACACTTACCGTCTTGTAAATATATCATTAATTAACGAACTTGCCCTACTCTCCGGCAAAATGGGAATTGATATTTGGGAAGTAATTGAAGCGGCAAAAACTAAGCCTTATGGTTTTCAGGCTTTTTACCCGGGGCCCGGAATAGGCGGGCATTGTATTCCTCTTGATCCATTTTATCTGGAACACATTGCCAAGAAATATAATTTTGAACTGTCCATGATACACACAGCAGGAGCGATTAATGACAGAATGCCTCACCGCATGATGAACAAAATTTCTTTTGCCTTGAATAGGCACAAAAAACCAATAAACGGTTCAACAATTTTATTTCTCGGCATCGCCTATAAGCCGGATATTGATGATGCACGCGAAAGCCCTGCCCTATTGGTGATGGAACAAGTAGCAAAAAAGGGAGCCAAAGTTTTATACCATGATCCGTATATTTCGGAAGTATCGGATGATCATGGCAATCATTATATTGGCTCAGAATTAACAAACGAATTAATCGCAAATGCGGATTGCGTTGTGTTTACGACCAACCATTCATGCTTTGACGCAAAGGCAATTACTGAAAAAGCAAAATTGGTGGTTGATATGCGTAATGCTGTTAAACACGTTGCGATTGAAGATGGGAAGGTATTTAAGTTATAATGGCAGAAAAAACCGTTTTAATAATTGCAAATAGTTTTCCACCTAGCTTTAATCCTCGCATGGGGTATTTATCGAAATATATAGGTGAATATGGATGGAATGGAATTGCTGTATCACTTCTTAAAGACTATGATACTAATTCATTTGGTTTTTTGTCTGGATATATACCTTGCACATATATTTTCAAAGAAAAGCAAAAAAAAAATATAGGTCAGAGAATTGTTCATAAAGTAAAAAAAACATTATCTTTCTTTTTCCCCACAATCAGTATTAAATGGGGAGATGGAAAAAAAATGAATATTCATATAGAAGAACTGTTAAGCAAGAATACAATTGATATTATTTTATGTTCTACATCTAGATTTTTCCCACTTGAGAATGCACACAAAATCGCAAAAAAATACAAAATTCCATGGGTTGCTGATTTAAAAGACATTTATGAACAATACATATTTGCAGATAATATTAAAAACAAATTACAAAAAAAAATAAACATAATTTATCGAAACAGAATATTAAAAAATGCAAATATGGTAATTACTGTTTCAAATAAACATGTTGAAATATTAAGTAATTATGGAATTAATTCGCGTTGCATATATAATGGAGCAGATACAGATATTTTTTTTCCAACTAAGGAGCATAACTTCGATATATTCAAAATCGTCTATACAGGAAGGCTTTTTGACCCAAAAGTAGATCGAGATATATCTCCTATTTTTTCTGTCATCAGACAATTATCTCTAAATAAGGATATAGATTATAAATATTTCCGCATTCAGTTTTATACAGATTTTGAATCTCAGGTTATTGTAAATCGATTAAAAGATCACTTTTGCATACCTGAATTTGTAGATTGCTTTGACCCTGTTCCAGCAATAAATATCCCAAATATATTAAATAAATCATCAATATTGACTTTATTTATGTCGAATAAAAACACTGGAATTTTGACAACAAAACTATTTGAATATTTAGCGGTAGGGCGTCCAATTCTTTGTATATGGAGTGATGAAGATGCAGTTGAAGATATAATTAATAATTCAAATTCTGGTCTTGCTGCTAAAAATGAAGATGAAATTAAATCATTTATTATGTCAAAATATAATGAATGGTTAAAGACAGGATACACTAATTCGTATATCAATCTTGATTATATAAAAAATTTTACTCGAAAATATAATGCACAACAATTTGTGGAATTATTTAATTCTATTTTAGAATCGAAATAAATTTTTTTCAGAATTTTAAGGCATAATTAATTATATTTCTGCAGGAAGGAAAAAATGTCTAAAAGTAATTTAAAAAATATAGTAAATAAAATTCTCAAATTTGTTATTCCAACAAAAACAAGAAAATTTCTGAGACAAAATCGATTATTGCAAACAATACATTGCAACATTATAAAGCGACAAACTATTAAATTAATACCAAATTTAAAATCGCTTGATGTAAATAATTCTCAATATATTGTATCGTTAACATCGTATGGTAGACGACTTACAAGTACTGCACCTTATGCTATTGTTTCTCTCCTTAATCAACGGTTAAAACCAGATAAAGTTATTTTGTGGGTAGGAATTGAAGAAAAAAACAAATTACCTAAGATTATGGAAAAATTAATATCAAAAGGTCTAGAAATAAATTTTTGTGAAGATATAAGATCATATACAAAACTTATTCCTTCATTAGAAAAATACCCTGATAATTATATAATCACTGCAGATGATGATGTCTATTATCCTGAAAAATGGTTCGAAGAATTGATTACAGAACATAGAAAAAGCCCGAACAAAATTATATGTCATCGTGCTCACGGTATAAAAGTTGACGAAGATTTCAACCCACTTCCTTATGTCCAATGGGATTGGCGTATTGATCCTAATATTTATTTTATGGAAGGTATATTTCCAACCGGTGTTAATGGAATTTTATACCCCCCAAAGTGTTTCCACAAAGACATCACAAATAGAGAATTATTTATGAATCTTTCTCCATACGCCGATGATATATGGTTTTGGGCAATGGCAGTAATTAACAAAGATTTTTTTGGTGATGAAAGCCCATATATTGTTGTCAAAAATAGTACTTCACGTAAATTGCTGGGAATTGATCCTGAACAAAAAAAGTGGGGCAATGCTCTATGGAATTATAATTCACAAGGTGGAAATGATAAGCAATTAACTGCAATTATTGAAAAATATCCTCAAATAAGAGATGTTTTAAAGAAAATTCAGCCATGCATAAACCAATGAATAAAACTATACGAAATGCATTAAGAACAGCATACAAGGTCTCTAAAAGAATTATTCTTCATCGCTCACCTTATAAAAAGCTGGAAAGGCTATTTTATTTTTTAAAATTCATTTCCAAAAAAAACAATAAAGCGTCTGACAAATCAGTTTTATTTTATATATCTACAATTCCTCCTTCAGCTATAAAAAAGGTAAATCAATTGTTTTCACAATTTCAATATTGCGGATACACTTGTTATTATGACATTTCTTTTTCTGAATACATGAAATTAAATAGATTTGGAATAAAAGCAATATTATTAAATGATGTGTATCACTATAAAAAAAATATGAAAAACTTCTCCATAGTTTTAAGCGATAATAAAGAATATCTTGAAAATCAACACAAAAAAGCATTAAAGATATTTTTAAGTTTTCGTATTTTTAAATATATAAATACTATTTCAAAAAATGATTTCTTTTATCCATTAGTACAACATTTCAATTTCAACTGCCACGCCATTGAAGCGAATGTATTGAAAAAACAAGCAACTAGTAAAAGGAAAATCGGCGTTTTTTTTGCAGGTAATATAAATTCCAAACGGTACACTAATATCCTTACAAAAGAATTGTTTGGTGTAAATACCAGATATGAAATATTCGATCATCTTATTAATAATTTGTCAAAAGATGTTTTATATCTTCCCAAAAATCTTAATTCTTTCTTAAGAGACATAGAACTTGGGATTTTAGAAAATAAAGTTGTTATCATAGATACAAATAACTTTGAATTACCTCCTAAATATTATTTTGACATTCTTTTACAATCAAATTTCTTTTTGCATATGCCCGGAATACTTTATCCATATTGCCATAATCAGATTGAAAGCATGATGTCTGGCTGTATCCCAGTTACCCAATTTTCCAGATTTTTTGTTCCGTCATTTCAACATGAATTAAATAGCCTGTTATTTGATTCAATGGACGATTTAATTGATACACTTCTAAAAATAAACTCAGGCAATTACAGTGACACAGTTCAAATAATGTGCAAAAATATTTCAGAGTATTACTTGAACCATCATAGTTTTGAATCATTTAAAAAGAAACTATCATATACAATTGACAATAATTTAAATTATTCAAATTATTTTATTGTCTCCAGTGCAGATAATATTATACAAGAGTTAATACCAAATTTTGAGGAAAATCATGAAATTAAAACAACAAATTAAGAAAACAAATCTAGGGCGTATTTTAAGCAAAATAAAACAGTCTTTGTTAAATAATTACAAGTTATTCACAAAAAGAAAATTAAGAAAATATGACGGCAAACCACTTACACCTGAAATCCAATATGAAATTCAAAAAATATTAAAAAATATGAAGTTATTTTATCTTCATGATGAGAAAACAGCGCAGAATTTATCAGCCGGCTGGAATGGTGTGGTAAATAAACCTGAAAATTTGCGTTTTATTGAAAATGCGATTCCTGTCGTTTTATCTGCCAACAATAGTTTTTCTCCATATTTGGCAGTAATGCTGCAATCATTACTTGATTATTCTAACCCGCAAAGGAAATATCATTTTATTATCTTTGAACGGGATTTTACCGATGAAACAAAAAAACATTTGCAGAATCAAGTTTCAAGTTTTTCACATTGCTCAATTGATTTTGTCAGTACAACAAATGCATTTACTGGTATTCCTATTATTCCGAGAAAAAAATCCCACCTCTCTCTTGATACATTTGCCCGATTATTTATACCTTATTGGCTGGATGAATATCCGAAGGTAATTTATTGTGACAGCGATATGCTTGCAAAAGCAGATATTGCCGGACTTTTTGACATTGATATTCATGATTACTGTATGGGAGCTGTTTTAAACAGATCTGTTGTTAATATATTATCAAACAATGAATATTCATCTTTAATATCTACTGCGGCTTTTTCACTTCTGGAAAATTGGTCACGATATATACAGGCTGGATTATTGGTTTTTGATACTGCGAAATTTAAAAATAAAATTTCATATCAAGAATTATTCAAATTTGCAATTTATTATACCAATCGTTATAAAAAACGCAAAAATGATCAAGATGTTATATCCTTGCTTATCAAGGATGATTACTTTATTTTACCGGAAGAATGGAATTATATTTGGTCAAGAGCGCCAAAAGATATTATTCCTATTCACGAGACATATCCAAATATTAAAATCATTCATTATATAACAAATAAAAAACCTTGGTTGGATTCCGGAGTTGAATACAATGCAGCGGATTCTTTTTTTTACATAAATTATGCAAAAAATATACCGCTGTATAATTTTAAAAATAATATTCAGGCTTTGTAATATTTATGGTATATGACTGTTTTCTATTCTTTAACGAATTTGATTTACTAGAAATAAGACTCCACGTTTTATCTGAAACTGTGGATAAATTTGTCATTGTAGAAGCAGATAAAAGTTTTTCAAATAATGAAAAACCTTATTATTTTGAAGACAACAAAGAAAGATATAAACAATTTCTCAATAAAATTATACACATAAAAATCAAGGAATATCCTGCAACAAGAGACGCTTGGGAAATGGAAAGATACCAGAGAAACCAAATAGCGTTAGGGATTGCGCAATGTTCCGATAATGACATCATTCTTATTTCAGATCTTGACGAAATACCTAATCCAGAAGCAATAAATCGTTACAAAAAAATTGGCAATGGGGTGTACAATTTAAAACAATTGCATTTTGATTATTTTCTAAACTATCAACGATGTGGAAAAAATAATTACTGGTATAACGCAAAAATATTGAAATATAAGGATTTTGCATCAGCAGGCTATACACCTCAAAATATCAGAACAACAAAGAATAATAAATATATTAAAAAAGGCGGATGGCATTTTTCGTTTTGTGGCGGCATACAAAATATTATACTAAAAATTCAATCATTTTCGCACCAAGAATTTAATAATGTAAATTATATCAACGATAAACTAGAATATAAAATTCGTATGGGGTTGGATTTATTTGACAGAAGTAACATTCGTTTAATTCCTATTAAAATATCAAGTAAAAAACACCCCAAATATGTCGTTGATAATCAAGAAAAGTATTCTCATCTTATATATTCAGATATAAACAATCTCTTGGCTTTAAAAAACAGGATTGCTTGTATACCGTATTATATAATTAGAACAACAAAACAGTTCTTAAAAATGATTTTACCCAAAAGTTTAGTTACTAAATTAAGAAGAAAAGGTTAATTATAGTCAATTAATTTTATTAATTGACTATTTCCGATTGTAAATACCTATTGTACAAGGAATTATTCAATTCCTTGTACAATAGGTAAAATTAAAGGATTATATATGGATATAGATTTTATAATTCCATGGGTTGACGGAAGCGATCCAATATGGATAGAAGAATTTAATGAATATTCACCAAAGAAGAAAAATTTAAGCATAGATATACTTAATGAACGTTATCGTGAGAATGGTCTATTGCGTTATTGGTTTAGAGGTATAGAAAAAAATGCTCCATGGGTACGAAAAATATTTTTTGTTACAAGCGGGCAAAAACCAGAATGGTTAAATCTGAATCATCATAAACTTGTATGGGTTAAACATTCAGATTTTATCCCTCAAGAATATCTGCCTACATTCAGTTGCCGCCCAATACATATTCATCTTCATAAAATAAAAGGATTATCTGATAATTTTGTTCTTTTTGATGATGATATGTATATATTAAATCCCATAAATAAAGATTATTACTTTAAATATAATCTGCCAAAAGATTACGCATTATTACGACCCATAAAAATACCTGATTTTTATTCTCATGTTATTATTAATAATATGATAGAAGTTAATAAACACTTTAATAAAAGCGAAGTTATGAAAAAAAATTTGGGTAAATATTTTAATTTTAGATATGGTCTTCGGCATTTTATACCAACCTATTATATCTCACGCGTTAATAATTTTCCCGGATTTTTTTACAAACACTTTTCGCAGCCATTTTTAAGAAATACATTTGAAGATGTATGGCACCATTGCAGTGAAGTATTAGAAGCGACTTCGCACAACAGATTTAGAACTATCGCAGATGTTTCTTCAGGTCTTTTTAGATACTGGCAGCTGTCCAGAGGAAATTTTTCCCCGGAAACGCCCGGCAAACATAGAAGAAAATATAATGTGTCAATATCTAATGTGAGACAAATACAAAAAACCATTGAAAACAAATACATAAAAGAATTATGCCTCAACGACACTGATTGTCCAGATGAGTGTTATTTAAATATTTTAGAATCATTTGATAAAATATTTCCGCAAATATCTTCTTTTGAAGTTTAGGTTTAGTTTAATGAAATACTTATATGTTCTTACAAGCAATGAGAATGATTATTACCTTGAGCAAACACTGCTTTCAATAACTTCTTTACGTTTACATATGCCGAATGCTTTCATTTCTCTTTTAGTTGATAATGAAACAGAAACAACGTTAAGCGGGAAACGCAGAGCTATTCTCGATTTAGTTAATGAATTTAAATCTATAACTATTGATCCTCAATTCAATCAAAAAGCACGTTCACGCTGGCTTAAAACATCTATGCGGCAGTACATCGACGATGATTTTCTTTACATTGACGGTGATACGATTATTGCCGATGATCTTTCAGACATTGTAAATATTGATATGGATATTGGCGCAGTTCTTGACTCTCATATTTATTTATCAGAAAAAAACAATTATTTCCCAATACGATTAAAAAACATTAAAGCCATGTGTCCAAAATTTGGCATTACTCCAGAATTTGATTTAAATGTTTACTTTAACGGCGGAATAATGTTTTGCAGAAATAATGAAACAGGACATAGATTTTTTAGAGAATGGCATCGCTTATGGTTAAAGTGCTACGAGCTTGGAAGTCTAAACGACCAATCATCACTTAACCTGTCAAATTTCGTACTCAGTAGTGTAATTAAAGAATTAGATGGTATATGGAACTGCCAAATACTTGATGATGGTGCATTAAGGTTTCTTTATAATGCTAAGATTATCCATTATTTTTCTTCAAGGCCCGGTGAAAAGGTATATTTACCGGCAAACGATAACTTTTTAGACAGAATTAAAAAAAATGGCTTTATCGAACAGAATATATTAGACTTAATAAAAACACCAAAAACACTTTTTGCACCTAATACCCGTTTGTTTTTAGTAGATAAATCTTTTCATACTTTTTATGACTCTGCATTTTGCGGTATTTCAAAAAGATTATACAATACAAAGATAGGGAAAGCAATAGAACATATTTTATTCAAGATACGCAGAAATATTTATATTCCGCATAAAAGAAAATTTTCTAAAAGGTAAGACTATAGTCAATTAATTTTATTAATTGACTATTTCCGATTATAAATACTTATTGTACAAAGAATTATTCAATTCCTTGTACAATAAGTAAAATTAAAGGACTATATATGTCAATATATAATTACATTAATATGAATTACTTAAATCCACTACAGTCCCTGCCTATACAATGGTACTACTCTATCAAAAAAAACTACGAGCCGCTCAATCAAGTAAAGAGAGAGCATCATATTATCGTTTCTCTTACGAGTTTTCCGGCACGTTTTAACACATTACACTTTGCTATAAAAAGTATTCTTTGCCAAACAATGAAACCTGATATTATTTTTCTTTGTCTTACAAAACAGGAAGTTAAAGATGAATCAGCACTTCCTTCTTCTGTCCTTGAATTAAAGAAATATGGGCTTAAAATATTTTTTGCTGATGATAATTTAAAACCTCATAATAAATATTTATATGCCATGCAGCAGTATCCCGAATCATTAATAATTACTGTTGACGATGATAATATGTATGATAAACATTTGATTTCCGATCTTTATACTTCATTTATTAAATACCCTTCCGTTATTTCGGCAAGGCGTGTACATAAAATTAGATGCGGAGCAAACGGCAATTTACTGTTTTATAATAATTGGTTTTATGAGTACAAAAAAGAAAAAAAGCCTTCTTTTAGTCTGCTTGCAACCGGCGTAGGCGGAGCTTTATATCCTCCTAATCTTCTTCCAACGGAAACATTCGATACCGAAAAGATAAAAGAGTTGTGCCTTAATGCAGATGATATCTGGTTAAAATTTATGGAACTAAAAAATAACGTTCCTGTTGTATGGGTAAAAGGATGCATGATTCATCCATATAATATAAAAAAAGCGCAAAAAATAACTTTATTAAAAAATAATTATTACAAGAACCAAAATGATAAATATATATCTATTTTACAGGATTATTACAAAATAAATCTAAATTCTTATGTCAATGAATAATTACAGAGCATAAATGCAATACCTATACACCCTAACAAGCACCCCCGGCGACAATTATTACGAACAATTCCTGCTCTCAGCGGCATCATTAAAACTAAAAATGCCAAGCACACAAATTGTTCTTCTTTGTGATTCTAAAACAAAAGAAACCCTTACAGGAAAGCGTTCCGAATACGAAAAACTTACCGCCAAAGTTATAACAAAAGATGCGCCTTCTTCATTTTCACAAGTTGACGTTTCTCGCTGGATAAAAACTTCAATGAGGCGTTTTGTGCAAGGTGATTTTCTCTTCATTGACTGTGATACAATTATAACAGACGACCTCTCTTATATTGAAAAACTTAATGTTAAATTCGGCGCTTGTTTGGATAAGCATTCGCTTGTTGATTCACATAACAACAAAAACCTTATTGTTAACAACGACAAACAGCTTGGGTTTTCTTCATATACAGGCAACAGGCATTTTAACAGCGGCGTAATTTACTGCGCCGATTCTCCGGAAATTCACAAGGTTTTTGACCGCTGGCATGAACTTTGGCTTATTGGAAAAAACAAAAATATATCAAGAGATCAGCCTGCGTTTAATCAGGCAA
>Ga0123355_10013442_pt1 | contig 12741 bp, 10 predicted proteins | sample TergutEmb28metaG_3_FD_89872 | JGI IMG/M metagenome (GOLD analysis project Ga0123355, IMG submission 89872) | Embiratermes neotenicus P1 segment gut microbial communities from Petit-Saut dam, French Guiana - Emb289 P1 | ecosystem: Host-associated > Arthropoda: Insects > Digestive system > Gut ...
TATATGAATATGGGTCTGGAAAAGGCTCCTTTCTTTTTACATCCAAAGTTTAAGCATCTTACATTTAAAAACTGCATATTAATCAGGCAAGGACAGTGGACAAGGTATACACTGTCAAGAAATTCTCATGCTGTATGACTGAATTACCACGGAGAACCATCATGCATGACATACAGCTATTAGTGGAACATTGTGTTGATAAACTTTTCTGATGCAAAAAAATGTGAGGATTTATCAAAACTTTGGCAGCAGTGTCTACGCTTACATTAATGTTGTAACTGTCGATAATGTCTAGATTCAATGACAGCATGAGGATTTTTCTCTGCATTCAGATCATTATTGTGAAAATTCATATTGATATCCTGTGGAAAGACTGCTTTGTATTTAAACAACACCAAATAGCAAGTAGACATGGTTAACTTACACACTGTTGCAAAATAAGCCAGACTGACACTGCTGAAAGAGGGAATTGTAACTTGGGAAAGAGGCTTTTCCATACCCATATTCATATTACCTTTTCCATTGTTCTGGTGCGTAGTACATTTGTGGCAGATACATTAATTTACACATTGTATGGTAAAAGTAAAGGTAAAGTGATCCCATTACAGGCCCCATGTAGCCCAGAGGGTGGGTAGACCGCAGCACTAGAAGGGGGTGAGTGGTCAGCAGCTCGCCCTGTCTGCACTTTACGCCCGGGAAAGACCCGGTACCCATTTTACAGGAGGCTGGGTGGGCCCCAGGGCCGGTCCGGACGGGCGGAAAATCTCGTCCCCACTGGGATTCGATTCCGGACCGTCCAGCCCGTAGTCAGTCGCTATACTGACTGAGCTACCTGGCCCACAGACTGTGTATGGGAACAGTGGAAATTTGACAGAATAAATTGTAAATAAAAGACACTATTTCATTTGCAAGATATTTATATAGTTAATAGCTCATTAGATGAATCCAAAATTCATGTACATTATGATAATACAATAATATGTCACAGTGTTTACCAAGTATTTATAAATTACATACAAACAGATGTACACTGAGATCCACACAAACAGAAGACTACTTTAATCCTGTTTTGATAAATGGATGTAAAATTTAATACTGACAGGGAGTTGCTACTTCTGCAACTAGAGTAGGCATTCACCCAATTCAAACATTAAGAAGATATTCCATACAGTTGGGTTGGATGATGTGCACACAACCTTTTCTCAAAACAGGGGTTATGTAGGTCACACATAAAAAGGAGATGGGTCAAAAATACATATATATTACATAAGGAAACATACACTAAAACTACATAATGACTATCAGCTCTTATCACAGTTGAATGTAAGGATTACTTGCCCCTTGATAGCTCTACACATCCCTCCATATATGCACATTGATTGTTTGTAATCATGAATTCTATGTCATGGTCCATCTTTGCCAGTGAATTGTACCAACAGCATCTCATGAAGCGATATTTTATGTCTTCACAACAGCGTTGCTGAGGACTGAGTCTTCACAGATGTTACACTGTGTCAGTTGGTAAACAGTCCTGCTATTTCAAAGGATTATAACTCTTTATTTGTCCAACATAGCATACTTCCCTGAAGACTTAAGTCTTCAGTACTTCATGAAGTTTATCATCCTTTGTTCTCCAAGCAGCCATGCATCCCCAAGGAAAGACAAGCAGATAAAAGAAAACTTGATTACACATTATGTATATATGTGACCTCTATGATGTTTCCGATTCCAGTGGTCTCAGGAGTACATCCCCATAAATATGGAGGGATGTCTGTACACACAAACATAGCAACCATTAAAAATTACATTAACATATACACCATAAGTATGGATTGAATATATGATTTCAGGTATAAGGAAATACAACTAAATAATCAGATTGTGAAGAATTCTACACAACACATTGCACAACGCTTCCAACAAGATCATGGCCTTTATTTCAACCTCGACAGATGGTAGGTGTCTGTAATACACAAAAGTGAAAGGTACCGGGGTACTGATAAGTCCTTAGCCCGACCAGGAAGGAAACAAACTCGAAGCATGTCAGGGACATGCACGATTTCAACAACATCGAGACCCGAGCTGTCATCAAGTTTTTTTTCCTGCAAGGCAAGGCACTGAAGGAAATTCACGCCATTCTGACAGAAACATGAGCTTGTTTCCTTCCTGGTCGGGCTAAGGACTTATCAGCACCCCTGTATATATTCAGAAATAGACTCTTCAGAGTTGTACGGTACCTGTCTACAGCATGGTTTCTCAAACTGTGGTAAACATACCATTACTGGTAGGTGGCCATAAAAAATGAAATGTAAAAAAAGCATGAAAGTTTTAAAAAACAAAACATAAGATACATATACTTTCTAATATGCAGCAATGCGGTAACATTATGCAACTCATCCCCACTGTAAGCCAGTCTTTCTAGTTTCAGCTTTTGTACTTGTACTTAAAAAGAAACTGGTACACTGAAATTCTTACATTTAATTTAGTAGTACACCAGCGAAAAAGTCTGAGAACCCCTGGCCTAGAGAATTTTTCAGACACTTTTAAGACATCACAGTAATCATGACTTAAACTAAACTAAAATAACTGTCAAACCACAACTAAAATTTATTGTCAGTACTTATTATTTATTGTGACTTTGATGTTCAGGTGACCGTGCATCGTGATAAATTCTTATAATAAAACCAATCAGATGCACTAATTTTTCAAATTTGTTTTTGGAATAAAACTCCACCATGTTTCGGACAGTTCCTCTGTCCATCATCAGGAGTTTTTCACTGTACACACAGCAGTGGTATATGTCGTACATCCCGTCCTGATCCTGCACGCAAGCTGTCAGCAAACCTGTATGACATATACCACTACAGTGAAAAACTCCTAATGATGGACAGAGGAACTGTCTGAAACATGTAGAGTTTTATTCCAAAAATAAATTTGAGAAATTAGTGCATCTGGTTGGTTTTATTATAAGAATTTATTGCGACTTGTTTCGGCCAACTTGGTCATCTTCAGGTAAATACAAAAAACATAAAAAAAAATACTTTGGAGGTTAATTGCAACAATAAGTTTTATAAAAGGAAGGGAGATCTCATTTTTATGTAAAGGGTAATAATTCATAAGGATTCCTGTTTTTGATATAATTTTGAAGATGTATTTATTATAGTTATCGTTACTTAATGTTAAGTTATCGTTACTTAATGTTAAGTTATCATTACTTAATGTTAAGTGCTCACAACACAGAATGTTTTATAGTATCTAAATGATTCCCTTTTGTTCAACTGTCCAGTCTTCAAGATCTGTACTCTTGTAAAATGTACAACTACTATTTGTGCTAAATTTCAAACAGTTGCTGCTCACAAACAAGTATCACAGTAAATACCTATATATATATATGTGATGGCTTACCTTCAACAAGTGTCATAGCAACAGATTTATCAAGTGAGTTTGTTATGTGATAATACAACCACACATTCTTCGTTAGGTGTGTTAACAACCGTGCAGAGCACTTTTAAATATTTCCTGGTCCATTCATATGCATGAAACAGATTTTTCACAAAACTTTATGTGGGGAGTTTTATTAAATTTGCAAAGCCATTTCAATATCCATTTATGTTGGACAAATTTAAGGATTACTAACCATATAAGCACATCTGTGCACCTCTTTAAAAAATGTCAATAAATATTTATTGGCAAAAAAAGTATTTCACACAAAAGCTTTAGAGAAGGATTAAACATGCACTTCATATCTAATACATTTATTCTGTAAGTCTTACAGTTTTCAAGATAAATGAACAAAGAGGATGCAGTATATACATTTCTGAACTTGGATATGCCAAAATCAACAGTAATCTTCCAAATACATACAAAGATTACCAAAACCCCCTTACTTACTTACTTACTCCATGGTGCAGAGTCCTTCTTGAGAAGCTAACTGGTTTGCAGCTAGTCAAGAAATTCCCCACGTTTCACTGAACCCGAAGGTTCATTACCGCACTCACAGCGTCTGCCACCTGTCCCTGTCCTGGACCAGCCCAATCCAGTCCATATACCCACATCCCACCTCCTGGAGATCCATCCTAATATTATCCACTCATCTGCGCCTAGGTCTCCCCAGTGGTCTCTTTCCCTCTGGTTTCCCCACCAAGACCCTATACACCCCTCTCTCCTCACCCATACGCGCCACATGCCCAGCCCATCTCATTCTCGATTTTATCACCTGCACAATATTGGGTGAGGAGTACAGATCAACAGTAATCTTCCAAATACACACAAAGATTACCAAAACCCCCTTACTTACTTACTTACTTACTTACTCACTCCATGGTGCAGATTCCTTCTTGAGAAGCTAACTGGTTTGCAGCTAGTCAAGAAATTCCCCGCATTTCACGGAACTCGAAGGTTCATTACTGTGCTCACAGTGTCCACCACCTGTCCCTGTCCTGGGCCAGCCCAATCCAGTCCATATACCCACATCCCACCTCCTGGAGATCCATCCTAATATTATCCACCCATCTGCGCCTAGGTCTCCCCAGTAGTCTCTTTCCCTCTGGTTTCCCCACCAAGACCCTATACGCCCCCCTTTCCTCACCCATACGCGCCACATGCCCAGCCCATCTCATTCTTCTCGATTTTATCATTCGCACAATATTGGGTTAGGAGTACAGATCATTTAGCTCCTCGTTATGCAATCCACCCTACTGTTATTAATTAAATGGAAGCTTTTCCCACCTGATTGTACAGTTGCACACACACACAGACACAAACACAAACATACAGAGTTAAAATGTAAAGAAGTGTGATGTTAGAACCATTGCATTTCAAGTAAAAGTCATACATTGCAAAATTTGAATTCAGGCTTGAAAATTTGGACATTATTATTGTAGTTTGATTTGTAGATGTGTGACTACTATACTGAGAATGTGGCAGTATATTTTTAAATATCTTTCTGATCCATGTAGGGTTACAGTTTAAATAATTTGAACTCCACTGCAGAACACTGTGAATTATTATTCATGGAACTGTAAACCTCAATATTCTGCTTAAATGTCTCTTCTGTAGCCAGATGCTAACAATAGGTCACATGGAAAGTAAAGTAATTTAAAACTAGGCAAGCAGAAATGACCTAATTTTCAAGCATCAACTCCCTTTTACTAATTACTAAGTAATTCACATATGTTTAATTGACAGGTTACTGCTTATATTTAGGAAAGGCTCACATGACAATGATCAAGAGATAAGAAATATGATATTTGAGGCTTAATCAGAAAATAAGTTTATAATGCATATATTATAGGTTCTTTATTTTCAACCCAAATAAGTATCGTTCATATGTAGTTGTACTGCTACATCCCACTACTTTTCCACACATTGCCTGCCACAGTTCAGGTATTAATCATATTGTAGAACAAGCTTTTCTATTCCGTGCTGATAGGAGTTAGTATTCTGTGTTATCAGCCATTATGTCACAGTTATTTCCACCTTGCAATTATCTTCACATTTATGGCCACCAGGATATTGCTTATGTGTGTGGGAAGTGGATGATACTTGCATGGTGATGAACTCAACTTGATATAATCACAATCATTGCAGGTTTATGAGTTTCAAATTACATGCTATATAAACTTATTTTCTAACTGACCCTCATATAGTGCCACTGAGATTGTATTCCAACACAGTAAATGACAATAATTACATTTTATTCACAGGATCCAGCACCGTATGGCATATCATCTGTAGATGCATGAGACTGATCATCTCTGCACAGGGCATATGAATCTGGAATGTCAGCCCACTTCTGTCTATCTCCTGATGCAAACAGACCATAGAACACTGCTCCAGCCAGGTACACACCGCCAGCTATGTAGAATACTACTTGCCATTCAGCGGGGGTCTGTATCATAATACAATGTTATTAGATCATCTTTATTTTGGGAAAACTGTTCTTTAGGGTTATCTTCCATTTAACACTTTCATTTGACATTATTTATTTATGTGTATTTATTTGTTTGATTGTTTGTTAATTCATTCATTCAATTATTCATCTGTTATTTATTACCGAATGTATTTATGTATTTATTTCAGGATGAAATCTAATCAGATGTAAAGCACTTTCTGTTAGCATATTTTGACTCAGAAGTATAATGTGAATGATAGTGTGCCTTCAGGAACCAGCTTCAATTAGGTGCACACAGTCCTAGCTGTTTACAGTCCGGGATTGTTTTCATATATCATACTATATAATATAGAAAGTATGTACAGCTGCTGCATAGAAAATAACTATTCTTCACAAATACTGCATGAAACATAATATATTGTACAAAAACCAACTTCATCCTCACAAAGTTAAGAACTAACAAAACCTGAAGGCCATATGCTCTGACTACAGATCCAAGAGTCTGTCTTATCTTACATATGGAGTGAAAATCCCTACTGGCTAACATACCAACAGTCTGTAATTTTTTATCTAAGGCTTTCTTCACGATGAAACTGATGATGTAACTCTTTTCGGTTATGATGCGATGTAATATTGTACGAGTGACAGAACATTTCGGGATCCTCTGGTTTGATAAAAATAAGGATTCTTGTTTTTATCAAGCCAGAAAATGGAATCGAAAATATTTCCTGAAAGGTATAATTCCTACAACATCAGTCTGTAATTTCTCTACATACTTCAGTACATTACCCAAACCAAATAAAACCAGTATCCATCAAAATATTAAGGATTTGAAAGATGGAACATTATGAGCATTACCCTGATATGCCTTCCTTCATAACACGTGTGTGTAAGGTGTGCCTAAAAGCAGCATAAAATATTAATCAGTATTTATGATTTATGACATGTAACAGCAGCTGAGACAATGTGATGAGGAATCCCACACTAACCTTATCTTGCACAAGATGGCCTGTTAGTAGAGGGCTGAACATGCCTGGTAATGAAGCCACAGTGTTGGACAAGCCCATGAGAATGCTGGCAAACTGGGGTGCAATATCCAAATGGTTCACACTGTAATATGCAACACACTATAATGAAAACTGTCTTCAAGGTGCAACATTCAACATTCTCACAGCAGACTTGCTGAGCATTCAGGTCTTGTGGGATGTAACTCTGTATCACTGAATGAGTGGTTCCTGACTTTCAGAGGATTGTCACACTTTCCTCTTCAAGGATTAAGCAGTTCAAGATGAATGCTCCACGATGCTTCTAAATGTCAGGAATTTCACCCAGTGACACAGTGTCACATCCCAGAAGACTTGAATTCTCATCTTGAGATAAGTCATTCAGAATAGCTTTTCTCAACATTTCAGATGAAAGACCCAAAGTAAAACTTTTTTTCTGTGGGCTCTTTACTCACCTGCCACTGTAAAGTTATTCAGCATATGACCTTCAGCATAAAAAGTCTGTGAAATTTAAGCAATTTCACAGTAGTGACAAGGAATACTGTCTTCAGGTATGGAACACCATATAATCTGGTAGTGTACCTCCATGAGTGTGTGCATGCGTGTGTGTGTGTGTCACTCTCTCCCCTCACCTTCTACCCCTCCTCTTTGTAGTTCTCATTAACATTTACAAGATCTTGCAGTGCTGTTGATTCCAAATGATTTGTGGGATCAGTACAGAACCACATACTTCTTGGTTTTTATATAGTTTCATTATACCTAACACATGTGGGTATTACCTGTATGTTGTGTAATTCATTCTCTACTTCAGTGTAATATATTGTAAACTGTCATTTATGTGCTGGTCTTTTTTTATCAGCCCTACAGTTTTCCATTGCGATGTTACATGTATTGTGTGCAGCATATACCTGTAAAAATTATTATTAGAGTTCACATACTTATATACACAGAATACAGAAGTAACTGTAGTGGACATCAAAATCCAGGCATTGAAGTATTTATTTTAAATTGGATGTATGTTTGTCTGTGCATCATTGTATAAGTGTAGAGAAGGAAACCAACTAGATGCTACTGAATGGTCGTGCAAGTCCCTCATCCCGGACACATAACCTGCTTCCCTGCACCTGACCGCTGACCACCAGCAACCAAGGCATTACACACCATATGCGGTAATAACACAAGTATAGTCTCGGGCTCCTGACGATGGGCATAATAAGTGCCCGAAACATGTTGAGCAGATTATAGGTGCAATAAACCATTCAGTAGCATCTAGTTGGTTTTCTTCTCTATGCTTATTTATTTTAACTAGTCTGTTGCAAAAAAAAATACAGCTACAATGTGACATTCTGTGTTAACATTTGGGGGCATATGGTGGCACAGTTGGTTGTGGCACTGCGCTACAGGCCAGAAGGTCACGGGGTCAATTCTCGATGGTGTTATCACAATTTTTCATGGACATAATACTTCCAGCCACACTATGGCCCTGGGATCGACTCAGCCTCTAACAGAAATGAGTATCAGGAATATTTCCTGGGGGGTAAAGACGGCTGGTGCACAGGGCTGACAACCTTACCACCTTCATGTGCCAAATGTCTTGAAATCTGGGAGTCTCCACCTCCTGGAACCCTCACGGCCTATCTGGGCCTGTAATGGGACTGCTATAACTTATGTTAACATTTAACATTTCTCAAAGCTATATATGTACCATACAATATTTTATAGTGAAACCAGCCGTAGACTTTTATGATGAGCCATCAAATATGGACAAAGCAGAAGAAAAGTATAAGGAACAATTATGTGTGTGTAATTATAGAACTGTACCTGAAGCCAGCCCAGGCAAAACCTCCAAACCCTACAGCAACAGTCAGGCTTGCTACAACAGCACTTGGAGTTGTAGAATGTGCAACTGCTAGCAGGAACAGTGTCTGACATACAAACGCTCCACAGTTGCAGAGTTTTCTCACCTAGTTTTGGTATAGAAAGAGAAAAATATTTACACTTTGTGTAGCGATTAGTTTTTATATCTCATATTGTGCATTCCATGTTGCTTATATGCAGTAAAACCCTAACTTTACATTCCTGCATTTTGAATTTTCGTGGATTTTATGCACTCATATGGTCCCATAAGAACTATATTGCCTGATTTTACACTTTCCTGGATTTTACACCATTTTCTGTTGGTCCCCCCAAAAAATATTCAGTCTGGGTTTCACTGTAGTAACATACATGTTTATCATACTTATTGTTTTGTTCAGGACAAACATGTTTCAAAGCTTATGTTGGTGTAATTGTCAGCATCTTCTGCATGCCTTTTCATTTCATTGCTTGGCATGTGTCACTGTTGTGGCAACAAACATGTCCAGAACAGTGAAACTAATGGCAAATAACAAACATAACCTAGGTTTGCAGAAGATACTGGGGATGACACCAACATAAGCATTGAAACATGTTTGTCCTGAACAAAACAATAAGTGCGATTAAGGTAGTTGGTACTCTAAAGCAACATAAGTTCACACTGATTTTTAATTTTTAATACATTTAATTCATACTCACTGCTAAGAAAATGTACACATTTTGGGCCTTTTATATCCTCTGAAATTTCTCACATTTGTGTTTAAGAAAATGGCTGACTTTATAAATTGGGCTATTGAGCAAGTTAGTGCACAGACTGCAGCATGGAACATTTCATGTTCACATATGAGACAAAGTAAGTTATCTCAGAGTCCATACCTCCTACTCAGTTTTAGACGTACTTGTTCCAAAACATAATCAGAACCTCGCAAACCTGAATGAGGTTTTTGTAATTTAGCCCAGGAGGATGTCAATATAGACTTCAAAATTGCTTTAGACCCCTACTTTCAAATCATGCCTACAATTTGTGTCCAGGACTAAGTAATATTTAAGTATAAGGGATTCTTGGGTTTCATGCTGTCAGTCTTAAACCATGGTCACAGTATATTTTGAAAATAGAAAAGTGAGCCATTATTAATGAAATTTATAGGAATATGTACACACACAAATTTTCTTTCTCAAACAGTCAGATTTTCTAATACCTGCCCTTACTATGAAGATGGCAGAGAGATTCTCAGAAAGTAAATGTCAATAATGCATTGCAGGAACTACTTATCTTAATGTCAAGCTGAACATTTCATAGTTTGTCAAATGTAAGCAATTCAGACACCATCCCTTCTCCTCCCGTGACAAATATCAACACGAGTTCCCCTGTACCTGTGTTGTTGTGAGATGTCCCTGAGACCTCAACCAGTCTGCTAAGAACCCACCAACTTGCACCATGATGCCCATGACTAAGTATGGTAAGGCAGCCAGCAGACCTGCATCTTTCAGATCAAACTTCAGTACATCTGCACAAAGAAATATATACCAAAGAAATTTTCCTCCAATAGAAAGTACTACATACAATTGTCTGTTTTACTGTATGTGCAGTAAGAGTTGTGATATGCAGCGCCTCCAGGACTAAACAGTTGTCAGATATCAAACTTTACCACTTATTAGAATGCTACCTGTCTCAGTATACCTAGAACTTCACGGAAAGACCTAATTAGTCATCTGAAATTCTGTCCTGTCTGTTTTCAACAGTACCTACATAACCAACAAGACATAAAAAATTAATGGGTGAACTCTTGGAATCAGTGCTGGAAGATGGTGGTTGATGGAATAATGAAATGAAATGGGCATCTTAGTGTCATGTTAATATTTCTGGGTCATACTGTGTTTGATATCACAGCTTTTGCTATATATGGTATGAATGTGAATGAAATAAGAAGGTATAGAGCTTAACTTTGCTAGCAAATGACAGCGATGTGTAAGTACTGTGATTCAGTGAACTTGAGGTGGATTATGAGTTTAACTTATTCCAGCATGTCATAAAGATGTGAGTGAGGAACACTGCATATTAAAAGTAAAGTTACTCAAGTGGTTGAGGTATATGTTATTGGTGTTTCAGAAATGTCCACCCCATGCTGAGTGTATCCAGCTCCACAACATTCCCCACCAGAATATTCCAACGGAACGTAGCTGCTAATGCTGACCTATTAACATCATTCTGGAGGTTAGTGTTGCTGAAGTTACCTCAACTCTGATTTTATGCATGCTGTTTACATGTTTTACATACGTTTAATTCAGAGAAATACAGGACATTAGATCTAGACTGAAGAACAGTAGAATAGCTAATAGGAATATAATTCTGATAGCAGTCTTTCTTTATGAGATGGGTGGCTGTGAAATTCAGGCTCAATTGGGGATGACTTTTGAACTCATCTTTAGGAGTGCTAAGAGGGGGGATGTGGCATGTGCTGTTTCTCACTGACGATGATGCAGTTATAAACAGAAAAGAATACTGTCATCAAACGGACAGCATTCATTCTCAACATCAAGAGGGTAGGAGCAAGGAAACACTGTTAATGCACTGGACAGTTCTAACTATGCTACGTGAAGGGAGCTATTCACTATACAGAAATTATCAAGAAGCTGAAAAAATTAGATTATTTTAAGGGAGACCAATGGAGTTCACAAGTGATTTTGTAATTTTTGCAGCTGTATGTTGAAAAGATAAAAAAAAAGAGAGAGAGAACAGAAGACATCATATATGAAATGCTATAAGCTGACTGTGTATGTGGATGAATTGCTCAACCCATTTTCACTAGCATTGGTCTGAACAAAGAGATAAAGATGGCGACCTCTGTAATTCATGCTTGGGGGGGGGGGTTCATTCACAATGCAATATTAATGTGAAAAATGAGGACACCAAGTGCTGTTTATAATGGCCAAATTCACTTTTAACACATTTGAAGTCATTTAATTCATAACCAATAGATCATGGTACCTGAACATTTTTAACATGAAGCAGGAACATGAATTTATATTGTGACCATATTCCTAAGAAAAGCTTAAAAATCCAGACATCTGCTGTAGGAATAAATTTTATGCTACAAAAGGATTGGGTGGTATAAGTAATTGAATTGGCAGTTGTTTCTAAGCCCTTAACATCATAGCATCCTTTCAATGGGCTCGCATGAGGAAGGAAGCAAATGACATATTTTATAGAACTAATATTGAGGCTGCAAAAGTTTAACATAAAAGATATATACATCTGTCAGTAATTATTACATTAATGAAGCCAGTGAACACATTCAACATCTTACAGTATAACTTGCAATATTCTGAAGGTGTGGCAAGAAGGAAGTCCCATGGATTAACCCACTTCGCATCTTCCTCAAAATATTATGCTTATTCCCAGTGTTCTTTTCCAGTTGTGTCTATCCATTGTCTACACAGATATTGGCAGTGGTGAAAATTTAAGCTAGAAACAAACAGTCTTAGATGGGTGCAGAATATAACAGTAGGCAGAAAGTTTGAAGGCTGGAGCACCATAAAAAGCAACATGACTATTCTTTTTTCCTCTTCGATGTGTTACTAAACTGAACCCTACCTTGCATGGGACTTCTTTCTGTGTGCTAATTATACAAGTCTGACCTTTCATGAATGTTGGCAATTCTGTAAGGAGTGTGTAGAAACCCCAGTTTTCACTGAAATGGGCAATCATGATAGCCCAAACAGGCAGTGAAGTTAGGAACCTCTTCCAAGGAGGATCTACATTCTAAGCAGAGGAAGAAAGATACGTGAAAAATACTAAATACATAAATTCTTCACTCTCAGTAGAACCTAGTGTTATTTTTACATAATACTATATTTTAATTAATATTACTCATGCAGAAATTAAAATAATACACCACTGTTATCAACTTTTACTTAAGCACTGCTATCTGTTGTGTATATAAATGTTTTACACAAGCACACATCTTTAAGATAATGGCAGTTGGTGAA
>Ga0123355_10013443_pt1 | contig 12740 bp, 11 predicted proteins | sample TergutEmb28metaG_3_FD_89872 | JGI IMG/M metagenome (GOLD analysis project Ga0123355, IMG submission 89872) | Embiratermes neotenicus P1 segment gut microbial communities from Petit-Saut dam, French Guiana - Emb289 P1 | ecosystem: Host-associated > Arthropoda: Insects > Digestive system > Gut ...
GAGCTGTGTTCGGTGCGATATCGAACTGCGAGTGGATATGTTAGCAGCAGTGTGTTGGGTGCGATATTGGACTGCGAGTGGATAAGTTAGCAGCAGTGTGTTGGGTGCGATATTTAACTGCGAGTGGATATGTTAGCAGCAGTGTGTTGGGTGCGATATTGAACTGCGAGTGGATATGTTAGCATCAGTATGTTTTGTGCGATATTGAACTGCGAGTGGATATGTTAGCAGCACTGAGTTGGTTGTTTTATTGAAATGCTAGTGGATATGTTTGCAGCACTCTGTTGGTTGCGATATAGAACTGCGAGTGGATATGTTAGCAGCAGTGTGTTGGTTGCGATATTGAACTGCGAGTGGATATGTTAGCAGCAATGTGTTGGGTGTGGTATTGAACTGCGAGTGGATATGTTAGCTGCAGCTGTGTTGGGTGCGATATTGATCTGCGAGGGGATATGTTAGCTGCAGCTGTGTTCTGTGCGATATTGAACTGCGAGTTGGTATATTAACAGCAGCTGTGTTCGTTGCGATATTGAACTGCGAATGGATATGTTTGCAGCGATGTGTTGGTTGCGATATTGAAATGCGAGTGGATATGTTAGCAGACTTGTGTTGGCTGCGATATTGAACTGCGTGTGGATATGTTAACGGAACTGTTTTGGGTGCGATATTGAACTGCGAGTGCATATGTTAGCGGGACTCTGTTGGGTGCGATATTGAACTGCGAGAGAATAGTTTAGCAGAAATATTTTGGTTACGATATTAAAATGAGAGTGGAGATTTTAGCAGAACTATGTTGTGTGTAATATTGAAATTCAGGTGTATATGGTAGCAGCAGAGTGTTGGGTGCGATATTGAACTGCGAGTGGGTATGTTGGAAGGACTGTGTTGGACGTGATATTGAACTGCGAGTGGATATGTTTGCGGCACTGTGTTGGGTGCGATATATAAATGTGATTGGATATGTTAGCAGTAATGTGTAGGGAGCGATATTGTACTGCGAGTGGATAAGTTAGCAGCTGTGTGTTGCGTGTAATATTGAACTGCGACTTTACAGTTATCAGCAGTGGCTTGCTTGTGACATTGATCTGGAAGTGGATATGTTAGAAGGAATGTGTTGGGTACGATATTGAACTGCGAATGGTTATGTTAGCAGTAGTGAGTTGGGAGCGAAATTGAACTGCGTGTGGATATGTTAGAAGAACTGTGTAATGTGCCTAATTGAACTGCGAGTGGACATGTTAGCAGCACTGTGCTGAGTGCGATATAGAATTCCGGGTGGATAAGTTAGCTGCACTGTGTTGGGTGCGATAGTGAACAGCGAATTTGTATGTTAGTAGAACTCTATTGAACTGCGATTGGATATGTTAACAGCAGTTTGTTGGGTGCGATATTGAACTGCGAGTAGATATGTTAGCAGCAGTGTGTTGGGTGCGATATTGAAACGCGAGTGGATATATAAGCAGAATTGTGTTGGGTGCGATATTGAACTGCGAGTGGATATGTTAGCAGCAGTGTGTTGGGTGCGATATTGAACTGCGAGTGGATATGTTAGCAGCAGTGTGTTGTGTGCGATATTGAACTGCGAGTGGATAAGTTAGCAGAAATTTGTTTGGTGCGATATTGAACTGCTAGTGGATAAGATAGCTGCAGTGTGTTGAGTGCGATATTGAACGGCGAGTGGATATGTTAGCAGCAGCTGTGTTGGGTGCGATATTAAACTGCGTGTGGATATTTTAGCAGCAGCTTTGTTCGGTGCGATATTGAACTGCGAGTGCATATGTTAGCAGCAGTTTGTTGGATGCGATATTGAAATGCGAGGGGATATGTTAGCAGCACCTCGTAGGGTGCTATATTGAAATGCGAGTGGATATGTTAGCAGCAGTTTGGTACGTGCGATATTGTAATGCGAGTTGATATGTTAGGAGCAACGTGTTGGTTGCGATATTGAAATGCGAGTGGATAAGTTAGCAGAACTGTGTTGGGTGCGATATTGAACTGCGAGTGGATATGTTAGCAGCAGGGTGTAGGTTGCGATATTGAACTTTGAGTGGATATGTTAGCAGCAGTGTGTTGGGTGCGATAATGCACTGCGTGTGGATATGTTAGCAGGAGTTGTGTTCCGTGCGATATTGAACTGCGAGTGGATATGTTAGCAGGAACTGTTTTCGGTGCGATATTGAACTGCGATTGGATATGTAAGCAGCACTGTGTTGGGTGCGATATTGAAATGCGATTGGATATGTTAGCAGAATTGTGTTGGGTGCGATATTGAACAGCGAGTGGATTTGTTAACCGCACTGTTTTGGGTGCGATATTGAACTGCGAGTGGTTATGTTAGCGGAACTGTGTTGGGTGCGATATTGAACTGCGATTTGACATGTCAGAAGCAGTTTGTTTCGAGTGATATTGAATTTGCGAGTGGATTAGTTAGGAGAACTGTGCTGGGTGTGATATTGAACTGCGAGTGGATATGTTAGCAGCACTTTATTAGTTGCGATATTGAACTGCGAGGGAATAAGTAGGCAGAAGTGTGTTTGGTGCGATATATAACTGCTATTGGATATGTTAGCAGAACTCTGTTGGGTGCGATATTGAAATACGATTGGATATGTTAGAAGAACTCTGTTGGTTTGATATTGAACTGATAGTGGTTAGGAGAGCAGCACTGTTTTTGATGCGATATTGAAATGCGAGGGGAAATGTTAGCAGAACTTTTATGGGTGCGATATTGATCTGCGAGGGGATATGTTAGCAGAAAAGTGTTGGTTGCGATATTGAACTGCGAGAGGATAGTTTAGCAGAAATAATTTGTTTACGATAATGAAATGGGAGTGGATATGTTAGCAGAACTATGTTGGGTGTGATATTGATCTTCGGGTGGATATGTTAGCAGCAGTGTGTTGGGTGCAATATTGAACTGCGAGTGGATATGTTAGAAGGACTAATTTGGTTGCGATATTGAACTGCGAGTGCATATGTTAGCAGCTGTGTGTTGGGTGCGATATTGAACTGCGTGTGGATATGATAGCAGCATCTGTGTTTGGTACGATATTGAACTGCGAGTTGATATGTTAGCAGCAGTGTGTTTGGTGCGATATTGAACTTCGAGTGGATATGTTAGCAGCAGTTTGTTGGGTGCTATATTGAACGGCGAGTGGATATGTTAGCAGCAACTGTGTTCGATGCGATATTGAACTGCGAGCGGATATGTTAGCAGCAACTGTGTTGGTTGCGATATTTAACTGGGAGTGGATATGATAGCAGCAGTGTGTTGGTTGCGATATTTAACTGCAAGTGGATAAGTTAGCAGCAGTGTGTTGGGTGCGATATTGAACTGCGAGTGGGTATGTTAGCAGGAGCTGTGTTCGGTGCGATATCGAACTGCGAGTGGATATGTTAGCAGCAGTGTGTTGGGTGCGATATTGGACTGCGAGAGGATAAGATAGCAGCAGTGTGTTGGGTGCGATATTTAACTGCGAGTAGATATGTTAGCAGCAGTGTGTTGGGTGCGATATTGAACTGCGAGTTGATATGTTAGCAGCAGTATATTTTGTGCGATATTGAACTGTGAGTGTATATGTTAGCAGCACTGTGTTGGTTGTTTTATTGAAATGCGAGTGGATATGTTAGTAGCACTTTGTTGGTTGCGATATAGAACTGCGAGAGGATATGTTAGCAGCACTGTGTTGGTTGCGGTATTGAACTGCGAGTGGATATGTTAGCAGCATTGTGTTGGGTGTGGTATTGAACTGCGAGTGGATATGTTAGCTGCAGCTGTGTTGGGTGCGATATTGATCTGCGAGTGGATATGTTAGATGCAGATGTGTTCTGTGCGATATTGAACTGCGAGTTGGTATGTTAGCAGCAGCTGTGTTAGTTGCGATATTGAACTGCGAATGGATATATTTGCAGCAGTGTGTTGGGTGCGATATTGATATGCGAGTGGATATGTTAGCAGACTCGTGTTGGGTGCGATATTGAACTGCGAGTGGATATGTTAACGGAACTGTTTTGGGTGAGATATTGAACTGCGAGTGTATATGTTAGCGGGACTTTGTTGGGTGCGATATTGAACTGCGAGAGGATAGTTTAGCAGAAATATTTTGGGTACGATATTGAAATGAGAGTGGAGATTTTAGCAGAACTATGTTGGGTGTAATATTGAAATTCAGGTGGATATGTTAGCAGCAGTGTTTTGTGGGTGCGATATCGAACTTCGAGTGGGTATGTTGGAAGGACTGTGTTGTGTGCGATATTGAACTGCGAGTGAATATGTTAACGGCACTGTGTTGGGTGCGATATAGAAATGTGAGGGGATATGTAGCAATATTTAGTAAGCGATATTGTACTGCGATTGGATTAGTTAGCAGCTGTGTGTTGCGTGTAATTTTGAACTGCGACTTTACATGTTATCAGCAGTTGGTTGCTTGTGACATTGATCTGGAAGTGGATATGTTAGCAGGAATGTGTTGTGTACGATATTGAACTGCGAATGGATATGTTAGCAGCAGTGAGTTGGGCGCGAAATTGAACTGCGTGTGATTATGTTAGCAGAACTGTGTTATGTGCCTAATTGAACTGCGAGTGGACATGTTAGTAGCACTGTGTTGAGTGCGATATAGAAATCCGAGTGGATATGTTAGCAGCACTGTGTTGGGTGCGATAGTGAACAGTGAATTTGTATGTTAGTAGAACTCTATTGGGTGCGGTACTGAAATGCGTGTGGATAAATTAGCAGCACTTTGTTGGTTGCGATATCGAACTGCGAGTGGATATTTTAGCAGCAGTGTGTTGGGTGCGATATTGATCTGCGAGTTGATATTTTAGCAGAATTGTGTTCGGTGCCATTTTGAACTGCGAGTGGATTTGTTAGCAGCAGCTGTGTTCGTTGCGATATTGAACTGTGAGTGGATAAATTAGCAGCAATGTGTTGGGTGCGATATTGAACTGCGTGTGGATATGTTAGCAGCAGTGTGTTGTGTGCGATATTGAACTGCGAGTGGATAGCTTAGTAGCAACTGTGTTCGGTGCTATATTGAACTGCGAGTGGTTACGTTAGCAGCAGTGTGTTGTGTGCGATATTGTAATGCGAGTGGATATGTTAGGAGCTCCGTGTTGGTTGCAATATAGATATGCGAGTGGATATGTTAGCAGAAGTGTTTTGGGTGCGATAATGAACTGCGAATGGATATGTTAGCAGCAGCTGTGTTCTGTGTGATATTGAACTGCGAGTGGATATGTTTGCAGCAGTGTGTTGGGTGCGATATTGAAATGCGAGTGGATATGTTTGCAGAATTGTGTTGGGTGCGATATTGAACTGCAAGTGGTTATGTTAATGGCACATTTTTGGTGCGATATTGAACTGCGAGTGGATATGTTAGCGGGACTGATTTGGGTGCGATATTGAACTGCGGGTTGATATGTCAGCAGCAGTTTGTTTGGAGCGATATTGAATTGCGAGTGGATTAGTTAGCAGAACTGATTTCTGTGTGATATTGAACTGCAAGTGGATATTTTAGCAGAATTGTGTTGGGCGCGATATTCAAATGCGGGTGGAAAGGTTAGCTGTACTGGGTTTGGTGCGATATTGAACTGCTAGTGAATATGTTAGTAGCACTCTCTTAGGTGCGATATTGAACTGCGGGTGAATAAGTTAGCAGCAGTGTGTTTGGTTCGATATTGAACTGCGAGTGGATATGTTAGCAGAACTCTGTTGGAAGCGATATTGAAATTCGTGTGGATTTGTTAGCAGCAGTGTGTTGGGTGCGATATTGAACTGCGAGTGGTTATGTTAGAAGGACTGTGTTGGGTGCGATATTGAACTGCGAGTGGATATGGTAGCGGGACTGTGTTCGGTGCGATATATAAATGCGAGGGGATATGTTAGCAGCAATGTCAAGGGTGCGATATTGAACTGCGCGTGGATAAGTTAGCATCCGTGTGTTGGGTCTAATATTGAACTGCGTCTTTACTTGTTATCAGCATTGGGTTGCCTGTGACATTGATCTGGAAGTGGATATGTTAGCATCAATGTGTTGGTTACGATATAGAACTGCGAGTGGATATGTTAGCAGCAATGAGTTGGGAACGATATTGAACTGCGAGTGTATATGTTAGCAGCAGTGTTTTTATTGCGATATTGAACTGCGGGTGGATAAGTTAGCAGCAGGTGTGTTGGGTGCGATATTGAAATGCGAGTGGATATGTTAACAGCACTGTGTTATGTGCGTTATTGAACTGCGAGTGGACATGTTAGCAGCACTGTGTTGAGTGCGATATTGAAATCAGAGAGGATAAATTAGCAGCAGTTTGTTTGGAGCGATATTGAACTGCGAATTTGTATGTTAGTAGAACCCTATTGGGTGCGGTATTGAAATGCGGGTGGATAAATTAGCAGCACTGTGTTGGATGTGTTATTGAATTGTTAGTGGATATGTTTGCAGCACTGTTTTTGCGCGATATTGAACTTCGTGTGGATTTGTTTTCAGCAATTTATTGGGTGCGATATTCAACTGCGGGTGGATTAGTTGGCAGCAGTGTGTTATATGCGATATTGAACTGCGTGTGGATATGTTTGCAGCATTGGTTTGTGTCCGATATTGAACTGCGAATTGATATGATAGCAGCGGTTTGATGTGTGCGATATTGAACTGCGAGATGATATATTAGCAGAAGTGTGTTATTTGCGATATTGAGCTGCGAGTGGATATGTTAGCAACAGCTGTGTTTTGTCTGATATTGAACTGCGAGTGCTTTTGTTAACAGCAATGTGTTGGGTGCGATATTGAATTCAAGTGGATATCTTAGCAGCACTGTGTTGTTTGCGATATTGAACTGTTGGTTGTTATGTTACCAGCAATGTGTTGTTTGCAATAATTAACTGCGTGTGAATATGTTAGCAGAAGAGTGGTGGGTGCGATATTGAACTTCGAGTGGATAGGTTAGGAGCAGTGTGTTGTGTTCGATATTGAACTGCGAGTGGGTATGTTAGTAGCAGTTTGTTGGGTGCGATATTGAACTGCGAGTGGATATGTTAGAAGGACTGTATTGGGTGCGATATTGAACTGCGAGTGGATATGTTAGCAGCAGTGTGTTGGTTGCTATATTGAAGTGCGGGTGGATATGTTAGAAGCACTGTGTTGTTTGCGATATTGAACTGCGTGTGAATACGTTAGCCGCAGTGTTTTGATTGCGATATTGAACTGAGAATCGATATGTTTGCAGCAGTGTGTTGAGTGCGATTTTGAACTTCGAGTGGATATGTTTGTAGCAGTGTGTTAGTGCGATATTGAGCAAGAGTGGATATGTTAGCAGCAGTGTGTTGTGTGCGATATTGAACTGCGAATGAATATGTTGGCAGCAGTGTGTTGTGTTCGATATTGAACTGCGTGTGTTTATGTTAGCAGCAGTGTGTTGGTTGCGATATTCAACTGCGGTTGGATAAGTTAGCAGCAGCTGTGTTGGGTGCGATAATGAACTGCGAGTGATTTTGTTTGCAGCATTATATTGGTTGCGATATTCAACTACGGTTGGATTAGTTGGCATCAGTATGTTATGTGCGATATTGAACTGCGTGTGGATATGTTTGCAGCATTGGTTTGTGTCCGATATTGAACTGCGAGTGGATATGTTAGCAGCAGTGTGTTGTGTGCGATATTGAACTGCGGGTGGATAAGTTAGCAACAGCTGTGTTTTGTCTGATATTCAACTGCGAGTGCATAATTTAGCAACAGTGTGTTGGGTGCGATATTGAACTGATAGTGGATATTTTAGCAGCAATGTGTTGTTTGCGATATTGAACTGCGGGTCGTTATGTTACCAGGACTGTGTTGTTTGCGATATTGAACTGCTGGTGAATATGTTAGCAGCAGTGTTTTGGGTGCGATATTGAACAGCAAGTGGATAACTTAGCAGCACTGTGTTGTTTGCGATATTGAACTGCTGGTAGTTTTGTTACCAGCACTGTGTTGTTTGCGATATTGAACTGCGGGTGAATATGTTAGCTGCAGTGTGTTGTGTTCGATATTGAACTGCGAGTGGATATGTTAGTAGCAGTGTGTTGGGTGCGATATTGAACTGCGAGCGGATATGTTAGAAGGACTATGTTGGGTGCGATATTGAAATGCGAGTGCATACGTTAGCAGCAGTTAGTTGGGTGCGATATTTAACTGCGAGTGGATAAGTTAGCAGCAGTGTGTTTGGTACTATATTGAACTGAGATTGGATATTTCAGCAGCAGTTGTATGTGTGCGATATTGAACTGCGAGTGGATATGTTTGCAGAAATATGTTCGGTGCGATATTGAAGTGCGGGTGGATATGTTAGTAGCAGCTGTGTTCGGTGCGAAATTGAACAGCGAGTGAGTATGTTAGCAGCTGTGTGTTGGGTGCGATATTGAACTGCGAGTTTATATGTTAGCAGCAGTGTGTTGGGTGCGATATTGGTCGGCGATTGTATATGTTAGCAGCAGATGAGTTCGGTGCGATATTGAACTGCGAATGGTTATTTTAGCGGCAGCTGTGTTCGGTGTGATATTGAACTGCGAGTGGATATGTTAGCAGCAGTGTGTTGGGTGCGATATTGAACTGCGAATGGATATGTTTGCAGCTGTTTTTTGCGTGCGATATTGAACGGCGTGTCGATATGTTAGCAGCAGCTGTGTTCGGTGCGATATTGATCTGCGAGTGGATATGTTAGCAGCCGCTTTATTCGGTGCGATATAAAATTGCGAGTGGATATGTTAGCAGCAGTGTGTTGGGTGCGATATTGAAATACGTATGGATATGTAAGCAGCACCGTGTTGGGTGCGATTTTGAAATGCGAGTGGATATGTTAGCAGCACTGTGTTGTGTGTGATATTGTACTGCGAGTGGATATGTTAGCAGCAGTGTGTTTTGTGCGATATGGAACTGCGATTAGATATGTTAGATGCAGCTGTGTTTGGTGCGATATTGACCTGCGAGTGGATATGTTAGCAGCAGCTGTTCTCGGTGCGAAATTGAACTGCAAGTGGATATGTTAACAGCAGTTTGTTCCGTGCGATATTGAAATGCGAGTGGACATGTTAGCAGAATTGTGTTGGGTGTGATATTGAACGGCGAGTGGATATGTTAATGGCACTGTTTGGGTGCGATATTTACCTGCGAGTGGATATGTTAGCGGGACTGTGTTGGGTGCGATATTGAACTGCAAGTGGATATGTTAGCAGCAGTGTGTTGGGAGCGATATTGAACTGAAAGTGAATATGTTAGCAGTACTCTTTTGGGTGCTATATTGAACTGCGACTGGATATGTTAGCAGAACTGTGTTGGGTGCTTTATTGAACTGCGAGTGGATATGTTAGCAGAAGTGTGTTGGTTGCGATATTGAACTGCGGGTGAATAAGTTAGCAGCAGCTGTGTTGGGTGCGATATTGAACTGCGAGTGGATATGTTCGCAGCAGTTTGTTGGGTGCGATATTGAACTGCAGGTGGATATGTTAGCAGAACTCTTTTGCGTGCTATATTGAACTGCGAGTGGATATGTTAGCAGCAGTGTGTTGGGTGCTATATTAAACTTAGAGTGTTTATGTTAGCAGCAGTTTGTTGTGTGCGATATTGAACTCTTAGTGGATATGTTACCAGCAGCTGTGCTCGGTGCGATATTGAACTGCTAGTGGATATGTTAGCAGCACCGTGTTGGGTGCGATTTTGAAATGCGAGGGAATATGTTAGCAGAATTTTGTTCGGTGCGATATTGAACTGCGTGTGGATTTGTTAGCAGCAGCGTGTTGGGAGCGATATTAAACTTAGATTGGTTATGTTAGCAGCATTGTGTTGGGTGCGATATTGAACTGCGTGTGTATATGTTAGCAGCACTGTTTTGGTTGCGATATTGAACTGCGTGTGTATATGTTATCAGCACTGTGTTGGTTGCGATATTGAACTGCGAGTGGATTAGAAAACCGAATATATATATATATATATATATATATACCTATATAGTGGTGAATGAGTAAGCAGAATTAACGCCTGCAAACGTGCGTCGGTTTCGTGAATCATTTACAGTGGAACCTTATTTCTTGTGAGTAGAAAAATCTAGCGCTACGTTACTTTTCGAAGAAGGCGAACAGCCGGTATGTGTGAGGAAGTTGAATGTTAAATAAACACGCGTACATAATTATCTCTAGGCCGATAACCGCATTTGTCTCGCCTCGATGACTTTATGGCCGTTTTTTTTCCCCCCAATCTCCGCTAGTTTTAACTGCAATGACGGGCATCGATTTCGCTTAATATTATCCCATGCAGCATTATTCCGAGAACGAGACTCTGCCGTTTCTTGTAGCCCTCTTATTTATGTAATGAAGGATGAATGTTATGTACATGTAATGTTAATTTACAATGTAAGACAAACCCACCCGTCACTATAGACCTTTCAAAGCCTAGACTAGAGAGCTGACGGATCTTGATACCTTGTGATATTTCGCCACACATCAATAAGGATTATGGTTTGCAGGCTTATATATTGAATTTGTAAGTTTGGCTTATGTAAGTTTTTAGTTCCTATATCCCATCTGCTAAAGTGGTTTTGGATCATTCCGAAATAAAAGTTTGTTGTTTGCTGAAATCAGTCTGCACGCTTTGGAGAAGGGCAGAAACCATTATTTCTGCCCAGAACTGAATCGAGATGCATCTGTTTTCCGGTCGCTAGCATAGCCACTATACAGGATGAAGTGCTTTGCATTAATTATAAAACCGCTAATGGGGACTTAATAAACTTATCGTACTGATTTAACTATATTTAACGTTTTTAATTGTCTGTGGTATTGTATAAAATTCTGACGGCTGTACGCTGTAGTTGCCTGAATGTAATACATTTTACACATTTCGATTTATATAAATTTTTGTACTCTCACCTTTAATGTTTTTGCATTATGGAATACACATAGATCAGTTACAAGATAAATTTCATTTGCACTTTCTAATTGCAACTCTATGTTTCGTTATTGTTACAGCTCAGAATACAATTAACTATTCTCGGTATGTAATAACCTATTTATTGTTTCCAGTAAGCTATTTATGTTAAGAACTTCAGTGCACATCCCATAAGTGACTATATGAAATAAATTAAACAGCTGTTGTCTGGTCATTCTGTTCACATTAAGCTCGGTAGTAATTACATGATAAAAAACGTTTGCTGTTGATTAGTGCTACAGGGTGTTGGAGGGAGTTAGAGCAGTAAGCAGAACAAGGCAAGACCCAGGTATTATAATTCCCAACGTCCGTGGGACATAGTTGTAATCCCTTAGTGTAACAGAACTGTACATCTGTGAATTTGATGAATGGACAGTTCTTCAGAAGACTTTTCAACAGAGTTAGAATGTATTACATCTGAGTAGACACAATAACGTACTCAAATGTTAGTAACTCTCCTTTAGAGTGAGACTGAATGAAGATAAATACGCTTAAACATCACATCGTTTTCGGGAGTCTTTTGTGTAAACAGCATGAATGGTATATACAATACACGACGAGATCAAAGTGGAAGAGATTTTTACGTAGATGGGCTGGAGGTATCTGTGGCTATCTTCGAGTGGGTTGAGAGCTGCTGTATCAGTTCTGAGATAGTGCAGTGTGTGGGCTGTATGTGTGTGGGGGCAATCTGTGCTAGCTGTATTTTTATTGTCTTATGGTAAGAGATTGTGTTGTTATCTTAGAAACATTAGATGTATGAATGCTCTTGAAAACAGAAGGTACATGTTTAATGTGTTGCTTTGTTCACCACAATTTCCACACGGACCGCCCGGGAATTAAACCTGACTCTCTACAGTAAGAAGCCCATAAATGAGCAATGGCATAGCCAGTCACAGACATATTATAGTGTCACCTGTCTTCAACAAAGCCTGTACATAACGGAACCCTGTTCCTTTAACCTACAAGAAACTGTTTTAAACAAATCTAACTATAATGGGAAAATTTCTATCTCTTCTTTTCCTTTGTAGACAGGTTTCGCTTTGAACGATTTAAACTTCCTCCACGGAACACATTCTAGATAAGAAGCTAATAATCACTCAAGAATTTACCTTTATTTTTATGTAACCTAAATGTTCATTGCCACGTTCACAAGAGAGTCACTTTGTTAGTGAAATACAATGACTTTTAAGGAACTGTTTAGTAATGGTGAGATGATAAATGACTAGAGAGAGGAAACCCTACTTCGACGTCATTTTGTTCACCACAAATCCCACACAGACCGCCCTCTACAGTAACAAGTTGGTGAATGAGCAACGACACGGCCAGACACAGACATACTACAGCGACACCTTCCTTCAACAGAACCTACACGTACCTGCTTTAAGCAGAAAACGCCTACAACGGGTAATATTAGTATTACTGTCATGTCGGGTAGGCCTGCGGAGCAATAATGAGACGATAAATGCCTAAAGAACTGAAATGTTTGAAGGAAACTCCTCCCCTATGTCACTTTGTTCACCACAAATCCCACATGGATCACCCCAGAATTAAACCCGGCCCTCTGCAAAAAGAAGTTGGTGAATGAACAACGGCATTGCCAGTCACAGACATATTACAGTGACACCTGTCTTCAACAGAGCCTGCAAATAATGGAAGCCTGTTTCTGCCTGACAGCGGTCCTCTACATGAGCGCTCGGCTAGGCAAATGTAGGGCAGCAGGGGCCTCTGTTTTGTATTGGGTCAGGCAGCGTTAGGGCAACGGCAGCGACGGACGGGTAGCAAAAGAGA
>Ga0123355_10013444_pt1 | contig 12740 bp, 14 predicted proteins | sample TergutEmb28metaG_3_FD_89872 | JGI IMG/M metagenome (GOLD analysis project Ga0123355, IMG submission 89872) | Embiratermes neotenicus P1 segment gut microbial communities from Petit-Saut dam, French Guiana - Emb289 P1 | ecosystem: Host-associated > Arthropoda: Insects > Digestive system > Gut ...
ACGCCTTGGGGGATTTTTGTGCATACTCATAAAGCTATTTACTCTCCCCAACACCCTCCCGATATTCACGGCGCAGACGCAATGCCTCAAACACACTTTTCATATCACGCTTCGGGTATGGCATGATGATATTGATAGCCATTTCTTCAATTAGATAAATGTAGCAATATATTCCTAAGAAAATAAATATCGTATTAATGTCCAGCGGGGTAAAAAAGTAGACAATAGGTAGCAACCATGCGGCAAAAGCCGCCGCCTTAGATAAGCGCGTATGCATCATCATAAGCTGACGGTAGTGGATATATCCCACAATCATGCCTAGCACTTTTAGCACAACAAAGCCAATTACAATGCCAATAGACAGCATATTGATGTTATAAAATGCAGGGAGAATAGTAATCAGCGACACTGCAATAAAGATATAATCCGCTATGCCGTCTAAGTTAGCACCTAGCTGGCTATCTGCATTGTAGCGGCGCGCTATAGGCCCATCGAAAAGGTCTGTAAGCCCGCCGAAAATGTAAAAGCCCATAAAAACCGGCGTAAGTGCGGGCATGATGCCCGTCAATGCGCCTATGAGTAGTATCGCCGCAACCACTATACGTGCGATGGTTAATAAGTTAGGTATGTATTTCATTTAGTTAACCTCTTTCATGTTTCTTGTCGTTATGTGAAGCCTACACTAAAATTATATCATATCGCCTACCATGTGGGGCACTTTATTACAACTGCCCAAAAACATTACAAACAAATCCACTAAATGGGAATGCACAAAATTCTTTTTAAGTACATAGTAAAACTTCCGCCCAGGAAGCCCAATATCAAGCATAAGCGGCATAACCATCCCCTGCCTAATAAACGCCCCAGCCGCAAGCTTAGACACCATAGACACCCCAAGCCCGCTAACAACAGCGTTAATAATGCTTTGCGTATTGTCAAAGCATATCCCGGCATTAACCCTCTTTAAATCAACCCCTTGCCGTGAAAAAAAGGCTTCATACTGCGCCCTTGTACCAGAACCCTTCTCCCGAGAAATAAAGCGGTGCCCATACAAAATCTCATTAAGCGCATATTTACGCGAGTACACAAACCCCCTATCTACCGGCGCAATCATAACCATTTCCTCAGTCATAAACTCTATAAAATCGCACTTGCCGTTATCCTCCACGCCCCCGGCAAAGCCTATTTCTGCCGCCTGTGAAGCAATCCCACGGCTAACATCCAAGGTATCACACTGCCTTACCACAAAAGAAATATCGGGGTACAAACTGGCAAAACCGGCAAGCATCTCCGGCAAAATATATTGCGCCGGTACAGACGAAGCCAGCACAGTAATCTCACCCGAAAAACTCCCGGACAGGCTTTTTATGCGCTCTGTAGTATTATTTTTAAGTGCCAATAGCGCCTTAGCATTTTCATAAAAAATCTTGCCCGCAACTGTCGGGGATACCTCCTTTGTAGAGCGGTTAATTAGAACCGTTCCAAGCTCTTTTTCAAGGCTACTAATATATGTACTTACAGATGGCTGAGACATAAAAATAGCCTCTGCAGCCTTAGAAAAACTAGCGTGTTCCACAACATTTACGAATGCCTCAATTTGCTTAAAGTCCATAATCTTCCCCACCATTATCAACATATCTAATCGACAGCATAATATATATTAATAAATAATATTGCAAGTGCAAAGCCACCAAACGTATAGTGAACTAAGCAAACCAACACAGTTTTGGAGGATGGACATGGTCAAGAAATTAAAATTGCCCCTAGTTGGGGCATTAACGGCTGTAGTTTCAGTTTTACTTGTAAACCTTGGCAACCCCGGCAATATGGGCTTTTGTATCGCCTGCTTCCTGCGCGATACCGCTGGTGCATTGGGGCTTCACAGCGCGGCGGCTGTGCAATATGTAAGGCCAGAAACACTGGGGATAATCCTTGGCGCGTTTATACTGGCACTGGTTAGGAAAGAATTTGCCCCAAAAGGTGGCTCCGCCCCGGTAACAAGGTTTGTTTTGGGCGCATGCGTTATGACTGGCGCATTAATCTTCCTAGGTTGCCCACTTAGAATGATACTTAGAATGGCCGGTGGCGATGTTAACGCCCTTATCGGCCTAATTGGCTTTGTTGGCGGTATATTATTGGGTGTATTTTTCCTAAAAAGAGGCTACAGCTTAAAACGCACATACAATGTCTCTAAAACAGACGGCTTCGCCCTACCGGTTTTAAGCCTTGGCTTACTGGCCGCGCTTATTTTCTTCCCGGCAATATTGCTGGTTTCAGAAAGCGGGCCGGGTTCTTTACAGGCACCGGTTTATATCGCGCTTGCGGCTGGGGTTATCATGGGCGGTGTTGGCTTTTTATCCCGCATTTGCTTCTCTGGCGGCATACGCGATGGCTTTATGCTAAAAAGTTTCTCTATGCTTTCGGGCTTTATTGCGCTGTTGGTTGTAGCAATCGTTGGCAATCTTATAACCGGGCAGTTTAGTCTAGGGCTTGAAGGCCAGCCTATTGCCCACACAGAATGGATATGGAATATCCTGGGCCTTGGCCTTGTTGGCTTTGGCTCTATCTTGCTAAGCGGTTGCCCGTTTAGGCAGATGGTACTAGCCGGTAGCGGCAATTCCGATTCTGCCATTACGGTATTGGGCATGATTTTCGGGGCCGCCCTGGCGCATAATCTTAGCTTGGCTTCTTCTGCCGCGGGTACTACCTCAAATGGTAGGGTTGCGTTTGCTATTGCCGCTGTTATTGCGGTGGGTGTGGCTGTGTATAATACGTTTTTTAGTAAGGAAGCTGTGGCTTAGGTACGCGTAAACGGTGCTACGGGGTCAAACTCTCGTAGCACCCTATCACAAAACCCTGTAAGAAACCCAGCATCAACCCACTTGCTACAAATGATTTGGTCATGTACCTTGTAGGCATGTGTAAAATCATCTTGGCTAATCTCGCCCTTGTCCAGGGCCTCTTGTAGTTCGTCTGCGTCCAGGGTCACGGTTTGCCCATCTGGGAAAACTACCAAGTCTAGAAATAAATCATCAATGCAAGGGGCTCCGTTTTCATCTATGAAGTTTTCGCGAGATATGTCAAAATACCACTCGAATAGCTTGTTCTCTGCGTTATAAAACGTGGTAAGTGCCCAATGCTTATTCATTGGTAGGTACACCAGCCATTTGTATCCTGTGCTTACTAGACATAGTTCGCGGCCATCACATATGCCGTGCAACTCCTTGGTTCCCGGTAAGAACTCTATCAGTGCGGCATAGGCATCTTCTTAACTGGCGCGTTTGATAATCTTATAATTACATTTTACATCAGGGCTTCTTCCAGCATAGCCCTTTATATCTTTTTTTCTCACCTATAGCCACTTTCCGCAAGATTTGCAGGTTTGCATCCATATGAAATCTATTGCTTCGCCGCAATGTTTGCATTTTTTTAGGTTGCTCTTGTCCTGTTGTTGTTTTTTCATCCGTTGTTCATACTTTATCTGTACGTCCTCTACTTTGCGTTGTTCTATTATCACCTTTTCGGAGCTTGATACCCACTTACCGCAGGAGTTGCAGGTCTGCATCCACGCAAAATCAAGCTTCGCTCCGCAATGTATGCAACTGCTTTGTTTTAGATAGTGCTCTGGTTGCGGCGGCTTAGGACGTGATACCTGTCTTGTGTGTACATTTTCTTGATTATTGGGGGTTTCCTGTCTTTTTTCTACGATACTTGCGGGGCTTTTATCAGTGATACTATTTTTTAGTTCAGTTTTCTGCACGGGCGTGCTATAGCGTAACGCGTCCATATTTACATAGTCCTCTGTCAGCGGTTTTTCAAATAAGCTATCAAGCATAACTGTTGCCGCATACTCGCCATACATGCCTCCATTGCCGGTGCTTACCTCATCCTGTTTATGCGCATCACCGGCAACCTCCTGCACTGGCGAATCATCGTGGAAAGCATCCAACTCCACATATTCCTTAGACCTAAGCGGTGTAAAATCCCCTTTGGGGTATATTAAGCGCGCTTCGCCACTACCATACTGTATAGCATACAGCTCCTGCCGCATTTGCATGGGGCTAGAGTATCTTTCATCAGATTTATATGCACATGCCTTTAAAACAATTTCCGCAAGCCTTCCATCCGCATACCTTGGCATTGGCAGGCTGTCGCCGCCCAGCCGCTTATGAAGCGCCAACTCACGCCCGCTGTGGGTAATGGGTGCCGGGTATTCCGGCAAAAACGGCGCACGGTTATCGTTCAAAAACCTATACAAAACAAGCCCTAACGAGTATATATCCACACTGGTGCCATATGTTCCGCCGCTATATACCTCTGGGGCCATGTATGTATATGTGCCTTTTCTGGATAGGCCGCTCATGGTTTTTTCTACGGTGCGGGCAATGCCAAAGTCGCCCAGTTTAAAATCCTCAAGCTCTGAAACAAAGATATTCTCGGGCTTAATATCCCTGTGCACGATATTGTACCTTTGGCACAACTCCAAAGCCCGGCATATATCTATACCAAGCTTGGTAACGGTCTGGCGTGTGAATGGCTTATCCATAGAGTACTCCAAAAGCGGCGTAAGCAGTTCCATCCTTATAATAATATCCCAGCCCATGCTGCCTTTGTGGGGTATTACGGCATGGTCTTCATAGCTTACGACATTGGCAGTACCCTTTAGCTTGGACATTAGGGCTATTTCCCTTACGATATCTTCAACCATACCACGGAAATAGTCTGTAATACTTGCGTTATCCATCCCCTCGGCGCGGGCGTTTATTATTTCGGCCTGGCTTTGGGGTATGGTGATTATTTTTATCGCGGCGTTGTAACTACTGCCAAACTCCTCGCGTATGGCTTCAAAAACCCGACCAAAACTACCTTCGCCTATAGATTTGGAAAGTGTCCAGTTACCTAATACAGTGTCACCCGGCCTGTAATTGTTGGTCATTTTATTACCTCCTGCGATGTGTCGCTATCTTAATATGCCCGTGGCCTTCCACATGTTTGACATATACCGGTATAGTCATTAACGCCCGCAACCTTGCTTGCGCTACAGAACATGCAAACAGTATAATCATTTGGGCATTTTTTGCATCTGCCGTGGATTTTGCTTAACGGGCCACCGCATTTATTGCAAACAAACGCGTTTCCCTTGCCACAGGCTTTGCATTGGCGAGTAATAAGACTACGCATACCGCCACAATATTTGCATATATAGTCGTTGTGCATACGTAGTTCTTCCGCTAAATCCTCTGCCGACATCGCGGGTTCCTGTTGCTCGGCCTGGCTTGGTTGCACTACCTGGCTCATTAACTCGTGTATGCACCCTAGCACCCAATCCCTTGTTGCTTCCCCCATGGCAAACGAAAACTCAAAAACACTTCCGTCCTTCATAATTGTTTTTATACTTGGAAAACCAATAAGCGTACTACACACGGCGGTAGATATAGCACTTATAAACACAGGAAAATCTGCATAGTTTTGGGTAAATAAAATGCCCGTTGGGTCACGCTTCCATACAATGCGCTTGGTGGTTAATGTGAAGGTTCCTATTGCATGGGTTTCGTCTGTTCCCTTTTTATGCTGGTATAGAACCTTCTCGTCTGGCGAAATAGGCACTATTGGGATTTCTGGGGTAATGGGTGTAACATCCCCGATTCCACTGGTAGATAACTTGGTCATTTCATCTTTAATAGCATCTATCACACTGTCTCTTGCGGATATATCACCATCCAGAAACGCAAATTTGCACACGTTTTTGTTATTCATATCAATTCTAATACCGGGCAATGTTTGGTGATATGTACCCGGCGCAACCGCTGATATTTCCTTCATATAGATGGGGTAACCGCCGTCATATCCGTTGGTTATCTGCTTTTTCCAGATTATGCGGTGCGTTGTTAGTGCCAATAACCCCGCAGCATTGCTTTCATCCATTACGCCGGGGGTCAGTAGTAGTAATTGTTCTTCCGGCTCGGTAAGTTCTATGCTATTGGCTATTTCGTTTACCATTTCACTTGTTAATGCACTGGTATTTCCACCATTATCCTTACTGTTTGGCTCACTTGTGTCTGGCCAGTCTGGCACATCATGTGGTTTCGGCTTCTCCCAAAAATCAAACAAGCTGGCTGTTTTTTCATCATACGATGTACCCAACTGCGCCAAAGCCACCTTCACTTCATTTGCGGTTTTGTACCGCTTATTACGGTCGTAGGCGCACATTTTTAGTATGATGTCCGATAGCTCGGCACCTACAAAAGCCGGTGCGGGGATTTTTTCGCCATCCATACGCCTTTTAATAGCCTTTTCGTTATCACTATATATTATTTCGTTTGGCGGAAGCGGAAGAAACGGTAGCCGCTGGCCGTTAGCCAGCCTATACATAAGCAACCCTAATGAGTATATGTCCACATTGGGGCCATATTCTTGCCCCTTATATACCTCTGGGGCCATATAGGAATATGTTCCCTTTTTAGAAAGCCCGCCAGATGTTTTTTCTAACTGGCGGGATATTCCGAAATCACTTAGCTTAAAATGGCCGTCCTGGTTAACCAATATGTTTTGATGCTTTATATCCCTGTGGATAAGCCCCTTGGCGGCGCATAATTCTAGTGCGGTACAAATGTCTATGCCTAGTTTAATAATATCTTTTGATGATAGTTCGCGTTTACGGGCCAGTTCTGGTAGTGTTGTTAGTAACTCCATACGTATAAAAATATCATAGCCTATTCCGCTTGGTTTTGGGATAATCAAGTGGTCTTCATATGCGACTATGTTTGTGTTGCCGCGTAAGGAGTGCATTATGCCTATCTCATTGGTGATATCCTCTACAACCTGCCTGTAATAGCCGCTGGCTACGCTTTTATCGTCTGTCATTTGTTCTTCTAGTAGATCTTTTATCTCGGTTTCTCTTTGTGGTAGGGATATATGCTTTATTGCGCACTCGTATCTTCGGCCAAACTCCTCCCGGTATGCCTTGTAGACCTTGCCAAACCCGCCTTCGCCTAAGGTGGATTCTATTTCCCATACACCCCATATGGGGGTGAAGTTGCTAATATCTGACATATCGCGCCTCCCTTATTGGAAATAAACACTATATTCAATTATACTAAGATTAAACTGGAATACAAGATAAAATACAGGCAACCGCATGCAACTAACCGCAGATTATCCTGTCTATAAATAGGGGTGATAAAATTGGATGACAACGATATATTAGACCTGTACTTCAACCGCAGCGAAACAGCAATATCAGAAACCCGCGACAAATACGGCCTGCGCATTTTTAAGGTATCCATTAACATCCTACGCGCAAAGGAGGATGCGGAGGAATGCGTAAACGACACGCTACTAAAAGCCTGGGAAGCCATACCCCCCAGCCGCCCCGGAATACTGGGTGCGTTTTTGGCCAAAATAGCCCGCAACCTATCCATTAACAAGTGGCACGCAAGGGGTGCCGCAAAGCGCGGCGGGGGCGAGGCCAGCCTTATTTTAAGCGAGTTAGAGGACTGCATACCGGCCCCAGGCGGGCCAGAGCAGGAATACGAAAGCGCACGGGTTACCCAGGCCATAAACGCCTATCTAGCAACAATGGACAAGGCCACAAGAGCCGCCTTTGTGTTAAGATATTTCCACGGCGAAAGCATCCGTGGCGTATGCCAAAGGCTAGGTATTAGCGAAACTAATGCAAAATCTGTACTGTTTAGGGCGCGCAAGAAGCTTGGCGCGTATCTGGAAAAGGAAGGTGTTACATTATGAAAAATGATAAAGCCCTACGGCTATGGCTGGATATAGGCGGCATAGCGGAAATGTATGTAGAAGAACTGGAAGCCGAAGCGGAGTTAATAGCCGCCCGTACAAGAAGGCGGCGGCGCGTAAAGTACGGCACAATTGCCGCGGCCGCGGCATCTTTAAGTGCGGCAGTGGCTATTATGGTGTTTAAGCCGCAAATTGTGACTAGGCAACTTGCAAGGTTTAGCGGGGTTAATAAGCGGGCGGCGTAAGCAAAGGGCAGTCTAAAGCTATTGCAGAGGTGAGCCATGACTAAAAAAGTTTTAGCATTCATATTCATGATTTTTATTGTAGCAACACAAACCACAACTATAACAGCTACCCCTCGGCTACAAATAGCAGGCCATGGCCGTCTTGAAAACCCCTTCGAATACTGGGAGGCAAACGGCTACCCCCCAAACATATCCTTCGCATGGGAAATAAGCACTCTCACTTTAACAAGTGGAGAAATTGTAAGGCTTTGGGATATAGGGATAGTAGATGCATGCGATGCAAGCAGGCAAGAGATTATAGACCTGCTTTCAACAGATATCCGTATCCGATTCGTAGACAGCCCCGTCACACACCAACAGCGGAGAGAAATATACAGTGCAATCATAGAAATGAATAGCCCAATAATCCAGAGCGCAGGGTTTAGCCCAGATAGCTACATGATATATGTATGGGTTAATAACGATTACTATGAAATGCACAATGAAATCTTATACGAAAAATTTGGAGATTTAGTTCATATAATTCAGTGGGGCAGAGAGTTCCAGCTTCCGCTTGGTGGCGGCTATGGCAGTATAATACCATCGTTGATTTTATTATTGTGCATACTATTCATCGTTGTTTGCATTATTGTTATAATTTATAAACGCCAAAAACGGCTTGCGTTATTTAGCGCTGAAATCGAGCGGCTCCGCCAACAGCAAGCTACTGACAAAACTAACCAGTAAACATAGTTAAACTGGTATAGTGAAGTAAATAACTGGCTATATAATACGCGCCCTCATCACATTGGGCCTTTGTGATGAGGGCGCGTGTCATATATGGTCTATATTTCATCTCCGGGGTACAGCGTGGCCATGTATAGGCGTTTCGGTTGCTTTATTGGGCTTTTGGGCTGTAAGTTTTCTAGGTTTCTTTCTACCGGGGAGAAGATATATATTTCCTCATTATTGAAAATTATCACATCTTCGTGGCCATCGTTAAAAATAGGAGCGTGCAGTACATAGCCGTCTACCGGGAAAACGGCAACTGCGTTCATGTATCCGTCATAAATAGTTGGCATTATGCCGCCGCCTCTGCGGTAGGCTAAAATATAATCTAGCCCAGTGTCATCCCAATTTTGAATGGTTTCTAAGATTGTTAACCAGCCTATGGTTTGGCGGTCCTCTTTCCATACCAGTTTGGCGTTATTGTCTAAAAGAAACATCGCATCTCGCGCCTTTGGGCCGCCGCGTACTATTCTGTCTAGGCACGCTATTTGCCGCCCGGGAATGTCGTTTCTAAACTTGCCTACGGCTACGTGCTGGGTTTCTACGGCACCTGCATAGCTACATAGCTCTTTGCCGTTTGCATCATATACGCCGGTTATGCCACCGCCGATTATTATCTGCACCCCTTTAGACGCATCGCCGTACATATCGGATACGAATATGCAGTCTGCATGTTCGTCCATTTCCACGCTCCATAGCACTTTACCAAAACGGTCCAGCATATCGTATCCGGCCATTATTTCGTCATAGCCGTCTCCGTTTATGTCATATGGGTATGGGAAATGGCCTAGGTTGCCTTCATGTGTCCACATAACGGTAAAATCGTGGTTCATGGCCCACATTTTTTTATATCGGTCTTTAAGTATTACATTTTTGGGCATATCGTGGCCGCTTAGGTTGGCTAGGATTATACAGTCGTGGGCATATTGGCTTGGGAGGTCGTATTCCGCTTTCATCTTGCCGGTTTTTCCTTCAAATACCTTGAACTTCTTGTCCATTACGCAAATAACTTCGTTTTCGCCGTCGCCGTCTATATCGTATATTTGCGCGGGGAAATCTGAGCCTGTGCCGCCTATTTCCTCCATTGGTGTACCGGCTTGCCATAGTATATTGCCTTTTATGTCTATGGCAGTTAGGCAAGTTATCATATGCGGTATATATCTATCGTCTATGCCGCTGTCTGCTTGTAGCAGTACCATTTCTAAAATGCCGTCACCGTTTAAATCACCTAGGATAATCCTGTTGCTTTTGGGCATGTTAGATTTGTCTATTTTGGTTACCAAGTGCGGTGCATTCATTGAAGCATCACCTTTCATTTTCATGTATAATTTTGCATTTGTTATACCATAAATTTCACTATTGCAAAACCTGCATAAAATTATAGACCTTGACCCATAATAGGCTCGTAATGGTTGTGTGTAATATTTGCATAACCATATCTTATAAGTCTAAAGGAGACGGAAACAATATGACTACAAACACAAAATCAGGCGTACCCGAGGCACGCGAAGCTCTTAACAGAATGAAGCACGAGGTAGCCAGCGAACTAGGCATACCAATGAAGCAAGGTTACAACGGCGACTTAACTTCTGCACAAAACGGTTATGTTGGCGGATATATGGTTAAGAAAATGATTGAAGCCCAAGAACGCCAAATGGCTGGCAAGTAACAACAACTAGCAATTTTATAGCTAACCGCCCCGATACTAAAATCGGGGCGGTTTTTTGTAGATTATAGCGAGTATCAACATGCATAATATTGTTATACAATAGTATATATTAACGCCTACGTAATTTTTTCCATGTAATAGTACCTCTATCTATAGGAGGGTAATATGAAACGAAAAAGTGGGATTTTGGCATTTGTTTTAAGCGCAGTAGTTTTATGGGTTTTATCGCTTGATTTCGTACCGTTTATCGAGGTTTACTTTGGTGGAAGAACCACTATAATTACAATACTTATTGTAGCACTACTACTGGGTATCATTAATTTTACTATCGTAGCATTTTTAAAAAGCTTTTTTAAAAAAGGAAGCCCGGCGTTTTTGTTTATAATAGCATTAATAATTGATGCTATTGCGCTTTCGGTGACATCGTTCTTTATGAACAACTTCACTATTGCGTTTTGGCCACACGCAATTATAGCCGCCGCGATACTGGCGGCTGTGTGTTCCTTGGCCGGGCTTGTTGAATAAGCTGGACTAAGCAAACTGAAATAATATATTATATTGTGCTGTGAAAGATTACGTAGGCGTAGGCTTTTAAAAAGCGCAGTACTTGGCTGGTTGTTAAAGTAAAAATCCTTGACAACTAAAGAAATGCGTATTAAACTTTACAAACCATAGACAGTAGGTGCATATGCCCATGAGGTATTGCGTAAACCCTACCGAGGTTGCCAAACATGTAAATGAAAGTGCCGCGTTAAGCCGCGCACGTCTATTATGATGCTAAAGCCCCGAGACTATGGTAAGAGTCCGGGGCTATTTTATTTGCCCCCAGGGAAGCGGAAACTTTTTTGCCTACGGCAAAAACCGCAAAATTTTTCTGCATATAAGCATCGCAGAAACAATTTTACTTGTTAAGGAGGTGAAACATGACAAACCTAGAGCGTAACCGTACAGCTAAAAACGTAGTTGTGGACGAAATCCGCGAGAAGCTTTCCCGCAGTAAGTCCATAGTGCTGGTAGACGCACGCGGCCTTACTGTAGAGCAGGACACAGTCCTACGTAAATCTTTAAGAAAAGCCGGTGATATCGACTACAAAGTGTACAAGAACTCCATGATTAACTTCGCAATAGAAGGCACAGAGTTCGAAGGTATCAAAGAATACCTGGCCGGGCCAACAACCGTAGCGTTTTCATATGAGGACGCAACAGCGGCGGCGGCACAAATCAACAAGCACTTAAAAACTATGCCAGCGTTAGAGTTTAAGGCATCTTCAATGGAAGGTAACGTCTACGACGCGGCTAAAACCAAGCTAATCGCCGATATCCCATCCAAGGATATACTACTTTCAAGGCTACTTGGCTCACTTAAATCGCCAATGGCCAGCTTCGCACGCGTTGTTAACGCGATTGCTGAAGAAAAAGGCGGCGGCCAAGCGGCACCAGAGGCACCCGTTGCCGAAGCAGTAGCCGCAGAAACACCCGCACCGGAAGCACCGGCTGAAGAGGCCGCAACAGAGTAATAAAATCCAGGGCATCGTAATCTTATTTCCAATGGCTAGGACAATAAGCTTATGCAAAGCCTACAATAAAAAATCACTCAGACATTCACATCCCATTAAATAATGCATACCACCCGGTTTTGTTACGACCGACAGAGGTTTATATCAGCAGTAACCGTCGGCAAGCCAATCGGTTTTGATACCGTGGACAAAAGCGGTAGGGTGGCAAGTCTTAATGGGCCATTTTAGGAGGAAACAAGTAATGGCAAAATTAACAATTCCCGAGCTTATCGAAGCCATAAAAGAGCTATCGGTATTAGAGCTTAACGACCTAGTAAAAGCCGCCGAAGAAGAATTTGGCGTAAGCGCCGCCGCAGGCGTAATGATGGCAGGCCCAGCAGTAGCCGCTGAAGCCGCTGAAGAAAAAACCGAATTCGACGTTGAGCTAACAGACGTTGGCGGCGAAAAAATTAAAGTAATCAAAATCGTACGCGAAATCACCGGCCTAGGCTTAAAAGAAGCCAAAGAGCTAGTAGACAACGCCCCCAAAGTGCTTAAAGAAGCCGCACCAAAAGCGGAAGCTGACAGCATCGTAGCAAAACTAGCCGAAGTAGGCGCAAAAGGAACCTTGAAGTAGTAGGGTAGTAGGGTAAATCAAAACCGTGGGGCTTTGCCCCACACCCCATAAACTTTTTGAAAAAAGTTTAATCAAAAACTATATGGAATGCGCGTTGCGCATTCCTAGGGAAGTTTATATTAACTATTTATGTCAAAGTTTTTGGTTAAGCTTTTTTCAAAAAGCTTACGGGGTTTGGG
>Ga0123355_10013447_pt1 | contig 12739 bp, 7 predicted proteins | sample TergutEmb28metaG_3_FD_89872 | JGI IMG/M metagenome (GOLD analysis project Ga0123355, IMG submission 89872) | Embiratermes neotenicus P1 segment gut microbial communities from Petit-Saut dam, French Guiana - Emb289 P1 | ecosystem: Host-associated > Arthropoda: Insects > Digestive system > Gut ...
ACTGGAAAGTGGCAGTGGCCAGAATGTACTGTGGAATTGCGAGGGTAACTGGAAAGTGGCAGTGGCCAGAATGTACTGTGGAATTGCGAGGGTAACTGGAAAGTGGCAGTGGCCAGAATGTGCTGTGGAATTGCAAGGGTAACTGGAAAGTGGCAGTGGCCAGAATGTACTGTGGAATTGCGAGGGTAACTGGAAAGTGGCTGTGGCCAGAATGTACTGTGGAATTGCGACACAAGTCGCTGTGGAAATCGAAGTTGCGTCTTACTAGCAACGGGCTGCGCTACGCCCTGATACGTGCATATATCAAGAGATTAGAAACAGAACTGCGGTGGTTACGTAGCAGCAGCAGCAGCAGAAATGCACAAGTTCTGTAACTTATCTGACCATATCGTTTGTACCTTCTTGCCGCTCTTACAGCGGCGTGTGGGAGACTGAATGGGCGACCTACGTGAGTGCGATAAACAAGATGACAGGAAGTGGCAAGCGGTACTTGTCAGAGAAAATGAGGAACCATTAGATCACTATTTGACATTTATAATAATCACCGAGAAGCCAATACAATCTGTTCGTTATTACAATTGCTATAGATGTGGCACTGTTAATTTAAAATCCAACAAACAACAACTACAGGGCAGAAATGAAGTTGTATCGGTCCGTTACAAAATACACAAGCACATGTACATGAATATGCATATATATATATATACATATATGTATATATACATATATACACACACGCACACACACACACATATACACATACACAAATGCGTAGACCAATAACTGCACGACCGTTTGAGAGGCCTGTTTACTTCAGTTAGTCATGAGCCGGTACAGCACAGGCCACTGACTACTCTGACAATAAACACAACCAACTGTCGCCATTTCCTGACGCAGTCTAACGAGGATTCCATCGCTGCAGCAGCACGTGCCAACAAGTGACTAACAGTGCTAGAGCGGGATGTGAACGAGGTGCATCAGCGTACAGCGATGGAACAAAAGGGCTCACAGACTATAAATAGAGGAGAACTCCCGGGGCGACCAGCTGTTGATGTGGGGCCCCCTGCGAGGTCGATTGAAATGGCTGGCGACCGCTAACGTAGTTAGGTGACCAGCAGGGTGCAATGAGAGCGTCGTTGTGCATGCGACCAGTTCGTAGCGAGCGACGTGTACTGAGCAATACGGCCAGTCCGTAGCGAGCGACGTGTACTGAGCAATACGGCCAGTCCGTAGCGAGCGACGTGTACTGAGCAACGCGGCGCTCTTAGGTAACAAAAACACAATATTAACAGCAGAAGCAAGCAACGCGGTACGGAAGGTTGCGAAGGAACGAGATGTACCAAGACAGGCATTGTCGCAGTGGAACAGCAATGAGAATTACACAACCTGAGTGTGTGTTTATAGCCTTAGGTATCCAGCATGCAATGTCCATGGGTCTGATTGCCATCTGTGGGCTGCCCCGCTCTGCAATATTTTTCCAAATTATATCACAAACGTCACTAATTTCGGAAAAAAAAAAACGTTATTGAACATAAAATGTGTGATTTTCTATACAAATGTGTCTGAAACATTTCTCATTGTAAGATAAATGAGCGAGATATGATACAAAGTGTATACTGGTCAGCAACAGTAAAGTGCCCTTGCCCTTTACTGTTGCCACATTTTAATTAAACTTGAATTTTCTCGACGAATTTTCGAAAAAATACTCAAATATAAAATTACACGAAAATCCGTCCACTGGGAGCCGATTTGTTCCATAGGAGCGGACGGACAGACATAGTCGATTTTCGCAATTTTGCGAACGCGCCTAATAAAAGGGAAGAGCAGAGGACAAGAGCAGTCAGCGGTCACACCGACGGGCAGCTGTGTTGATCAACAGGCAAGGAATTGCGTGATGAAATTACTGCCATCGCGAGCAGGGCTACAGCCTCGGCAGAACTGCGGAAGCAACAGATTCTTGTCTTCTCCGAAACGTCTAAATCGAGTCTTCGGTCCATACAGCCCCCACTCAGTTGTCATTAGGGGTTCTTTCTTTCTCTGGGGGGACAAGAAGACGGAACGTGAACCTAACGACTTAGCTGCACCTAGCTCCGAGGCAAAGAAGGAGCTCCGGATTAGTCACTATAGTAACTGAGCTAACCGACTCCATTACTGGGCTTGTTTTTGCGATATCCGAAGTGCACATCAGCGTAGTGTGATACAGTGCGACGTACTGCCTGCACTACACACGACACAAACCGCTCTTAGAGCGGCGTCGCTGGGCCAGCGTGTCTGCTGGCAAGTGACGCCGTGTCGTTCGGTAGGCGATCGCTTTGCCTTAATCTCCAAGCGTACATCAGTTAATTCTTCAAGAAGACGACGGCGACACGAACCTTCGAAACGTCTGGAAGCAGTTACCCAGCGACACGGCGTCACTCCAGTCCGCTGCACCAACTGTTCACATATTCCAATCCCGTTGTCACGCGTTAACTTCCAGCAAATCCAGCGTGCAATATGGCAGTCAGCGCATTGCATTTTGCTTAAATACTGAGCTTTTTCCGTCAAAAAAGAACGGACGGCAGAGATGTGATGTGCCGGAATGACTTGTTGATCGCATGTGCTCTGTGCAGTACAATTTGTAGTCCACAGGCAGCACGAGGTTGTACAGTCTCAGCCATACACAACTGTAGCATGCCACTTCTGGCAGAATGCCACAGACTGTCCGGCAAAGTGCGAGAAAAGAGGCGGCACCCTCCGATGTACCGTGGTTTACCAAGAAGGGAAAAAAACAGGAAAGAAAATTACTTCAAGGTGTTATTTTGCGCGCAGACTGGCTCAAAATGTTCACTGCTCGCTAAATACTAGAGTGGTGGAATAGAGGAGGACGAAGGGGGAGGGGCGTGGGGCACGTTTGGACGTGACGTGACGTGACGTCGCTGGGCAAGTCGCACACGGCGTTTCGAAGCAACCTTTTACATGCGTCTTCAAGGCTCAAGAGGTCGTGGAGGATTAACGAAAATACAGACGGCTATGCGATCTTATTGATGCTAACAGCTGAATAAGATGACAGGCCTAGAGACTCAAGATCCTTCAGAAGTTTGAGAACCAATCAGCGTCATTCAGCAACACCGCTGTGATCACCTCAAATCTCGCATAACTGAATTGAGTTGTACAATTTCATTTCACCGTTCGATTTTATTTGTTTAGAGACTATGCCGATATGATGGCGTCACTTCCGGGTCCGGAGAGGGTTGGTGACGATAACCCCGGGTCCGGGCTCCGGGGACTATAAAAAGGGAAAGCAAGGGAAAGCAAGACTGGCAGTATAAATAATAAAAAGAGAGAGAGAGACGCTGAATCCTGTAAAGGTAAATTATCGTCCGGTGTGGCAGGACAGGAAATTTGGTGCTCTTCTGTGGGACGATTAGAACCAACATTTGTGTCTGCGCCACTCTGGACCGTACGAAGCCCAATACACACCCTCGCTGTAACTCGGCACTTAGAAACTGCGCACTTCCTTACAAAACGGCAGTTTATGGGCCTTAATTACATCAGAGCGCAGTTACAGTTGCAGCTGGAAGCGCCACAGCGTCTTCCGGCACAACCGTCATTTGAAACAGGCGTGAGGTTTAAATCTAAACCCGATCCCCAAAATTACGATAGCCCTACCATAAATCTAAACATTTACAAAGATAACTGTCTGTTGTTCTGCACTCACACGAAATTTCGTCTGTCACATTAAGGGATGAACAGGTGTTAGGGGTGTGCGAGAACAGAGTGCTGAGAGGGGAATGGAGAAAACTGTATGACGAGGAGCTTCATCATTTGTATCCCTCGCCAAATATTACCAGGAGAATAAGATGGGCAGAGAATGTGGCACTGGTGGGGGATAAGAGAAGTACACACAGAGTTCTGATGTGGAAAGCTGAGGGAAGAAGATCACTTGGAAGATGTAGCATAGATGGCAGAAGAACATTATCAGGATCCTAAATTCAAAAGACGGGAGGGCGCAAACTGGTGACACGTGGTTCATGATAGGAAGAAGTGGCGGGCTATTGTGAACACGGCAATGAACAATCGGGAATCATAAAATTTGGGGAGTTTCTTGACTAGCTGAGGAACTACCAGCTTTTCAAGAATGACTGTATTCCTTGAAACTATTTATTTAATTCGTTACAGCATTCTGAGTTTGCCAAGTTAAGTTATCCGTTCATAAGTTATTTAACGACAGCAGTTCAGATGCAGAAGTTATGGATGTTTTAAATGAGGTCAGAAGGTGATCATGTGACAAGAAGGTGAGAATTTGGAAGGACGCGGTAACAGTTAGGGAAGACTGATGAAAAAGAGGAAGTTCTATCAGGCGGCTACCAACCTAAGACCTGTTGCGGTATCCAGCGCAGTGCCCTTTACAAATATAATCTTTTTATGTCCCAAATCCACGGTTAATTAAGTTATTGCGCGCTTTTGCAAGACGCTCCAGAAACCGTGAAGCGGCTGTCCACATCTGATGGGAAATCCGCACATTTCAATGCGAGGAATGCTGGCCGGATTCGGACGAAATTTCCTATAGTTATGCCGTCAGTAGCCACACAGAATCAGTACTGTCTGGTAACGACAACGCCAGAGACAGAAGAATTTATGAGGTGGAAGCGACACTACTGCCGATGTCGACATGCGGCAACCATGGTAAACATAAGACGCATGTTAGTTGCACTAACAACAGGGACAATGGTAACAATAGTAACCACACAAATTATTGTAAGTACACAAACGCTCTAAGGACGCTTCGGTTGCGTACAATGTACACACACTTCAATGCACAATGACACCTTGAAGGTGTAAATTATCAGCAGTGTAATTTTCATGCCGTGCTGTACATATTGCATTATTTCACACTTCATGCAGCTGATCATATCAGTTTGTTGTATCAACTGAGTGTATTAACACGTAAATTGGAGCCCACATTTTGTGTTTCTGTTGTGTGCAACCATGCACCTAGTGCGACCAAGCGGCTGACACACAAACACTGCGATAGACCTGTCCAAAAACAGAGCTGTTTCCAACAACAACGACGGCTGTAAAACACATTCTTGAGAAGCCGATAAGGGCTCATCTAAACGAGGTTTCCTGCCTTCTGTGTGACGGCCAGGTTCATTGGCAAGTTGTCGCGTGCAGCGGTCGAGTGCGACAACAGCAACTGCAGAGCCACTGAGGATAAACACGTGCAATGTGCTACATTCTGACTTCATGAGGTTATGAAGAAAAGGAAGGCGAAAAGTCATGTGTTGAGAGATGCATGAATTCCTGTTTGCAAAACAAACGAAAAACAGAACTGGTACTTTGAAACCCGCGGGTTCGCGAGGGACGGTGTCGTCTGTCCTTATGTAGCAACGATGTCATCCGCCCTTCGTTGAGCAGTCTGCCAATAAAAACGCCCTGTATAATACATATTGTTGATGGACACACTATAATTGGTTTCCGCTTTAAGCTGGACACCCTGTACCATGCAGGCGACACATCCTCCACATGTCTAAACTTTTGAGAACAACTGTGGAAGAAAAATCGAGGGGACAATTTTACGTTTTTTTTAATTCTATTCAAATCGCGCCAAATTGAGCCCATCGAAAGCGACTACATCATTTGAAGCACCACTTCCGTTCAGAACCGGTGCACAGACATTTGATACACTATACAGTAAAGTGTCAGGACTTATTTTAACCTTTAAAGACTAAGGTTGGTGTAAATTACAGTTAAACACCCAGTCCGTACCGCGCAGTAAACACACTCCGTCTCAGTTGTAAAAACCAGTCAATTAATGCTGTATAGGGAAATAATCGCTGTTTGTTCTGAGATCCACACAAAACACACAAATACAGCTGTGTGGGCAGAACGTAGGCCTTCAGAATGTTAAACCTGATGGTGCATACAGTAAGAACTGGGATTTAAAGAATTAAATCCTATTCCGGTCAGCTATAGAAACTACGTGATTTGAATATTTAATAAAATGAAAGCACGTTTATTCGCAATGTCACATGTAACTGAAATATCCAAGCAGCTATAAAAATCGAGCGAACATATTTACCCCATTCAAAAAAGGAAGTAGATGTGGTGTAGAGCAACATTCAGACTGTTAGTATTCATAACGCAAGAGTGGAACGTAGATCCGCGGAAATCCAAATAAAACCATGGCAACCGATTGAAAAGCAACCCCCATATCTGGCACCAGTTTATACGATTGACGTGTATTTCTCTTTTAGCTGGAAAAGTTTATGTTATTCTTTGCAGCGCCTGATGCCAGATTTAAGCGTGCAAGTTGGAACGGTTCAGTCCGTGGCAATAATGGGGGGCGAACTGCAGGGGGTGTTGGGCATGGCAGACAGTCTGTCGGCTGTGCACCGGCACACGTGCACACGTGCACAGTGTGCATGTGTGCACGTGTGACGGACACAAGAAACGGATAAAATACCAGGATAAAGAAAAAAAACAAAGACATTAAAGAGAGCTAAATTAAGAAATATGACTGAAAAAGAGAAAAACAAAAAGACAAAAAAGAAATAAATACACGAGAGAACGAAGTAGGAAAAAGAGAAAAAAAATAGATAAAAATATAGAAAAGGCAAACTGCAACACAAAAAGACAAAAGGGATTACAAAGACAAAGTGTTAATAGGATCGAATGAAGGAAGAAGACTCGGGAAAATGAAAGAGAAAATAGACAGGAAGACAAGGAAGTATGTACAATAGAACAGAAAACATGCAAAAAGATAGGAGAGAAGGGAAAGCCATCACTGTCCTGTATCCAATCACAAGGAAGTTTCAGATGTCCCTGTGTCCGTCTGTGTGTGCCTCTTCCACCAACAGCTTATGTACAAACAGGCAGATCGCATCGCCGCCATCATTACTGTCAGACAGCGCACTGCACTGCCAGTAACGGTACACGCCTATGGCCCAGTACTGTGAACAGTTAAAACACTCTAAAGATAAGCAAAGTTGAAAAAAAAAGGTTATATCCACATGAAGCGAAACAAACAAATTGGTGACGATGACATGGAACATTACCATGGCTACACTGCAATGTTATTGAACGGCGCTGGCAGTTGCTAACAACACATGGCGTCGGTTGCGAATGAATGGATATGAAGCACTGGCAGAATAATATTGATAGGAGACAAAAATACTAAGAGAGAAACTTGTGCAAGTGCCACTTTGTCCGCCACAAATCCCACATGGACCGACTTGGCACCGAACGCGGGCCTCCGCAGTGAAAAGACCGGTGACTGATTGCCTGAGCCTTGACACAGCCTCGTGTTCGCTGTTCGTATTGCAGGCCGCCGCAACCAATCTAGCAGAAAGGCTGGCTGGCACTCACTGTAGGTCAGACGGTAAGACACACAGCTACATACAGCAGGTATGTGAATTGTTGGCATACGTTGATACATACTGTTACATTATGGATATGAACATGCACACGGACACACGGTGTTTCGAAAATTGTGCCTTAATAAACATCCAACAACGCAAGATACCGTGGGAATCAGATGGGTAAGGAATCACTGCTTCGACAAGTAACAGTAAAAACTCAACGTTTACAATGCCGCATTCCCACAACTGGTATATTCGACACATATTTGTCATGTGTAAATACCCGGCACGTCGTGGGAACAGTGCACTTGTACGAATACAGGACATATCCGATGGTCCGTACACGTCACACATATCACAGTAGTTCCTCGTACGTACATTGTGGAACCTGAATGTTCATTACCGTGTTCACAACAGCCGCCACTTGTCCCTATCCACGGCCAGATTAATCCAGTGCACGCAGTCATAACCGATGTCTTTACGATCCGTATTAGTGTTAACCCCTCACTTCAGTTCACCACTCCAACCCTGCAAGCATTTCCCTTCACCCACCACATTCCACACACCTGCTCAAGACCCAGACTGTCTGTAACACGCATGATTCAAAACTGCTGGTACAAATAGTTCACGTAAACTTGCCCTTGCCATTACCACCACAGGAATGCGGGCGAAAGGAGGCGTCGTGGTGAGGTCTCCCTCCACGTGTGCTGACTGTCTGCACTACATCGAACTCAGTGCCCTGTCAGACGACAGGCATATTTGGCTACAGAAAAAACACAACATCACAAGACACAAACACAACATCACAAGACACAAACACTTTAATTAAGGACAACAAATTGTTTCCGTTGAATGAATCCCAGATCTTTCGTACAGGCCACATACTTATGTGAAAATGTATTGCGAAGTTTTACAAACACCTTGTAGCCTAACCCTACTGGTGCGTTAAGAAATTGGACGAGACATTATTCATGCGAACAAAGTGGTTTACTTTGCTTGTGCCAACCAACCGACCGACCGACCCCTTCTTTTAATGAAGGGCAGGCAGATTAAGCCAGAAGTCACAGTTTTTAGAGCTACACAATGCGACACAAAACACACAGTGACTGCAGTGACTGTTCACGCTACGTGTGCCCCGTTTAAGGTGCACAAATTTATTTTCAGAAGAATCAGATACAAAGACGATCACGGACAGCAGCTGTTTGCTTCGCAGAGTCTCGCCGTGACTGGTTGACCGCTGTAGCGAAGTTGTGGTACCATTTCAACATTGCACTGAACATGGCATGTTTCGACATGTGACTACCTATTCAGAGGCTGACTTAACGATATTCTTTATATAAACCAGCCATGGCCCCAGTCACATGGCGTCTTAACATAATGTTCACGCGCTACTCCACGACATTCCTTGCAGTGATTTCTACAAGCAACCCTTCAGCTGGTCCGTTCCTACACCTTATAGCCCAAGAGGGACACTGTGAACTCGCAACGTCAATGAATATTTACGCCATCAATTTGAGATTTCTTACATAAATATTGCCCCTGTTTTGTAAAAATGGGCTAACTGCCACTGTGAGCTAAACTGAGTTTTGCGTAACAAATCATTCAACTAACGGCTCTCTATGACATGCAGAAAGGTGATAACTGCATCTTCGAGAACAGTAAAGATGGGTGGGGGATATCCTAACGCTCAAAGGATGTGACATGTCTGAAATGCATCATCCACTTTCCTGCTCTTCCTACAAATTTGATAATTTATGGTTTGTCCCTTGTTTACCACATAGGGACTGTTATTATCGGCAAAATACGATGCTGCAATGCCGACTGAAGCGTAGGCATGTCTTCATTTCTTGACAGCTTCATAACGACAAATGCCATCTGGCGTGACTGCCGCCACACAACAATCGCCTGTTCACAATTCAAGTGCATTACATACCAGCAGAACATCGGCAAAGCTATCATATCTTGCGACTGTCACAGCTGAATAACATAACTTCAAATTCATACAACTGTACAACTGTCACTGTCTTCTTTTCTTCTCCAAGCACTTTTAATAAGCAGTTCAGCTAAAAGTGCCGTGTTCGGACCCCGCCACATGAGATTACGAATGGCGCTTGCACAATGCATTTCTTTGGCTGCGCCGGTTCGTTGTCGATTCACTAGCTAACAGTCAACAGGCTCTCTTCTAGTTTACGTGCGCAGGGTGTTCCATAATTGAGGCTCCAATCGACATAAAAATTCAACGAAGAGTCATTTCAACGCCACGTGCAGGTCATTCATAGCTTTCAAGTAACATTTTCGAGCACAATGCATTTGTCCCACCTTGACATGAATTTAAAAATTCCGTTCCTGTAGAAATCGGGCTCTTGCTTCCGCAGCCATTCACGAACAGCCATTTCCACTTCCAATCGGCAGTCTCTAATTGTTACTGGCGATTTTCCACATCACTTCCTCCACTCGTGCTGCGTTCGTATCCAGTGCTGTTATCACCAAGAATGTATGTTCGACTATTTTCAAACTATCTACGCCACTTTCTGAAACACTGGACTCTCCGTAGGCCATCAACACAGTTTTGGTCAGTGGCTGTGAATTTCGAAGGGAGAAACATGTGTCTTACACAAACACCGAATCACACCACACATTATCCAGTGGCCTTGACAAGGCACATCAACTTATCCCCTGACTGAGCCTTACACCACATGTTGCGTGTCACCTCTGCTACAAGCGAAAAATGATATACATTACTAACACCGACGTCACAGGCTAAGGAGCCTTACACATCAGTCGCGTCTCATATAGAGCCTACCGCTATTTCGTCTCAGTTACAAAATTCACATTCAAGGTCACGTCGCGTCCTGCTGGACGGACACACTGAACACAGACCGTACAATACCCTGAACACTGGCTCACTCCTAGGGGTCCGGATATGTAGACTGAAGCATAGAGTGCTTTCTGTCGTGCACGCTGGTAGCAGGCCTGTACCAAATAACATTACCACGGTTTGTTATATGCTCTACTAGCTGTGTGTGCATATTTGCCAACGCATCCCTTCTGGCGTACTAACAACCCTAAAGCACCATATGAATATCTGTATGCAAATGGTGTGTAATGCATGTTGCTAGAAGAAATTACAATATATATCGAGCACTGCGCTCTGGTGGTGACTCCTCTCTCACCAAATATTAACTCCATTGTTGATGACTTTCTTTTCCTCTTCGGCATGTAAATCGAAAAGGGAGGGCGCGTCATTCCAACCCCCCAAACTCTCCCAGCTTCATACAGTTCCCTTCCATTCAATAATACAAGCTTATTTCCGATTTGCACTTATAAAATTACAAGTGACAAAGGACAGAGTCGAAACAGTAGTGTTGTTGTTTTCTCTCTCTCTCTCTCTCTCTCACACACACACAAGTTAGCATATTCCTTGCTTATTTAACTATCCGTTATACACTGCACGAGACAGGCAATACTAAAACAACAGAACGCTACAGCTTGGATGGACGGACTTTCCTTGCTCCGCCACGACCAAACCATCTCTGACGCACAACTCAGATATGTTTCCTGAGCACCGACGGCTCTACCGCCAGCAGCAAAACGGTCGAAGAATCAAACTGCCTACTGACGTCACGACTAATGGTCTTCGTGACCGCCCTTAGCCTCTCGAGGAAAATGATTAAAATTGTAACTTGAAACAGACCACGACAAATAATTCTAACAACAAAACGCATTCAAACGCTAACCATTTGAAGACTAAAATACAGTGTACACACTACAAGGACTCAGTACCTCAGTACCTCACAGAGAACACAGTGTGTTTCCATTATAAAGACCAGCCGGTGAACGCCGTATGGTTAAACAACTGCTGTTCACTATAAGAACCACAGGGACACGTAAGTGCCCTAAGTGAGTTCCAGTGTTGAACGTGGCGGTACACATAGTACCCACTGTGCTGCACTGTACTTAGCAGACATGCAGCAGTTCCACCTTATGCTGCCACGTGATGCACTGTGTGGACAGTGACACGTGACAACACGGGTGTGCAAGGAAGCGGTCCTGAGCTAAGTTGAAGCAACATGGCGGTATGTATGGAGCGACTGCGGAAGACCACACAATATAAACGTCGCTAAGTTGCTCTGACAATGCGCGGCAAGGGTCGATGTTTTTGTGCAGACGAATGTGGCGAGGACCGCGCCAAATACACGCGTGACTTCGCGGTGACTGTGATGATAAAAATCACCGCAGAATCCCACAACGGGAGGGTGCTAGACAATAGATTACCGGTGAAGCAGAAACCTTATTCCTCTCCTTCATTTCACCCTCGAAACCCCCCCCCGAATTAAAATAGCTTCCACATGACTCAAAGTTCAAATAACTTACATGCGCCAAGCAAACATTATGTTAATAGGCCAATGGTTACGACGTAAGGCGCAGCGAAAGCCTATAACACTGTAGGCCTATACCGGTATTGGGTAAATCGCCTCTAACAGTACAAGCCTATCCCTGTTATAGGCAAATCGCCTCTAACAATATAACCTTATCCGTGTCATAGGCAAATCGCCTCTAACACTATAAGACTATCCCAGCAATAGGCAAATCGCCTCTAACACTATAAGCCTATCCCTGTGTTAGGCAAATCGCCTCTAACAATATAAGCTTATCCGTGTCATAGGCAAATCGCCTCTAACACTATAAGCCTATCCCTGTGTTAGGCAAATCGCATCTAACAAAATAAGCCTATCCCTGTGTCAGGCAAATCGCCTCTAACAAAATAAGCCTATCCCTGTTATAGGCAAATCGCTTCTAACAATATAAGCCTATCCCTGTAATAGGCAAATCGCATTGAATATAAGCCTATCCCTGTTATAGGCAAATCGCCTATAATACTATAAGCCTATCCCTGTTACAGGCAAATCGTCTCTAACAATATAAGTCTATCCCTATCATAGGCAAATCGCCTCTAACAATATAAGCTTATCCGTGTCATAGGCAAATCGCCTCTAACGCTATAAGCCTATCCTTCTGTTAGGCAAATCGCCTCTAACAAAATAAGCCTATCCCTGTTATAGGCAAATCGCCTCTAACAATATAAGCCTATCCCTGTAATAGGCAAATCGCATCGAACAATATAAGCCTATCCCTGTAATAGGCAAATCGCCTCTAACAATATAATCCTATCCCTGTAATAGGCAAATCACCTCTAACACTATAAGCCTATACCTGTTATAGGCAAATCCCCTCTAACACTATAAGCCTATACCTGTTATAGGCAAATCACCTCCAACACTATAAGCCTATACCTGTTATAGGCAAATCACCTCCAACACTATAAGCCTATATCTGTTATAGGCAAATCACCTCTAACACTATAAGCCTATACCTGTTATAGGCAAATAACCTCCAAC
>Ga0123355_10013448_pt1 | contig 12739 bp, 7 predicted proteins | sample TergutEmb28metaG_3_FD_89872 | JGI IMG/M metagenome (GOLD analysis project Ga0123355, IMG submission 89872) | Embiratermes neotenicus P1 segment gut microbial communities from Petit-Saut dam, French Guiana - Emb289 P1 | ecosystem: Host-associated > Arthropoda: Insects > Digestive system > Gut ...
CGGTACAAGTAGTATGACCTGTACCGGAGGCTGCGGGTACAGTTTTTAATACTCCTGATGATGGGTGCTGTGACACCCGAAACATGTAGAGTAGTTTTGCAGTAAATAGATATCTGCATACTGTTGCATCTGTTGGATTTTTATTCACATTAAAATTTTCACATATCAACCACTCCGCTATCAGCCCTTTAAAGGTTAGGATTCAGTCCGTACCGCGCAGTAAACAGACTTCGTTTCGATTATAAAAGCCAACCTTTTAATACTGTGTTGGGAAATAATCGCTGTTTGTTCTCATATCCAGAGAGAACACATAAATACACCGTGGGCAGAACGTAGAATTTGTGATTGAAACTGGTGGCACATATAGTAACCACTGGGATATAAATGGTTAATCTGTTTTAACAATACATTATTCACAGGCTAGCTCTTCACTAAACATAACTGTTGAAACTTCCTAACCGCAGTTCATGAACTGCAAGAATGGCAGAATGTTTATGTCGGTACGAAATGCGCGAACAGACATAGAGGCAGATATTATACCAGAAAAGCAGGTCGGTTGCGGCGCGATATAATAAAGCATTCCAGTTTGTTTTGAAAGCCGAAGTTCAAAGGTTCGTTCCGTAGCCGTATGGAATATTTCAGCGTATAAAATGTGCCTTGTACACGGTGTTTAGACATGACGGTAACAGCTTATAGAACTGTACAGGGTGTCCCTTTTATCGTGTCCCTCAGCATGGCAGCTTTAGCGCAAAGAAACCCCGCATCCGTCGGGACATCCTGTGATGGTTCCTGTGCTCAGAGACACGACAAAATAGACACTCTGTACATCATAAGTTACAACCTGTCATCAGTTGGATGCTAAAATTAACAATTTATAATGCAGCAAGACGTAACTTACTATTATTATTATTATTATTATGTTTTTTTAAAATTAAAATTGCATTATGCGATATCTGAGCCATCCACAGCCGTTTTGCTGATGCATTTCTTCTCGAATGTCAAGCTGTGTTGCTTGGTTTGTGTTTCCCGACATTTTGAGACAAGCAGTGCCTTCACCGTCATCAGCCGAAAGGTGCAAGAAGCAAGCCAAACGCATCACATTGTCGCAGTGCAATACTTCTCATCCCGTAGGCCCATCATACAGAATGCCAGATCATACTGCGGTATACCCACTTCAGCAGTTCACAGAAACACCACGCCTAAATTGTTGGCGGTAAGGATTCAAAAATAGGCGCCAGGGTCTTCGTTAACCCTCTAAAGCCCAGTAGTTACTATATGTACCACCAAGTTCGGGTGACCGGGATAGCGTAGTCGGTACAGTGACTATCTACGGGCTAGACGATCCGGGGTTCGAACCTCGGTGTTGGCGAGATTTTCCGCAACCGTTCAGACTGACCCCGAGGACCACGCAGCCTCCTGTACAATGGGTACCGGGTCTCTTTCCCGGTGGTAGAGCGGCCGGGGCGTGGCGTTGATACCCATCCCCTTCTAGTGCCGAGGTTAAAGAAACTGTGGATATATACCTCTATCACCTCCCCCCTCAACTTCGTACCTTCATGGCATGTTACAGGGTGAACTTTAACTTCGCCTCTTACCGACTGGTTTAACATCCCCAAGTTCCAGTTCTGCCCACAAACTGTATTTATATGTTTTGTGTGGATCTGAGAACAAACAGCGATTATTTCCCTATACAGCATTAACTGAGAGTTAAGGCAAAGCTGGGTTAAAACATAAATACAAGGAAGTTCTGTAGATAGAGACACAATTTCTGCGACAAGGCTAAACGAGTCCACGTGCAGTCGTCAATACACAGTATATGGAACAAGCGTAAGTGGAAATCATTAGCACTAGTAGACAGAGCAGAGATGTGTAAGCAATCAGCATGAAAAGCCATTCACAATATAGCTACCTCAGCTGCCAGAGGTTGAATGAGGACGAGTAATCATGTGTACAATTTTCCGGAAGAAACGCTTAACACTAATTTAGTGTACAGTTACTTCATTACGTGACATGTTAACAATACCATTTTTTATACAGGTACGTTACTATGAAGCAGTCGGTATAGGTGATGATGTAACGGATTACAAACTAAGAACGCCATAAAAATACACACGCACTAAATCAAACCAGAAATTTAACTGTTTAAAGTTTTCTTATAGTTTTATCAGCGATTGTATATGACACTAATTTTATTCACTAGGTATAAATATCTGCATCGACAAATATTAGTACATCGGCACATCAGTACGGTAATACGAACTTACATGGACATATTACATAGCGCTCTTCTGGGTCATTACGCAGCTAGTGGTGGTAATTTCTTACCGACGTTTCGGGACAATCTATCGATCCCATCTTCCAAGACCTTGAAGATGAGACCGATAGTCTGTCCCAAAACGTCGGTGACTACCAATCTACGCTGCGTAACATCCCAGAAGAGCCCATATCTAATTTACGCCGCAGTGAACGCCTGCAATCAATCATCCCGATAGCTCTGTGCGTGTGCCGATGATACGGGTCCTAGGGCTGAAAGTGTCGGTTTGACTTCAGTATTCTTGTTGTATGGCAGCATTTAAATTGTGAAGTAAATTTGTGCCTGCAAATGTTGACAGCACAAGACGCAGATGTGGTCAGCTTCAAACCCCCCCGGCCGCTTTAACTCTAGAATAGAATTCCGGTACCCGCTGAATACGAGGCTAGGTGTGCCCCATAGCCGGTCCGGGCGTTTTAGAGAAGAGGGAAATCTGTTATCCCCGCCGGGAATCGAACTGTAGTTTGTCCTAAAAACAGCTGTCTTCAACCCTGAAGGGGAAGCACTCAATATACTCCTCCGAACAGGTGCCAACTTTCTGTATAAGTGCATACATTAACGTCCCAGACAGCAACAGGCCGCCTCAGCCACTGCAATAAGCATAAATATGCACCGTGAGGGGAAGCGCATGCAGAACGGGACGGGCAAGAACAACCGAAGGACGACCGAAGCATCTGCCCTACCACGAGCTGTCAATTCCTCTCGTTCCATTCCGGGTACTGCTGTGTTAACAGCAGTAATATCAGAAGATTACTTGCAGGCCACGTGGTGTAATAGCGCAATCGTGACAAAGAGGCACGCCAGCAACTGGAAACCAACTACCGGACAATTGACTCTTTCAACAGGAAAAGATGCATAAATCGCGTGCTTAAAGTACTGCGAATGTGTTGTGAAAAACAGTTGATATTGCACGTGTGTAGACACTGCCAACACTGCACAAGTGGCGGGTTGCGGCGGTTTGGAAATTGCCATGTCTGGGTGGGAGTCCACGAAATGCTGCTGTTCATAAATCTAAAGCAATTTGCTGCTGACTGCACGCCTCTAGCCATTGTGCTATATACATGGCGAATTAGTTAAATGGCACGAATAAGGACGTAAGAAATGAGATCATGGGTTAATATACTGTCAAGCGTAAACAACGAAGTGTGGACAGAAATAAATCTTCAGCAACGCGAACAATTGGCTCTACGCGCCATCCATTTCATCAGATTATAAAACAATAAACGGCGGATCCTAACAGCACTGATACACGCCCCCATGATTAGCTAGTGGAAAAGGAATGACACGGTCAATCATCCGAAATCAGTTAACTCACGCCGTTAATAGCAGGATAGGAGCGTTCTAAATACGTTGAATTACGTCGATTAATTTCGGACTTTAAAACCTGAAACGGCATTCTAAAGGTAAGGTTCACCCTAGAACAGGCCACGAAGGCCCATCGGTATAGCTCACTCTTCCTTTAACGTTAATAAAAATCCAACCAGATGCAACAGTATGCAGATATTTATTTACTGCAAAGTCACTCTACATGTTTCGGGGGTCACAGCACCCATCATCAGGAGTACTAAAAACTGTAACCGCAGCCTCCGGTACAGGTCATAATACTGGTACAGCTACTTCCCACCTTTCTTTAACCTTGGCGAAAGATGGGGGTGGGTGGTTAACGCCGCGCCTCGACTGCTTTACCCCCGAGGACCCGCTGTACAGGAGGCAGGGTGGGTCCCAGGGCCAGTCTGGACGGGTGAGGAAAATCTCGCCCCCCACCGGAATTCGATCCCCGGACCATCCAGCCCGTAGCGAGTTGCTGTACTCAATCTAAACCCGGGAACAGGTGGAGGAGTGTGGTCAGCCTCATATTTCGGCCGCTTTACCGCCGGGGTAAAGGGACTCCAGTACCCGCCAAATATTAGGCTAGGTGGGCCCCACAGCAGGTCTGTGTGTTGTAAGACGCCCCTTAAGGACAAACTGCCCGACCAGTTGATCGTCAAAAAGTCCGCGACAAAGGTCACCGAAAGATGCTGGAAGCTGTCAACAATGCGTGATCTTAGTGTGTGAACTGCGTGGTCGTCGTCACGCACTGCAGATACATAGAACAAACACACTTTTTTTCCACGACGACCGAACAGAAACCGGTGGGTGTGCACACACGACACGTGCGTGTTCAGAACTTAGTGACATGCAATCGAGCGTGTCTACACAACCTGCGTACGACTATGACATGACATACAGGAGTCTTACACAACCTGCTGGAGACGTCTGCAGACCTGCATAAAATGCAGATAACGAAGGCGTCTATACAGCCTGCACAGGTGGCATTCTATTCAATTACGAGTCACATACAATGCATTGATAATTCCAGTTACATGATACAACAGTGCACAGTTGTATCATTCGTTCAATTGTCTTCAGTCTCGGTCTGTTGTGTTTGCAATCATCTGCGCACCATGTGGGCTATCGATGTGATCCAGCCTACGAATTACCTTGACACAACATTAATCTGAATTATCATACATATTAACAGGGCAAGGTTTGTTTGCGACATCGTTATCTACTGAACTACCAGTGGAACTTTTCAACACGAAAATATTCAGAAAGCTTGGGATTTAGCAGCGATGGCAACCTCCATTGCTTTTATGAATTCCTTCTAAAAAAATGTTTTAACAAAAAATAGCTAAGGTTAAGAACTGTCAATGCTGCCTCAAGCGGAAGCCAAAGGAAGCTCAAAGCTTGGGATTTAGCAGCGATGGCAATCTTCATTGCTTTTATTAATTCCTTCTAAAAAAATGTTTCAACAAAAAATGGCTAAGGTTAAGAACTGACAATGCTGCCTCAAGCGGAAGCCAAAGGAAGCTCTCATGTACTTCCCTTGGCCTCCGATTGAAGCAGGACTTTTTATTTCAACCATTTGTTTCTTATTCATACGTTGCTTACAATCCGTTATCTCTGAAAGGAATTATCCATATCAAGCATTAGTAAGTACAATTTTTAATGTTTATTAACATCAAAATTTTACAATTTTTGTTGATTAAATATTTTACTCTTTCGACGTGCAAAATATTCGCACGATTACAACCACGATACAAAGATCCAACTCGTACCGCGCAGTAAATACTCCGTCTCTGTTATAAATACCAGTCAGTTAATGCTGCATAGGGAAATAACCGCTGTTTGTTCTGAGATCCATATACAACATACAAATATGGTGTGTGGGGCAGAGCGTGGAATCCGTGAAAGTTAAATAAAATGGCACACAAAGCAACGACACTAGGCGTAAAAGAATTAATTATAGTTACGCTAACGCTGCACTGGCTGTCGTAAATAAGACCAAAGGTACATTTAAACCTACTACTCAGAAATGTCTGCGAACACAAACGAGTAAAGAATACAAACTAATTCATTCTGAATACTCTTATGACTGGACAGCACGACGGAAAAATTCGGATGAAAGGAAGCATGCAAAGGTGGCAGATGTGTAAAGATGGCAGTCCAACTGACAAACTGACATCCTGGAATTCCAAGAATAAGACCTACTTAACAGCATGAACTGAACACAGTATTTGATATTATAAATACATAAGCAGACAAGGAGGGCGCATAGGATATACTGTCCAATGCAACAGCAAATAAATTCAGACATAAGCAACACCCTGTATAAAAACAACTGTTTAAGGATTCAGGAACGTGGTGCGTTCGAAACGTTGCAAAACACTACCACAGTGGTACGGGTCACATCCCTGAAGATCTGTACGCTTAACAACATAGCTATGGAAAACTCAGACCGCTCAACTTCAACACCTGTATAACTACGGTCGAAACACTGAAGCCAACAGTCCACTTGGAAGACCTAAAGGGTAAATGGCAGAAAATATCAAAATAAGTCACAAAGATACAGAGTATCAAGCGTGGGAAGAAGCAAGTGGTGGGCTCCTACTAAACGGTAATGAATCTTAAGTTTCCATGAAAGGCGGGGTATTTACTGAGACCCGTGGCGTCTGACAGACGAGTGCACAGAACTACATAATGAGGAGCTGAATGATCTGTACTGCTCACCCAAAACTCTTCCGGTGATAAAATCTAGAAGGGTTAGATGGGAGGGCATGTAGCGCGTATGGGGGATGGGAGAGGCGTGTACAAGGTTTGGTGGGGAAACCTGAAGGAACGAGACCACTTGGAACACCCAGGCGTAGCTGGCAGGATAATACTACGATTGATCTCAGAAATTGGGATGTGGGGGTGTGGACTGAATTGAACTGGCTCTGGATATGGAAAGGTGGCGGGCACTTGTGAATGCAGTAATGAACCTTCGGGTTCCACAAAATGCGGGAACATCTTGACTAGCTGAGAACCGGTTACCTTCTCAAGGAGGACTGTGCTCCATTGAGTAAGTAATTAAGTAAGCGTAGCGTCTGGTAACTAACTAACGAAGACACAATTCAATTTCCTCATTATTGTAAAACCGGCTACGTAACAGTTGTGTCTCAGCGGCGCCAACAACAGCACCGATGGGCCAGCAGTTCCCTGCCATACGTCTGTAAGTACCCTCGTGTCGGACGCGCGCTGCGTGGGATTGCACTGTTGGTGCTGAAGGGACTAACCTCGTGACAGATCAGTTCCATTGGCAAGACCAGATAAAATTCAAGGAATGCCTGCTACCAAATTGTCCAAAATCTCTTGTCGCCCCTTCTGCTATCCAATAATATATTAAAATATGAGGAACTAAAATTTTGCCTATTACTTAATATGAGTGTCAAACTTGTTCTCCCATGTTACAAGAACATAGGCTGAGGATGTTCAAGAATAGGGTGCTGGGTAACATACCTGGGCCTAAGGAGGGGGTGGTAAGAGCAGACTGAAGAAAACTGCATAATGAGGAGCATCATGACTTGTACTCCTTACTAAGTTTCCTAAATATCATTAGTGTGATCAAATCCATGAGTATAACATGGAAATGGCGTGTGGCAAGTACGGGGGAAAAGATAAATGAATACAGAATAGTGGAGAGGATTCCTGAAGGAGAGAGAAAACTGGAAGACCTAGGAGTATATGGGAGAATAATATTAAAAAGTATAGAGAATAGGTGTGGTCACGATTAGCCTGACTCAGGGCTGATACAAGTGCCGGACTTTTGTGAACACGGCACTACAAGTTCGGGTCGCATAAAATTCGGAGAGTTTCTCAGACTGGCTCCTCAAGGAGGACTGCTCCATGCAGATCCGTTAGTTGGCACGAACAGTCACATAAATTACGCTACAGCACTTCGTGACACGAGCTCCATTTTCTGGTCCACCGCAAAAGATATGATTTGTGCGAGGAATGCATGTGTTGCACATTCGCACGATTGCGTGACGAATAACGAGTTGTTATCATCCGGAAAGCATTCGCACAGTACACTTTCACTACACGATATTCGAAATACTTGATGTCAGTCTGTGTTTAGTATCAGAGTTGTAGCTCTTATCAATTATACTCCTCTAGTACTACAGCAGCACATGCTCCCCCGCAACGCGCCAGACACGCCCATTCCTTCGCCGCAGAGATCACCTCCTTGGCCGTCCTTTACAACTAGGCACGTCGAAAACAGTACTCACCATGCCATGGCACAAGCTGACCGCGACTGTCGAGTGCGGATCACCGCGAACCGTTCCTGTGTAGAAGCATCCGTTGGGACGCAGCCCAGGGCGTTCACGGATAGTCATGTTTTGCCACACGTGGGTAACCTGGCGACAAATAAAAATATGCAGCAGAAGTCAATAACCATTCAGGCATTTCGACAGGAACGGGGCGTCCTGTCGTCTGGGTGAAATAACCCATTTTGGGGGCTATGTAATACAGCTTTACAAGCAGCAGTACTGCGGCCATACAGAATATGACTTATCAGATGCAAAATTACCATGCCTTTAATTATACAGGTGTCACGTGACGATACACGTAGCAGGCCTGTAACTGTATCAAATATACAAAAACGTACATCAATCCCTATACAAGCTTTAACATCCCCTGTTGGTTCCAGGAGGTTGAGGTTCCCAGATTTCAAGACAATCGGCACATGAAAGAGGCAAAGTTGTCAGCCCTACGCACCGGCCGCCTTTACTCGTACTCATTTCTCTTAGAGGCTGAGTCGACCCCAGAGCCATAGTGCGGTAGGAAGGGTTATGTCAATAAAATATTCCAGTGACACCATCGGGAAACGAACCTGCGACCCGCCACCTTGTACCGCCGGGCCCCAACCACTTTCGCCACAGCGTGCACCCCCCCCCCCCCCATATCAAATCTACATGGCGTCATTTTTAAGCCCCGAGCGAGGCAGCTGTCACGGGATGTCCCGGCTGATAAAGCTGCCGCGATTGGGGCAACAACGAAAGATACATTCTTCATAACGTTCCACAGACAATGAACAATATCCGACACTGGCCTGGTATCAGTGTTATATTTAAACTGTTGTCACGATATTGTTGCTTCACTGTACACTGTCTTGTTGCTACTGCAAGCAATGACAAATAGTGCTTAAAGGGCTCTAACTAAAACCCCTTCTCCTGCCCCATGAAGGCTTATTCCTAGTAATGATCAAAGAAACATAACACGCACGCAATATCATGCGCAGGAATGTACGAAACTGAATCTGCCTGTACGATACCACTGAAGAGTAAAATTACAGCCACTCACCTGCAAGTCAGGGTGCACGAAGCTGGAGTCGTGTGCCAAAATGAGATGAAAATGGCGGCCAAATGCTGCAAATTCGTACTGAGGATGAGGGTCCCATAATAGCGCCATTTTATGTCGAAAATGGCCGGAATGATGTCTCAGGGGTGCCCGGTGGGCTAAAACACAAGCAGATGGAAGATTACAGTCCACTGCAATGAATCTGCATACAGCATTCACTGTATTTCCCTCACATCCGGTCAGGAAAGAAGAGAGACCAACTAATCTCTTTCAAAATACACCACGAAGAGGGAGAACAGCGACAATTATTGCACTGTATTTTGTATAAAGCAATATTTCAGACAGCGTATTCAAGTTCCACGCACTTTTCTGTAAATGCAAGTAAGTTGGAGAGAAAGCGAATTTCTTTTTTTCGTTTATTGTTGCCAACTCACAAACAGTGAACAAAATATCTGCAAAATGGCATCGCAATTGACGATGATGATGATATTATTATTATTATTATTATTTAAAACTCACATATGAAGCATTAACTTTGTGTTACAGACTACGAACATGGAGAAGACGCGCACTGTTGAAGTTAAAATGTCAGGCAGCGACGTAGCTAGAGTTGGAGCGAGCGGTACGGTCGGCCTGGGTAGCAGAGCGGCGAATTGAACTTTTAATTGTAAAAACTTTTGTTTCTTGGACTCAATACATTTTCAATTATTTAGACAAATAATGTGAAACTAAAAGAATTGTGAATTTTTCCCAGGGGCGGCCATTGTGTTTTCTCGCCCCGGGCATCATAAAACTTCGCTACGCCACTGATGGCATGTGACAAAAAAGACTACTACTGTAGATTCAATGAGTGGATCTGTAGACTGTGAGTGGGATCAACTGCATTTGCACTCTGTAAATGGTTTTGGCAAGCTAACAGAGGAATGCGTAGCATGCAGACAAAGCCATCGATGGTTTCAGATTACTATGCAGTATGCTTGACGTCATTTGCATTAAAGCATTTTTATTGGCTGGTTAACAATCCAGACGGGAATCATCAGTAACGAAGCAATCCATAATTATCATGTATAATTCGTTGCACGCGTCGCCGTCGCGGTCTTTGCGTTGTGCATACGGGGCGACGCGGGCCTACGCAACCCCACTGGGTCACGTGCTGCATGCCTGCTCCTGACTCATCGACACGCCCTGAATGTTCCCGTGAGCTGCTGCAGTTCGACGAAATTCGCCAGTCGATTCGCGCGTCTCATGTCCCAGACTGCTGCAGCTAACAAAGACTGACGCCAGTGCTCTCCCGTTGAGACCGCATTGCATTAGGGGGTGGACAAAATGACACCGGGTTAGGCGACTAGCCAAGTACTGCCTGTCGCTCATCGCCATAAGGACCACAATGTCTATCCCAGTATCTATCCTAAACGCTGGTAACTATTCACCAAACTGACACGTCACATACCACAATACTTCATTCTACCACACACACACACACACACACACACACACACACACACACACACCAAGTGCAGTTCACGCACGCCGTGAAGCCGAGTGTCGGTCAGAGGTCAACTTCAATGGGTTTAATTTTAGAGCACAGCCCCTGTACACCATAAAAATGTCAGACAATAAACGCCCAGGTCGAGAGAATATTCATTATTGTTCACCCTGTAATTCAGTCTCCAGGCACCTTGCAAACCGTGGCCCCCCCCTCAAAACTCTAAAACTCGCAACAGTTTTGAGTATTTTTTATTACACGATGCTACGTAAGCACTGCATGAAATCTCTTCTAGTCTAGGCTTGCTAGCAAGCTTTTACAAGCATGTTGGTAGCGTCAAAATTTGACACCCCCGTGTAATATTACACACAAAATGACCAGTACAACAGATATGCGTCGCTCAACCACGGGGATACGTTCTGAGAAATGCGTCGTTAGGAGATTTCGTCGTCGTGCGAACGTTTTGGAGGGTACTTACACAAACCTAGATAGTATGACCCACTACACACCCAGTCTGCATGGTATAGCCTATTGCTCCTAGACTACAAATTTGTACAGCATGTTACTGTACTCAATACTGTAGGCAAATGCAACACAATGGTATTATAATACAGGGTTATTCGAAATGATTGTCGGGGGTTTAACAACTTGTCATACACAATACACTTGCGATAGGAGTATATGTATTTTTTTATTTAATAGAACAACACTCCAAGTTTTTGTTACATACCTTACAGGTGCTCTATATGTGCACCCTTTGTGATTTTACAAACATCAACACGATAATCGAGTTCGTTCCAAACTGTTTCTAGCATGTCAGCGGTGATGGTTTCAATGGCGGTTCTGATTCGTACCTTCAGCTCCGGGATACTTGCGGGAAGAGGAGGAACATAAACCTAATCCTTGACGTAACCCCATAGAAAGACATTACATGGGGTTGCATCTGGAGAACGAGGTGGCAGTTGTTAAAACCCCGACAATCATTTCGAATAACCCTGTATTATAATATCATAATCTTATGGTAACACTGTCGTATATGCGGTCCGTCGTTGACCGAAACGTCGTTAAGCAGCGCATACCTGTACATGAGGCATGTTCCATAGGTAAGGTTCCCTAGCCTGTCACTTCTGCGTTAGTCGAGCATTGCATTTTTCGTAGGACGTGGCACTGCTAGCAGGTGCATCATGCAACAGATGGCTCGAGGAAGACTTATTGAGATACCGTCCAGAGGGCAGGGTAACAATTGGTGCATAATGGCAGCGACGTTAGGGTACTCATCAGACGACACATCCCTTTGGAACGAAGACACAGAAAGGAAAGTGGGTAACGCCGTCTATCACAACTTTCTTGTTGAGATCTGCGCTCTTCCGGCATATTATGCAGCGTATATTGGTAATTCCTTTCTGACGTTTCGGGGCAACATATCGGTCCGGTCTTCAAAAGGCCAATAAATCCTGTGTTCTTGAATTTCTTGACTCTCGAATATGGGACCGATTTGTTGTCACGAAATGTCGGTAAGTAATGTGCCGGAAAAGCGCAGAACTCATCTCCTTCGAGGAGGGAGTCTGAAGTCACCCAACAGTCTTGTTGTATATTACAAAACTCTAACGCCTGACATGTTTAGGTTAAAGTGCAAGAAACCATCTTCAGGCGAATTTAGAGTACCAAATAAACGTTTTCATTAAAACTACATTAATTCATTTTTCGTGTCAGTGTATGTAGTTGTGTTCTGAACTTCACATTTTGCGTAAGAATTCGAAATCATTAAACGTTTCTGAGCAGTAATAGTTTCCATATAAAGCAATGTGTTTAATAATACATAACACACAAACTGAAAATGAGCTTACTACAGGTACGGTGAGTCCCGCATCGTAGTCGGGGGGGGATATAGCATAGAATCTCCACTTTAATGTATGTACCGTGCATCTTGTACAGTTCATTATCCACACCAACATATGCACAACATATATATTAACAATATTTTATATATCGTATTATTATTAATAATGCATTAATAAAGCGTTTCGGGTCTTTTACCATAGTGCAAGTAAATCCTAAGCTCATGGTGTTTGTTGAAGAATAAAAGACCAACTTGATGTAACTTGCTATTTTATTTCACTTCTTATGTGCTCAACATGTTTCGGACATTAATATACATTATCAGGAGCTTGTGACTATTCTGTTGAATTACCACATTGGTCGTATTGTTCTTGGTTTGATGTGTGTTGGAGTTTCGGTGTGGTTGGGTTGGAGTGGTATCCGTGTTGCAGGCTTATCATCAG
>Ga0123355_10013449_pt1 | contig 12739 bp, 8 predicted proteins | sample TergutEmb28metaG_3_FD_89872 | JGI IMG/M metagenome (GOLD analysis project Ga0123355, IMG submission 89872) | Embiratermes neotenicus P1 segment gut microbial communities from Petit-Saut dam, French Guiana - Emb289 P1 | ecosystem: Host-associated > Arthropoda: Insects > Digestive system > Gut ...
GTGATGAATCTCACTTGGTAGCACATTCCTAGCGTTCAAAAAACGAATTACAGGCCGTATTTCACAGTCGGCGGCCCCTTCAATTGTCTTAAACATGTTTAACGCGCAGGAACAAACATAAACATAACAAGAATTTCACGAAATGGCGTCTGTGGCTTCTCAATTGATAGAAGAAGTCACTGCATATGCGCAAAGTGACAGTCTCGAGGATGCACGAGAGATATGCCCAGACGGTACTTACTTTCCGAATAACCTACGTATTTCTTTCACGCACCCATATAAGCAGTCTGGTCGATGGCACGATGTGCTGGATACACTAAATACTAAACCCTCTGTGAACCGAGACCAGACCCGAGTACCTCCTGAATAATCCTACGAGTAACAAGCTACGTTTACGCGCGTGGAGAAGACAGGTTTTGGTATTCGGGATCGAACCGTGCCCATGATGTTGAACCTTCGAAATTCTGCTACCAGTGCTTGTGTTAGAACTGCTAACACATACGTTACTATTTCCAGGTCTTACATGAAACACTCTGTAAATTTAGCAGACTTCTTTCGTCGTGATGGGAAAACATATGGGTATATACAACATTATCAGCATTAAATGAACATCGGAACTAATCAAGTAGCAGTGTAAAATCCGTAACAACGCATCTCGACATGTGTTTGCTCCGATTTGAAATACAGTCTTTTTTTCACGCCTGTTAAGTATTACGTAAGTGATAAATAAAGAACAACTATAATTACGATGGTCTAACACATAAGCACTGAGGAGCGACTCCGGTTTACAGTATTATATATATATATATATATATATCGGAGGCCGTGCTGGTATTTAATACCGCTGATGAGGGCTGCATAGCTAATTCGCGCTGTGACCCCGCGTCGTACGTGACGGCCAGCTCATCACTCACACCAACACCCCGGAAATCTTAATCGCCTGCTGCTTTTAACCCTTCATCTTCAACCAATTAGTAAATGACGAATTAACAGCTTTGGCTGGTACAGTCAGTAGCTTGTTTGGGGACGTGCAGGTAGATGCTTATCGCGCCAGAAATTCAGAAAATCATACAGGTTCCATCACTGCTTTGTACTGTCAGGCCCTGAAACCCACGTAAAATACTGCGTCGGAGGTCTACAAATCCCAGCAGTCAGGTTGCCAATAAAACTAAATTTTTTACGGTGGCACTAATATTTCTGGATCCTCAGTTTGGAACTTGCTTTACGTCGCCACTCTCGCGCCTAGAACTTTTAGGTCGGTGGTAGACTTCCGAAATTTGTGCGCCCATGTTGTAGGTCCTCATACCTTAACAGCCCTAGGTCTGAATCTCGCAGTGCATGAACAAAGTAGCGGCAGAATGAGAAGAGGGATATTTGAGGGATGAGAAAATAGATCAGAGGGAATAAGGCACAAAATAAACATAATAAAATACCTGTTTGATAACCATCAACATCCAAACATCATCCAGAGAAAGTTTACTAAACATGCGCATGAAGTTTTACATTAGTTACATTCCGCATTTCACATCTATAGTAATTCATGAACCACTATTCCACTTCGTATTACATCACTTATTCTTCTGTGGCACAACAGGCAAACTCAGGCCTGGGTGACCTCACAGTTGACGTTGCTACATCACACACAATTACGCACACACCCGGTAGGACTCCGAGTGATCAGCTCGCCGCAGAAGCCGTTACCTACGCAACACAAAACACAACAGACGAACATCCATGACCTCAGCGGGATTCAAACCCGTAATTCCAGGGATCAAGCGGCTGCTGACCTATGCCATAGACCGCACAGCCGCTGTGATCGGCTGTAGGAAATCACACGGAGCCTTAAAATTATACAACTTAAATATCCACAGAAACTGTAAAACTATGAATGTCACATATCAATGAAGTTCCTATTAAATCTTCAATGAATGTACGAAAGGTAGTGTTCTTTGTACAACGTAAAACAGCATAGTGGAAGAGCGAAATCTGCATATAGCTTGCAACTGATTGTAATTAAGGATATATTGGCGTTGGCAATGCAATCACAGTCGTACCTACATCACATTAGACTATAAGAAACACTAGGCGACGATGCAAAATCTGGTATTAGATCGGGAACATTTAATGCTGTGGAAATATGTGCAAGTGGAACATATGCACAGAAAATTATAAATCTTATTGTAGTACCGTGCATTTTCGTAGAATCACTTCAATTTATCAACCAACGAATGCACATATAATTTCAAATAAAACACTTTTAAAACACTTTAAAAACACTCCGACATGTTTCGATCTTGTCAGATCATCATCAGGGAGCTCTGTTCCTTGCTAAAGTTATATTACAGTACTCACAATTCTATTCGCATTTGCAAACGAGGTGTTGTGGCAACATAACATGTTGTTTGGGAATGTGTTGTAGAGCAGTGGTTAGGTGTGCGTCGTATGCTGAGTAATAAGAGACTTTTCCACATTTTGTTGAACCATATTGCTGCGTTTGTTTTTTACTCAGCATACGACGCACACATAGCCACTGCTCCACACCACATTCTCACACATGACATGCTGCCACAACTCCTCGTTTACAAATACGAATTGAATTGTAAATACTGTAATATAACATTAGCAGGGAACAAAGCTCCCTGATGATGATCTGACAAGATCGAAACATGTCGGAGTGTTTTAAAAGTGTTTTATGTGAAATTATATGTGCATTCGTTGGTTGATAAATCGAAGTGATATGCACAGAAATTTACCACTATACTTTGCCAGTACAAACGTATAGTCCTTGTTAGGACGAGGACGAGGCCTTGGAACAAAAGTAAGTAAACTTAAAAATTTTCTGATATCTCGTTTCTGTTTCAACCCTACATATTCTGTCAATTGGATCACCTTTACGCTAGCTGGCAAGTATTTAAATTTTAGCGCTAAAAAGTAAAAATTATTTGAAAAGGAAAAGATAAAAGTATGAAATCCACGACATTATGTGCAAAATAAAGAAGAGGTCGTGCAGCCTATCTTAAAAATTCAGTAAATGTCCTCACTGCCTTCCCAAGATAGCGGATTCGGTATGACTTGCTACGGGCTGGATGGTCCGGGTATCGAATCCCAGTGGGAAGCGAAATATCCGCACCCGTTCAGACCGGCCCTGGGGCCCACCCAGCCTCCTTTACAATGGGTACCGGGTCTCTCTACCCGAGGTAAAGCGACCACGGCGTGGCGTTGCCCACCCATTCTCATCTAGCGCAGAGGTTAAAGAAAGAGTAGAGCTACACTTCTAATCCTCCTCTGGGCCTTCATGGCCTGTTCCAGGGTGAACTTTACTATCTATCTCGTTGCCTACACACACGCATACAGGGGATGGACAAAAAAATGAAAACGGCTGTGAAAGATATACATTTATTAATATGGAGTTGGGCCACTATTTGCCTGTAGCACAGCTTGTATCCTTCTAGGAATAGACTCACATAAGTTCTGAATAGTCTCTAGTGGAGTACTGTACCACCCTTAATGAAGAACATGTGCTAGTTGCTTGAGAGATGATTGAGGGATCTGCTCCTCACCGTGCTCTCTAAAACCGACCACAGCGGTTCGATGATATTTAAGTTTTGTGATTGTGCTGGCGAGGGAAGATGTTGAAGTGCATCCCCATGCTCGTCAAACCAAGACTGAACACTTCCGGCTGTGCGTATGAGCGAATTTTAATCTTGAAAAACTGCATCGTTAGGAACAACCTCTGGACCATAAGATGCACCTAGTCACTGGAAGTAATTTGACCAGTCAAAGTAATTACAAGACCAGAAGAATACCAAGATAGTGCTACCCAAATCGTCACAGATCACCTCCATCTTTCACAGCCGGAACCAGGAAACCAGGATTATGAGCTTCCTTGGGCGTTCTCCAACATAAACCCGGCCTGATGCTGGGAACGAAGTGGACGACTCATCTGGCCATATTATGCATTCCCACTCGTCAGAGTCCTGGTTTTACGATCATCACACCACGTTTTTCGGTTTTAAGAGTTGTTTTCAGTAATCAGAGGTTTAGTAATTGCAGCTCTACCGTGGAGGTAGGATTTGTGACGCTCTCGTCGGAATGTTTTTGTGGAAAGAGGGTCAAGATAAATAATGAGTTCTGTCGTCACCGTTGTTGCGGTAGTACCATGATTTTCAGACATAATCCTCTGCAATGTACAGCGATCCCGTTCACTTAGTTTTGGTTTTCGGCCACTGTTCCTCTCAGTTGCCTTCCTTTGGTTTGTATATGGCATCAGAACCTTGCAAAATGCTGCTCTTTCTACACCTAATAAAATGGCCGTTGCGGTCACAGACGCTCCAGCTAAACGCGCGCCAACAATGTCCCCTTTAAAAATCTGACAAGCCTCCCATTTTGCAGTACGTTCATGCGTACTGTTACTAAACACAATCTGTAATGCATTGACACTACATAGCGTAAATAGAGTATCGAAAGATACAAATAATGTTCTTTCAGTGTAGCCAACACAGTTTTATTCCTATAATGTATAGTGTTTCCATTATTTTGTCCATCTTCTGTACATTCATAAGGCATTTCTTTGAGCGTTCCTACGTGCATCATATAGTACGCATGTAAGATAAATGCCCTTTAAAGACGCAAGTAAACCTGAATTACACAGACTCAGCTCGTGCCACTCTGTAAATAACCCGCCCCAGTTATAAAAACCAATCAGTAACCGTTGTACTGTACCTACACGGAAATATTCGAAGTTCTCAGATTCATACGAAGCCCTCTGTGAACAGGATGTAAAACGCTACAAATTAAACCCTGTATTAAGTACATGCCGCCAGAATTGTAAAACATTAACAGGGCTTTTATGTTTCTCTACATGTGGTGCTATTTCCTGATCTCACGTGATCACATTTTACGCGGTAACCCACCACAGAATTTTGCACACAATTACGTAGCGTGAGATTCTGTTTCGTAAGATCAAGTTACTGAATTATTAACCCACATTAATCAGACCCTCAAATGTACAGTTATGCTCAAATAATTTTACCTATTTAGTGTCCAGAAGTAACACAAAATTTCCTTTCCCACAGGCACTACAAACCGAAGGTCAAATCAACTAGGGACAAAAGGTCGTTAATTTAAAATCAGGCTTCAGCCCAATTCACACAACAAACGGTTATGTATCTTCGCTTGTACTGAGTATGTCCAGAGCGTGGGTGCACGTTCAGTACAGTTGCGTCCGTGAAAAGTAGATATTGTAAACTGCTTTCAAAGTACCGGGACTCTTTGTACTTCTGTCGCGAGGGAAATGAGTGCAATGCCGACATTCTGGGTGTTGAAATTTCGTATTTCCATCTCATAAAACTTTCATCAATGTTTAGGGCACTTCGTGTTGTTATCGGATCAGTTCTTATTCACTATTAGGCGCTTCAATGAATATGTCATGTTGATTAACTCTGTTAACGCCTCGTGTCGAAATATGTTCCTTGATACATCGCTGTCACGCAGAGAAATGTTAAATTTATTCTCTACCCTCAGGGACAGCGATCCTGTTTCCCATCCAATAGAAACAATCTTGATTTTTCTTTTCCAAAGTGCGTACATACCTTCTGAGAACTGAATGAACATGTACATACATTTCCATTGATATGATTCAGAATCGTCAGTTCCGTTTGAATTCGTAACGTCGTTTCCTTTTGCATAGTGGACATTCAGCTGATCATAAATTTCCTTTGCACAGCTTTTAGTTTCATCATCGTGTTCATAAAGAGCAAGCCACTGAAGCCCTTGTCTTAACAGCCCAGTCCAACCGCGATTATTAGAACGCTGACGTTTGGGGCTTCTCTCATGCTAATACCACAAAAACTTAGCCCAGCTAAGGGCATGCAGTTCACCGTGTCCTGGCACTAGCTGTTATACCATGGTACCTTTGCAAGTCTCGTCTCTACGGCTGATACCGTGCAGTGTACATGATATACACTGGGCCCTCAGTATCTATCGACTACACAGTTTGTCATTTCTTATACGTCTTGTATGACCTTGCTACGTCCCTCTCCATGTTGCTAGTTGCCTTAACACATCATGTCACTTCCACTTTACAGAGTCCTGGCTAGCTCTGATCTGTATGGACCTCTGATCCATCGTCGTGGTAGATCTGGCGAGGTTCTCAAACCAGTTCAGTACTTATCGTCTTACTTAATTATTATTATTTCATTTAGCTGGAAGGTAATTCTCCCCCACTGAACATTGATACGAACAGTGTGTTTAAGCCAATGCAATTACTGCTGCAATTCTTCAGTAGTGTTTACTTGGACATAACAAAGTTTAATGCGTTATCAGTACGTTAGTCTATTGCTCCACATTCACCGCTCTCATCCAATTAAAAAAAAAAATCATACCAATCGGAGGCGGCACAGTGACTCGCTACGGACTGGGGAGTTTGGGGTTCGAACACCGACAGGGGCCATAAATCTTCTCCACACCCGTCCAGACCGACTCTGAAGCCCAGCCAGCCTTCTGCACAATGGATACCGGCGCTCTTTCCCAGGGGTAAAACGGCCGAGGAGTGGTGATGAACACCCACCCCATCTAGCGCCAAGGTTAAGAATGAGTTGAGCTCCACCTCTACGCCCCGTACGCCTGCATGGCATGTTACGGGGAGAAATACCGATGAATACGGAGAACCCACTGTATTGTGGAATCAATCATTAAGATAGAAGAATATGTCAGGATGGTTCATACAGATGCAAATGGCTGCAGCCTCCACATATTTACGACCAGTTGGAGCAGGGCATTCCTGAAAACAAACGGTTTCTTGTCTTGGGACCATACTTACCACTCTTTTATTACTAATAATTGTTACTTCTCTGATCTGTGTAATCATACCATAAAGACAAGGATTAAATTTTAACAAATGAATGTTGTGAATGAGACTTTTATAAAACAGGAGTATTTATTTTATGTAACAAATTATGCAAAAAACAAAATAACTTACCATTGCCTACTTTGTAAGGATACCCGACATTTTCTTACAATATTACACTCCATAGCAAGAACACAATATAAACTAATACTAATTCTGAAGTAACACATAACCATGCACTGCTGTGTCTACTCTTTCACAAAGGTAGCACTGCTGAATACATTTTATTTACTTTCAAAATTCATGGAAACATAAAGCAAACTGTAGGTCCATTTGTAGTTTGAGAGAATGCTACGCTGCATAATGGAATGAAAGTATTATATTTTGCATGAGGATGAGGAATCTTCATTTGTTTTAAAAAATTTGCTTTCACTCGTCTGCCAAATTACAAGTACCATGGTCCAGGTCGTTTTAACTTATGGTGCCAGTCATCAGACAAATCACAACACTTCTTGCCTGTGTCTTAAAAACCCTACCAACCAAAAAACAACAAAAGTAAAATGGACATAACACAAAACTCACAAATTAAATAATCAATTCAATAAGTGAACAGAACCTAAAAGGTAAAAATACTGAATTAATTCATCATAATGTCCATTTTCATTACATTTATAATAATCCTTTTTACACAGGCAGTGCCACTAATATTTGTTACTTCTACACCCGTCCTTTCCTCGCTCTGACCTTTACACAGTCCAGAGCAGTAAGAAGTGCAGCAGATTACAATGTGGGGATGTGTTCAACATGTGGCTGTGTACAGAGTTCACACCACTCCAATTCAAGTTTACATATGGTCCTATATTTACACATTACTCTGCAATAAATACACAAGACCGTAAATGTGAAGAGTGGTGAAAAAAATGTGCAGAACAAGATGAAACATAATCATCCAAGGTCACAGACAGCAGTCACCCATAACATGAACCAACACAAAAATACACAAAGTAATTATCCCTCAATTTTATTGCAGCCTTGGATTCCTGTATGAAGCCATCAACCCCTGTGACTAGGCATCATAACGTGAGGGCAAGGAGGTAATGTCCGTACATTCCTGACCTTATGTGGTCATGTTAAAAATTACATAATACTAAACTATTGGATAATATTTATTTCACAGAATTTTAAATAAATTGCCCAATTAAGTTTTCCAATCAACAGAGAAACACACATTTTTGCCCCAAAAGGAGCAGTTTTGATCAGCCAAACTGTAACTTAGTAATACCATCAAAACCTGGAAATACGGAATACAAATCCGTCCCAACCTACATTTGGAATTCCGTTTAAGATCACGTAGAAAACGGAAGAAAATGAAACAGTATTAAATGGAAACTTGCCCCTATCAAAACATTCCTATGGGCCCAAAAACACAATGTGGGTATGTTTAATGCTAAACCACACAGGGAAAGAATTTAATAAAAAATGGGATGCTTGAATAACTATGCTTTTGTGTTCATAAAATTCTTTTCTAAATTTCCTGGATTCATTAATGAAGCTGAATAAAATCTTTTAACTAAATATGTAATGAAAATCCAAAAAATGAGAATTAAAAAAATCTCAAATGTATACAGCTCTGAAACAAAAGTGTGTGCGCGCATGTATATAATAAAGATGTGACCTGTGAAAGGAGTCACAGGATAGTGCAAAGAGCATGCACCATGCATTACTCTTTGTCTACAATAACCTGTATTCAACTGAAATGTGTGTGCTATGGAAAAATGTTCAGGTCCCTATGAATTTCCTTGTAAGCAGCTTTCACTGCAGTCCACTTCTCTAATACTGATGAAAATTGTGTACTTTGAACAGCCTGCAACTGACTCCTGCAGAAGCGTTCTTTACTTCCGTCACAATGCCCAGAATGTGCCCATAACCCAGCTGAGAGGGGCACTTTCCCAACAAAATAAGGTGGTGAAAAGCTGAGCGTTACTTTATGGTAGGAATAAATGACACTTTGCCTCTACTTTCAAATGTACATGCATGGCATGGTTTATTTATTGAGTAATTCTTAGTTTTTCTAACAACACTTTTAATTGCGAAATATGCGTTCCATCATAACATAATTAATGAAAAATATACTGGAAAGGATAAGCTAAGAATCAGTCATGAAACGAAAGTACTATCCAAGGATTTGCAGGAATGACAAAAGAAAACAAGGAAAATATCAGGTCAGATCAGAAGGTCTCCAAATTGACACTTGAACCTGAGACCTCCAATGTGCTATCGTCATAACCATGGGCCCTCAGCACATGATGTGGTGCTTAAGAACAGAAACAAAACTGAACATCCAGAACAAATTTTGTAAGAACTATTAATATTTCAATATTATACGAGTTTGTTCAGTTAAGGAGCACTTCCTTCTTTAGTGCAGAAAACTGATCCACAACAAAAGGTTGTAAACATGTCACTTGTGTTTCAGGTATCACTTTCTAAACCACCAATTTATTCACACACATGAAATTTCATGTGCCATTTTTTTTTAAAAAAAAAAAAAGTCATGTCTTACAGTTGTCAGTCCAGCAATGGTGCCATGTAGAAGGTATCTAGACTCATCTCTTTTGGATGGTGCAACTAGCTTTTCTTTCTCAATTTTTTAAAGGAATGGTTTCTAATACACATATTTAACTGGAAATGCCTGTTAGCATTTCGTATTTCAACCACTTGTCTTTAAAACTAGAAGGTTTAAATAAAACTAAAGATGATTAAATTTGGTTCAATGTATGTTTGATACAGTGCAACTGCTACAGCAGTGTTCAAGCAATTCTGCTTGTACTGGCTGTCCTATACTACAGGCACTTTAATGACTCATAAATCTGTGATCTTGCAGCAACTGCAACTACCCAATGAGCTGATTGCAACTGCTATCAATTCCTTCCCCATACGAAAAATGTATTACGACTATTCATTTTGGTGTTACATGCCTGTGCTAACAGCAGCATAGTGTTCCAATGAACTCAAATTTCTTTTTGAAACTAGATGCTATACACAGCTGCAAAACAGGATTTAAGATGTGATGGCTCAGAAGAAACGTTTTGGCAATACAAAGAAAAATGTCACCTATATGTCAATATTGTTAGGTCTATAAGTACAACTCTTCATTAGAATAACAATGTGCATACATCATACATAACAAACGATATATAGAAGAAAAGTTACAGATGATTCATATACTGATTTTAATACACAGGGTGTATCAAAAAACACTTGGACAAACTTCTGGGGAGTTCTCCACACCAAAACAAGAACACATGTTCATATCACTATAGGTCAGTAAACAATTTTCAAGGTAAAAACCAAAGAGTTGACATGTTAACATGTAAAAAACCCTGCTCAATTCAGGTGCAACTGAAAATGAGGAGTCCCTCCCCCAGCATATTTTTTATGCAAGTCAAACCATTCACAACTGCGCCAACCTTTGAAAGGGAGTGACAGTCCATGATCTGATGTGTCCATGCATGCATTAATTCACATGAAGGGCATTCTGAGCATCTGTTGCAAACTGTGATATGATAAACAATGAGAAAAAGACTGTTATTAAATTTGGAACACACACCGTAAATGTATTATGTCAGCTGCAAGTAACACATTACATAATTAAGATATTTACTGTTGAGTGTAATCTTTCACTTAAGCTCAGAAGCCACTCATTTCTGGACATATAATTAAATAAACTTTTTCTCTGTTTTGTTATGAATAACTCACTCTTAAAGTCTAAGCATTTTAGATACACCCCATATAAAACTGTTAACAACGCAAATGCACGATGGACAATGCAAGCCTATTCCTTCACCAAAAGATGTAGACTTACTAGCCAAAATGGTTGGGATTCAGAAAAGTCTGACAATTTCCAACTGGGATTAGTTGTGGCACTAATTTAGCAACAAGCTGGTCTATGGGTGCAAATCTTCAAAAACCTTGTCCCAAGTCTCTTTATCCTTACTGTTCCTTAGCCCATACTTTATCTCCAATTCTGAACACTTGGATAAACCACCCTGTTGTTCTTTCAGGAATTAGATTCCACTTGTAAACCTCTTTCAGGCAAGTGAAAATACTTGGTATGGATGTCTCATATAATGGATGTATGCAGTGAATAACTGTCATAAAGCAATAAATTTGAACATGTGCAAAACTGTAAAACGGAAAACATCAAGAGCCTCTGAAAATGAATAGTACATTTATTACCAGTTGTTCAAAAATAATTTCCTTATGTGGGACTAAATATACCTCCACTGTGCCTTCAACAAAAAAGAAACAAATGAAACAATTACATTGCTATAGTCACATAAGTCAAATGAGCAAACAGCCACATGGCACTACATTACTGGACCAACTTTACATATATAGATATGCAAAATTCAAATACAATGAAAACAAAACTATTCCATCCCTGAAGAAAACGCTGCTCAAAAATGCAATCTGCTCCCTCCTAGAAGACACGTGCAATGTTAAGTTAATCTTCCTAATAATTGGCAAATTACACACCTGCAATACCAATCACTTCTTTTAATTAAAAGCACGACAAATATTTTATCTATACTGTTACCATTTTAATATGCAAGTTTATTTTAAGCACAAAGAATTATATCCAAATTTTCTCTTCATAAGCGGTTTTATTAATTTTATGGCAGACATTTTCAATAACCTTTCTCATGAACCATATAAATGCACAGTAAAATGTATGTCAGATATAAAATATCTTGCTAAGAAATGTATATATCCTACAATAAAATCTACCTCTTTTCCAGATGCACAAAAAAAATTGAAATACGTTACTTCTGTTAGTAAATTTTGAGGTACGCTAACAAATATTTATATACAACATTACACAGAATTTAAAATGAGGGATTCTTTTAAGTTTGTTCAACATTAATCTGAAATAAAGCAAGATGAATGCATTTTAAAATCCATGTAATCACTTAACAAAACAGAGTATACTCAAGTACCCAGTATTTACTGGTTTAAATTGGCACAATAAACATTTTCAAAAATATTTCTTTGGAGAACTTACCATGTACAAGGTGCATCACAGTATGCAGATAATGTCACTCTTATGTCTTCAACCTACTGAAAAAAACACACAAACACAAATTCTAAAAAGGTAACGTCCTTTGAAAACTAAGACACTCAACAGAAAAATGCCAAATATTGCAGAACCCACAATAACAATGTCACAGTTCAGTTGGGAGCACACTAAGAACTCGCTCATCCACATTTACAATTCAACATGACCGGATTGAAAAAAAATGTGAAAACTGTATTCACATATTTAGAGCTTCATAAACGTTTAAGTTTAACAGCACGAAAAATACAGGGTCAAAAAGCACATCCCCAAGACCTGCAAACGGTTAGGAGATACACCCTGATGCTGAGATGGACAAGACATGAAGGAAGAGAAGACAATATATTTCAGTTCTGACAGTGCTACATAACATTTAGCTCCACCCAGTTTTTGGACCCTGTCTGTCATCTAGTATTAAAAAATGTGACAACTGAGCACTGTATTTTCACAACATTTAACCAAGTCCAAAAGCTGAATGATTTTTTGTGTGTGTGTTTGTGTGTGTATACAGGGTGTCCCAGGAGGAATGTGCCAGACTTTGGGAGGGTGTTCCTTATGTTAAAGTATACCGATATAACCCAAAACACCTATGTCCAAAGTGGAACGGTTACGGAGATAATGGCCAGAGAAAAGTGTGGTCTTCTTGCGGGTCCACACACTGTACCTGTCGGCTGACAATCTTATCCCTTTCGTCCTTGACTGTAGTTTCATATGATGCGATTTCAGCTGACGCTGGCCACTGAACTTCACTGCTTAAGAACTGCACTGCATGCACTGCA
>Ga0123355_10013450_pt1 | contig 12738 bp, 10 predicted proteins | sample TergutEmb28metaG_3_FD_89872 | JGI IMG/M metagenome (GOLD analysis project Ga0123355, IMG submission 89872) | Embiratermes neotenicus P1 segment gut microbial communities from Petit-Saut dam, French Guiana - Emb289 P1 | ecosystem: Host-associated > Arthropoda: Insects > Digestive system > Gut ...
CCGAGCTGCTCGGTGCTCAGCGTCAGCGCTCGGACGGCGTCGGCGACGGCTTCGACGCCCTCGCTCTCGAGCGGATCCCGGGCGCTGCGGCCGCCGATCACGATCGGCGCGATGAACAGGCGGATCTCGTCGATCTCGCCGGCGTCGAGAAACGCGCCGGCCAGCCTCGGCCCTCCCTCCAGCAGGATCGAAGTGATCCCGTCGGCTCCCAGCTGGTCGAGCGCCGAGCGGATCCGTGCCGGCTCGTTCTCGCCGGTGGCGACGATCACCTGGGCGCCGTAGGTCTCCAGCACGTCGGTCGCCGAACGCGGAGCCGCCCGGGAGACGACGACAGTCAGCGGGATCGTGTGTGCGTCGGCGACGAGCTTCGACGCGAGCGACAGGCGCGCCAGCGAGTCGAACACGACCCGGCGCGGCTGTCGGATCGCGGTCGGCCCCTCGATCCGCGCGGTCAGCAGCGGGTCGTCGGCCACCGCCGTGCCGATCCCGACCGCCACCGCATCCGAGCCGGCCCGCCAGTGGTGCGAGAGCTGGCGGCTGGCGGCGCTCGAGATCCACTTCGAGTCGCCCTTGCGGGTCGCGACCTTCCCGTCCAGCGACATCGCCGACTTGAACAGCACCCAAGGACGGCCGGTGCGGGCGTGCTTGCGAAACGGCTGGTTCAGCAGCCGCGCCCGGGTGGCGATCTCGCCGTCGGCGATGACGACCTCGACCCCGTCGTCACGGAGGATCCCGAGCCCGCGTCCGGAGGCGTGCTCGGACGGGTCGTCGGAGGCGACGACCACGCGTGCGATCCCGGCCTCCAGGATCGCCTCGGTGCACGGCGGCGTCCGGCCGTGATGGCAGCACGGCTCCAGCGAGACGTACAGGGTGGCGCGGCTCAGGTCCCGGCCGCCGGCGTCGCGGATCGCCTCGACCTCGGCGTGCGGGCCCCCGAGCACGCGGTGAAAACCCTCGCCGAGCGTCTCATCGCCATCAGCGATCACCGCGCCGACGACCGGGTTCGGGCTGACCTGGCCGTCACCCCGGCGCGCCAGCTCGATCGCCCGCTCCAGGTGGCGGGTATCGGTATCGGTGGTTGACGGCACTGTGCAGGGAAAGGATATGCCGGGGCCGCGATGGCCCGCGGTCTTCAGGCTCGCGACGCTGAACGATTCTTCAGCGGGTCAGCAGCCGCGCCGACGGCAGCTGTCCGTCGCGAATCGTCTCGCGGATCCGCTCGGGTCGGAGTCCTCGAGCCGTGACGGTGATCTGCAGACGGTCTCCGGCAGTGAAGCGCTTGCCGTCGAGCTCATCCATCAGCTTCGCCGCACGGGCGGTGCGGACGCTGTGCGGGCGCAGCTTCGGACAGCCGCGACCACTGCAGACGACCGACATGGTCCCACGCCGCGGCAGGCGCTCAGCGGTGATCCGGAGCAGCGTCGTGCGCATCCCCTGCCAGCGCCAGCTCAGCTCGAACTGAGCCTTTACGGCCAGGCCGGGTCGCGGCTTCGGGGTCACGACCGGGGCCGGTGCGGTCGAGCTGTTCGAGGTGGTGATCGTCTGGTCGAGCACGGTCGAGCTGTTATGAGCAGCGTCGGTCACCGTCACGGTCAGCTCGTGGGAACCATTGGGAAGTGAGGCGGTCGGGACCGGTACGTCCACCGCCTCGGTCGCCGGGCATGGCTGCTGCCAATCGAACTCGAGCGCGCCGGTGGCGCTGTCGGTGCCGACCGGCACGCACCGGCCCCCGTTGGTGTTCGGGGTGCCCGACCACACGGTCTGCCCGTCGATCGCCGCGCTGACCGTGTGCACGCCCGGGCCCCCGGGATCGCTCGCGGTGAATAACACGTGGCCGGTGCCGCTGACCTGTGCCTGGAGGGCGCTGCCACTGAAGCCCGCGCCCTGCGGCGAGGCGAAGCTGGTGAGCAGGAAGTGAGCCCACACGATCTGCACAAGCGCAAAGGCGCCGTGGCTGCCGCCGGCGGTGCAGTAAGTCCCGGGAGTGCCGAAACAGTTGGCCTGGAGGTAGAAGTTGCCGCCGCGATTCGCCGGCAACGCGACCACGCCCGAGTAGTCGGCGGCGCCCGGGCAGTTGCTGGAACTGGAGCCGTTCACACATCTGTAGAAAAGGTCGTCGGGGTACTGCACGGCGGGCTCGTAGAAGAGCGCCCCACCCCCCGCCAAGCCACCGGACCCGTCGACGTACAGGTTCACGTCAACGGCGCCGCCCGCCAGTGTCGAGCCGCTCGGCGGCACGTACCCGAGGTTCTCCGCACTGCCGACGGGAGCGGGTGCCGAGTTGCTGACCCAGGCCTGCATCGGCAACCCCGGGGCACAGCTCGTATAGGCGTTCGATCCGGCACTCCCGTAGCTGGTGCTCGACGTGGCCCATCCGTCGCTCGGCGCGGCTGATCCATCCGGGTTCACACACGACACCTGCATCCACTCGCCGGCCAGAGCCGGCTGGGCGGCCACGGCCAGCGTGACGGCGATCGCAGCAGCCATCGCACATGCGAGGCAACGCGCCCACGCCCCCACCAATCGCAACCCAACCCCCATCTGAGGGCCAGATTCTAGGCAAACATGGCCGGTCGAGCGATGGTCACGCGCTCTAAGGCCACGCCGCGGCGGTCAACGCCGTGAACGCCTCGCCGGGCTCCCCCGCTCCGAACACGGCCGACCCGGCCACCAGCAGGTTCGCGCCCGCCTCGGCGCACGGCCGGGCCGTCTCGTGATGGACGCCGCCGTCCACCTCGAGCGCGACCGACTCGGGCAGCGCCGCCCGCAGCCGTCGCAGCTTCTCGAACGAATGCGGGATCAGGACCTGATTACCCCAGCCGGGGTTGACGCTCATGCACAGGGCGAGGTCCAGCACCTCGGCCGCGACGTCGAACAGCGTCTCGATCGGGGTGCCGGGGTTGATCGCTGCGCCGGCGGTGCAGCCGCCCTCGCGCACCGTCGCCAGGGCGTAGTTTAGGTGCGGGGTCGCCTCGACGTGGACCGTGATGCTGTCGGCGCCCGCCTTGACGAACTCCCCGACCTGGCGCTCCGGTCGCTCGATCATCAGGTGGACGTCGAGGATCGCGCCCGCCGCGTGGACCTCGTCGGCGAGCGCGGCGACGACCGGCGGGCCAAACGTGATCGGCGGGACGAAGTGGCCGTCCATCACGTCGACATGGATCACCCGCGCCCCCGCGGCGAGCACCTCGCCCACCTGGGCGCCGACCTTCGCCATGTCGGCTGACAGGATCGACGGCGCGACCTGGCGAGTGTGGATCACACCGCCCTCAGCATGCTGCCCTTGCAGTGGTTGCACTCGACGATCGCCGTCGTCGACATCCGCACGATCGTCGAGTGCTCCCCGCAGTTGGGGCAGACCGAGACGAGCTCGAAGCGCTGCAGGCAGTTGAGGCAGCGGTACCGCCCCGGCGACGCGGTCGGGCGCAGCCACGGCTCCCCGCACTCCGGGCACTCGGGCCCAAGCCTGATCGCGGAATCAGCCACGGTCCGCAAGGGTAACGTGGTCACGCGTCAGTCCCGGGTCACGGGCCCTTCAGCCGGGCGATGAAGAACCCATCGGTTCCGTCCCGGCTCGGCAGCAGCTGCCGCCGCTCCTCACACGCGAATCCGCCGCGCTCGGCCAGGAAATCGTCCACCACCTGGTCGCTCTCGACGCGGCTGATCGTGCAGACCGAGTAGACGAGGGTGCCCGCCCGCGCGAGCGCGTCGGCGCCCGCCCGCAGCAGCTGCCCTTGCCTGGTTGCGAGCCGCTGCAGCTCGCCGCGCCGCGGCTGCCAGCGCAGGTCTGGTCGCGACTGCAGCGTGCCGAGCCCGCTGCACGGCGGGTCGACCAGCACCCGGTCGAAGCTGCGCTCGGCCTCGAAGCTGCGCCCGTCCAGACATTGGACGCTGACGCTCGTCGCCCCCATCCGCGCGCACGTGCGCTCGAGCGCCTGCGCCCGGCCGGCGTGGGCGTCGACGGCGACCAGCTCGCCGGCGTCGTCCATCAGCGCCGCCAGGTGCGTGGTCTTCGCGCCGGGCGCCGCGCACAGGTCGAGGACGCGCTCGCCGGGCAGTGGCTCGAGCGCGCGCGAGACCAGCATCGAGGCCCGCGACTGCGGCATGATCGCCCCCGCCCGCCACAGCTCCGAGCCGTGGGCGTCGAACGGGCCGGCGAGCACGAGTCCCTCCGGCAGCCCGGGCGCGGGCGCCGGCGACGCCGCGGCCGGGAGCGCAGCGGTCACCGCCTCGCGGTCGGCGCGCAGTGTGTTGACCCGGATCGCGGTCTCGGCCGGGTCGTTGACCGCCCGCAGCAGCGCCACCGCCTCGTGCGCGCCCAGCTCGCGCCACCACAGCTCGGCCAGCCAGTCGGGAACCGAATGCAGGATCGCCGCCGCGGCCGGTGTCGCGTCGTCGAGGCCCGCCAGCAGCGCCGGCCCCTCCGTCGCCGTCCGCCGCAGCACCGCGTTGACGGTCGGAGCCCCGCCGCGACTGTGGCGCTTGGCGAGCTCGACGCTGTCGTCGACCGCCGCATAGTCGCTGATCCCGCCGAGGAACAGCAGCTGCTGGGCGCCGAGCCGCAGCGCGGCCAGTACCGCCGGCTCCAACCGCTCGAGCGGGCGCGACGACAGCTCCGCCAGGACGTAGTCGAGGGTGCGCCGGCGCTGCACGGTGCCATACACGAGTGCGGTCGCCAGCGCCCGATCCCGTGCGTCGAGCCCGGTCGCGGCGGCGTGCAGCGCCCGGTCGGCGAACGCTCCCTGCTCGAACACCCGCCGTATCACGCCGAAGGCGCAGGCCCGGGCCGGGGCGACGCTCACCGCCGCAGACCGCGCAGGTAGTCCCCGGCCGCCATCGACCGCTTGCCCGGCGGCTGCACCGTCAACAGCTCGAGCACGCCCTCGGAGCACTGGACCAGGGGCCGAGGACCGGTCAGGTCGATCTCGTGGGCTAGCGGGCCCACGAGATCGGCGACACGCGCCCGGCTGACGCCAAGCCGCCCGTCCGGAAGCTCGAGGTAGGCGCCGATCTGCGGCGTCAGCGCCCGGACCCGGCGCACGAGTGCGGCGGCCGACTCATGGTCGGGGTCGAGCCGGCGGTCCTCCGGGGTGATCTTGTCGGCGTAGGTGACGCCGTCCTCGGCCTGGGGCACCGGCTCGGGGTTGTCGTCGAGCACCGCGACCAGGTCCTCGCCGCCGAGCCTCTGCAGGCGCTGCGCGACGCTCCCGTAATCGTCGTCGGGGCCGATCTGAAGCTCGCTCTGGCGGCAGATCGGTCCGCTGTCGAGGCCCGCCGTCAGGATCATGATCGAGACCCCGGTGCGGTCATCGCCGGCCATGATCGCGCGCTCGATCGGGGCGGCACCCCGCCACCGCGGCAGCAGCGAGGGGTGCACGTTGAGCATCCGGTACTCGCTCAGCAGCGGCTCCCTGATCAGCGCTCCGAACGCGCAGACGCAGATCGCCTCGGGCGCGGCTGCGGCGATCTGGGCGCGGGCCTCCTCGGAGTTGACGCTCGCCGGCTGCACCGTCTCGACGCCGAGGGCGCGCGCGGATTCGATCACGGGCGGCGGCTGCAGGTGACGGCCCCGCCCGCGCTGACTGTCTGGACGGCTGACGACCAGCTCCGGTCGGTGCGGCGAGTCGGCCAGGCGCTCCAGGACCGCGGCGGCGAACGCCGAGGTGCCGAGATAGACGGTTCTCACCCGGTGGCTAGTGTCGCCTGCCGTTCGCGGAGTGCGCGCATCGCCTCCTTGCGCTGCTCGCGAGAGGTGCGGTTGAGGATCAGGACGCCGTCGAGGTGGTCGATCTCGTGCTGGATCACCCGAGCCTCGAGTCCAGATGCCTCGACCACGATCGGATCGCCGAAGCCGTCCCTGGCGCTGACGCGGACGTGGACCGGGCGCTCGACCTCGACGTGGACGTGCGGCAGGCTCAGGCACCCCTCCTCGGCGATCTCCTCCTCCGATGAGCGCCACTCGATCTCGGGGTTGACGAGCGCGGCGGTCGGCGCCTGCCCGTGGACGCGGTAGACGAGGACACGGTTCAGCACGCCCACCTGGTTGGCCGCCAGGCCGATCCCGAGCGCGTCGTTCATCAGCCCGCTCATCCGCTCGATCTCGGCCCGCAGCGCCTCGTCGAACTCCTTCACCGGCCGCGCCTTGGTCTTCAGGATCGGGTCGCCGAACTTGCGGACGTGCGACAGCGCCGCGTCGCGCTGGGCGACGACCTCGGGATCGAGCTCCTCGACCTCGACCTCGGGTTCGAGCTCCTCGTGAGCTTCGTGTTCTTCGGCGGTTTCGGACACGTGTTGGAGTCTAGTTTGAGCCGACTGGACACGATCGCTACGCTGAGTACGTGCTCTCAAGACGCTGACCCAGAAACCTTTCTGACCGAGCCCCGCCTCGGTCGCCGGTCCTGGCCCATGTCGTCATCTGAGGAGCACATCGTTGTCTGCCGTCGAAGTCATCAAGCTGGAAAAGCGGTTCCGCCGCCGTCGCGGGCGGGAGCGGGTGTCGGCCGCTGCCCTGGCGGGGGTGTCGTTCGAGATCGGGCGCGGCGAGTGCGTCGCGGTCCTCGGGCAGAACGGATCCGGCAAGTCGACGCTGGTCCGGATCCTGTCGACGCTGCTGCTGCCCGACGCCGGTCATGCGCGGGTGTTCGGCCACGACGTCGTCGCCGAGGCTCGGGCGGTGCGACTGCTGGTCAACCGGGTGTCGGTCGAGGCGTCGTTCTTCAAGAGGATGTCGGCCGCCGAGAACCTGTCGTATGCGGCCCGCTTCTACGGGCTCGGCCCGAGCGCGACCCGACATCGGATCCCGGAGATCCTCGGCCGCGTCGGGTTTCCGGCGGCCCGGTCGGCGGAGCCGATGGAGGCGCTGTCGCGCGGGATGCAGCAGAAGGTCGCGCTGGCGCGGGCGCTGTTGACCTCGCCGGTGCTGCTGCTGCTCGACGAGCCGACGACCGGACTCGACCCGCGCTCGAAGCGGGAGGTGCAGACGTTCATCGGCGAGATGCGGGCGGAGCACGACACCACGGTCCTGCTCTGCACCCACGATCTCGACGAGGCGGAGGCCCTTGCGGAGCGGATCGGGATCCTCCACGAGGGCCGGATGCTGGCGCTGGATCGGGGCCCTGGACTGCTGCGGCGCTACGGCGCCGCGACGCTCGAGGACGCGTTCTTCAAAGCAACCGGGGCCGAACTGGTCGAAGACTGGGAGGAGGAGGCATCGTGATCCGGCTGCAGATGGTCGGCCTGCTGGGCGTGGTCGAGCGCAACGCCTACCTGGTCAAGCGCTACGGCTGGTGGGAGCTGGCGTTCCTGTTCTGGACGATCGCCAACACGCTGACGATCGTGTTCATCGCCAAGGGCGTGGCGGCCGGCGGGGCCCACATCGACGTCCAGCGAGAGACCACCTCGTTGCTGATCGGCGCCGTGATCTGGTCCTACCTGGGGATCATCTTCGAGGTGCTGACCGAGACGGTCGCCTGGGAGCGCTGGGAGGGGACGATTGAATACACCTTCATGGCGCCGCTGTCGCGGGCCGTCCACCTCGGTGGCGTCGGCCTGTTCGCGGTGTTGTACGGGGTGCTCAGGACGGCGATTCTGTTCGTCGCCGTCGGGCTGTTCTTCGGGCTCCACTTCCACCACGCGGACTTCGGCACGGCCCTGGTACTGCTGGCCGTCGCATCGGTGTCGTTTGCAGGACTGGGGATCCTGACCGCGGTGCTGCCGCTGATCTCCCCCGAGAAGGGGGCGCAGCTGGGGTTCATCGCCCAGGGCTTCCTGCTGGTGGTCTCCGGCGTCTACTACCCGGTCTCGATCCTGCCCCAATGGATGCAGTGGCTGTCGACTGTGTCGCCGGCCACCTATGCACTGCGGGGGATCAGGGCTGCGATTCTGGATGGAGGCGGGCTGGGCTCACAGTGGGGGAACATCTGGCCTCTTCTGTTGCTGGGTGCCGTCGCGGTTCCGCTGGGATTGGCTGTGTTCCGGACCGGCGAACGCTACGCCAAACGCCACGGAAAGCTCAAACGATCGGGCTGACACCCCACTTGGAGTACCTTGACCACGATAAATGTGGGAAAGGTACTCCGAGTGGGTTACTGAGGGTCGACATCAACGCTGATGGAGACGCCACGGCGGCGAGCGGCAATGGCATCCACCGCCGCACCCACGGATGCGATTGCTGTCTCCCTCTCCCCAGCCTTGACCACCAACTGGGACCGAAACCGACCTCGCAGCGTGAACAGCCTGGCCGGCCCCAGTACATCCGCCCCCGGCGGGTCGATCTGGGACCGAAGCAAAGCAGCGGTCTCCCACGCAGCCTCGGCCTCGGGCGCCGAGCAGACCACCCGAATCAGCGTCCGGAACGGCGGGTAGCCGAGCGCGCTCCGGCGCCGCAGCTCGCCCCGAAGGAACGTGTCGGAATCGTGCTGCGACGCCAGCACGATCGAGCGTGCCCCGGGTGCCAGCGTCTGCACCAGCACCCGGCCGGCACCCCCGCCCCGCCCGACCCGGCCGGCCAGCTGCGTGACCAGGGCAAAGGTCCGCTCCTCGGCGCGGAAATCGGGAAACCGCAGCGTCTGGTCAGCATCGATAACCACACCCAACCCAACACCGGAGAAGTCGTGGCCCTTGGCGATCATCTGGGTCCCGACGAGCAGGCCGGCGGGCGACCGGTGGAAACGCTCGAGCACGGCGGCGCCGCCGTCTCGCCCGGCGGCGTCCGCGTCGAGGCGCAGCACCGGGAAGCCGTCGCCGCCGATCGCGCCGGCCAGCTCGCTCTCGAGCCGTTCGGTCCCGGCGCCGTGGCGGGCGACCGACACCGAGCCGCAGTCGGGGCAGACCGTCGGAACCGGCTCGGCGTGCCCGCAGTGGTGGCAGCCGACGGTGCCGGCGCTCCGATGCAGAACCAGGCTGACATCGCAGTTGGGGCAGATCCACACCCGCCCGCACTCGGCGCACGAGAGGAAGTTCGACCACCCGCGGCGGTTCAGCAGCACGATCGCCCTCCCGCCCTGGCGACGGCAGTCGGCGAGCGCCAGCCGGGTCGCCGGGTGTAGCGGGTGGTGCTGCCCCCGCATGTCGAGGATCTCGACCTCCGGCAGCGGCCGGCCGTCGACCCGCTCCGCCAGCCGCAGGGTTCGCGACCGCAGCGCGCTCTCCGGCCTCGGCGTGGCGCTCCCGGCGACGAGCACGCTCCCGTGCGCCAGCGCCCGCCGGGCGGCCACCGTGCGGGCGTCGTAACGCGGGTCGCCCTCGTGCTTGTAGGAGCTCTCGTGCTCCTCGTCGACGACGATCAACCCGATTCGCCGCAGCGGCGCGAAGATCGCCGACCGCGGCCCGACGCAGACGCGCGCCTCGCCGCGGGCCAGCCGCAGCCACTCGCTGCGGCGCTGGCCGTCGGTCATCCGCGAGTGCAGGACGGCGACGACGTCGCCGAGCCGCGCCTCGAACCGCGCCAGCGCCTGCGGGGTCAGCGCGATCTCGGGGACCAGGATGATCACCGACTGGCCGGCCGCAAGGGCAGCCTCGGCCGCTCGCAGGTACACCTCGGTCTTGCCGGAGCCGGTGACTCCGTGGAGCAGGAACTCCTGGGGCGTGGCGGCGCCGAATGCTTCCAGGATCGGCGACAGCGCCGCCGCCTGCTCGGCGGTCAGGTCGGGCGCGAGCGCCGGCGCCGAGGAGACGGCGTGGCGGGCCGGGCGCGCGGCGGGCTCGGTGTCGACCGCGCCGAGCCGCAGGCTGACGAGCCCGCGCCGCTCGAGCCGGCGCAGCACCGGCGTGCCGATCGCACTGGCGGGCTTCTGCGCCCCATCGGCGAGCGCGCCCAGCGCCGCCCGCTGAGCGGTGGTCAGCCGCCCGCCGTCTGCCAGCGCGGCGGAGCCGAGGTCGGTGATCGACGCCAGCAGCGCCTGGCGCCGGCCGGCGCCGCGCTCGGCGCCGGGCGGCAGCAGCACCATCAGGGCGCGGGCCGGCGTCGAGCAGTACTCGGCGGCCATCCACCGCGACAGCTCGACGAGGTCGGGCGGCAGCCTCAGAGCCAGAACCGTGTCGACGCCGGCGAGCCGCTCGTCGGCGACCTCGGAGGTATCGGCGAGCTCCGCGATCACGCCCGCGACGGTTCGACCGCCGAACGGTACCCGGACGAGCGAGCCGACGCCGGCGGCGGCGTCGCCGGCCCCGTTCAGGCGGTAGTCGAACAGCCCCGTGATCGCGCGGGTGAGCGTCAGCGGGATGACCCGCGCGATCGTTTCGGGCGGCGCGCTCATGGCGCCGCCCACGTTAACCCCTACCCCGGATTCGGAATAAGGGGGCCCAACTTTGGCGGCCACGTGGCCGCCAAAGTCACCCCTTAGGCACCGACTGCGGCGCCGAGCCCGGCCGCCTCACGCAGGGTGGCGGCCTTGTCGGTCACCTCCCAGGTGAAATCGGCGTCGTCGCGGCCGAAGTGGCCATAGGCAGCCGTCTTCTGGTAGATCGGCCGGTGCAGGCGCAGGTACTCGCGGAAGGCGCCCGGGCGCAGATCGAAGTGCTCGCCCACCAGGTCGAGGATCCGGCCGCGCCCGATCTTCTCGGTGCCGAACGTCTCGATCATCACCGACACGGGGTGGGCGACGCCGATCGCGTACGCGACCTGGACCTCGGCCCTGTCCGCGAGCCCCGCCGCGACCACGTTCTTGGCGACATAGCGGGCCGCGTAGGCGGCCGAGCGGTCGACCTTCGACGGGTCCTTGCCGGAGAACGCGCCGCCGCCGTGGCGGGCAAACCCCCCGTAGGTGTCGACGATGATCTTGCGGCCGGTCAGGCCGCAGTCGCCCATCGGGCCGCCGATCACGAAGCGGCCGGTCGGGTTGACGAGGAAGTTGCGCTGCAGCTCGGCGGCGTCGTACAGGTCCTCAGGCAGGACCGGCTCGACCACGTGCTCCCACAGGTCGTCCTTGATCAGCGTCTCGGCACCCTCGTTGTGCTGTCTCGAGATCAGCAGCTTCTCGATCGCGACGGGCTTGCCGTCGACGTAGCGGACCGACACCTGGGTCTTGCCGTCGGGACGCAGGTACGGGACCGTCTCGTCCTTGCGGACCTCGGCGAGGCGGCGCGCGAGCCGGTGCGCCAGCGAAATCGGGAGCGGCATCAGCTCCTCGGTCTCATTGCTGGCGTACCCGAACATCATCCCCTGGTCGCCGGCGCCGGCGACCTCGTGCTCGTCGCCGGAGCCCGCGGTGCGGGTCTCGTGCGACGCGTCGACGCCCTGGGCGATGTCGGGCGACTGCTTGTCGATCGTGTTCAGCACCGCGCAGGTCTTGTAGTCGAACCCGAACGCGGCGTCGGTGTAGCCGATCTTCCTGATCGTCTCGCGGGCGATCTCCTGGATGTCGACGTAGGTCGAGGTTGTGATCTCGCCCGAAACGACCACCAGCCCGGTGTTGACGAGCGTCTCGCAGGCGACGCGGCCGGTCGGGTCGTCGGCCATCACCGCGTCGAGGACGCCATCCGAGATCTGGTCGGCCACCTTGTCCGGGTGCCCCTCCGTCACGGACTCGGAGGTGAAGAGGAATTCGTTGTCAGCCATGTTTCTGATTCAGCTCCCGGATCGTCCGCCAGAACTCGGACACACTTGTGTCAAGGCGCAACAGTAACGTTTTGGCGGAGCCGCCAACAAGGCCGGAGGGGCGCCGAGCGGGTGCCAACTACCCGATCGGGGGGGAACTTCTGACGGATCGGCCAGTGCGGCCGCCGGACGCCAGGCTATCGCTCGCGCGACGGGCCGCGACGCTCGTTGCGCTCGACGAAGTCGATCACCAGCGGAATCCCCTCGAGCCGGTAGCGCTCGCGCAGGCGGTTCTCGAGGAAGTAGGCGTAGTCGCGGGTCACGAGCCCGCGCGAGTTGACCTGGATCGAGAAGCGCGGCGGCCGGGTTCCGGTCTGGGTCATGAACAGCAGCTTCAGGCGCTGGTTGACGGCGCGGCGCCCGCGACCGGCCGGCGGCTGCCGGGCCGCGACGACGTCGGACACGAAGCGGTTGAGCTGCGGCGTCGGGATCCGGTGCCGGCTACGGTCGGCCAGGCCGACCGCCTCGACCAGGATCCGCTCGACGTGCCGCCCGGTCTTGGCGCTGGCGGTCAGCACCCGGGGGCGCAGCCGCAGCTTCCGGCTGATGCGCACGCGCTCGTGCTCCAGCTGGTCGGGGCCCACCGCCCCGTCGGCGCCCAGGTCCCACTTGTTGAGCACCAGCGCGGTTGCGCAGCCGCTCTTCATCGCCATCTCGGCGACTCGGAAGTCCTGGGAGGTGACGCCGTCGGTGGCGTCGCAGACGACCAGCGCGACGTCGGCCCGCTCGGCGGCTCGTTGCGAGCGCAGCGCCGTGTAGTACTCGAGCGACTCGTCGACCTTCGCCTGGCGCCGCAGCCCGGCGGTGTCGACCAGCACCAGCTGGCGCCCCTCGAAGGTCATCGGCAGGTCGATCGCGTCGCGGGTGGTCCCGGCCAGGTCGGAGACGATCACCCGGTCGACGCCGAGGAAGCGGTTGACGAGCGATGACTTGCCGACGTTCGGCCGCCCGATCACCGCCAGCCGGATCGGATCCTCCTCGTCGTCGGCGTCCGCCTCTGCGTCCGGGGTGTTGGGGGTGGGGGGCGGGACCAATTCCACGATCCGGTCGAGCAGGTCGCCGGTTCCGAGCCCCTGCGCCGCAGACACCGGCACCGGTTCGCCGAGCCCAAGCGAGTGGAACTCGGCCGCGAGCGGCACCTC
>Ga0123355_10013451_pt1 | contig 12738 bp, 24 predicted proteins | sample TergutEmb28metaG_3_FD_89872 | JGI IMG/M metagenome (GOLD analysis project Ga0123355, IMG submission 89872) | Embiratermes neotenicus P1 segment gut microbial communities from Petit-Saut dam, French Guiana - Emb289 P1 | ecosystem: Host-associated > Arthropoda: Insects > Digestive system > Gut ...
GTCTATGCGCTTGATGGCTTCGAGGTCAAAATTTTTATCTTCTCGCCAATTCTCGAATATGACACCCTCAACGATTCCCCAGTTGCCAAGCCCAGCCACATTATAGCGGCGTGGGTTGCGGGTTTTCATGCGGTTATATTTCGCAAATGTCGCCTTGTCAATGAACTCATTCATTAAGTAATTCGTTGTCATAGCAAGGGTTTGAATATTTTCGCCTGTTTCGTCATCGTAATACTGTTTTATAGCTCCGTTTTCAAGTTCGGAGATTACGATTTCATCTTCCCCTACATCAAAAAAACGCTTTTTAATCCAGTGGTATTGATTCCACGGATTAAACGTAAGCGTCCATTGATAAAATAGTCCATCGGGCAAATTACCGCGTAAGGATTCATCTAAAACATCGAAATCGGCTTCGTTCATAATTTCATAGGCTTCCTCGAGCCAGCCCCAACATAACGCGCCGACTTCAACAGTAATAGATGTTATTTTAAGCGGATCATCAAGTCCGCGAGAGTATATTTTCTGCCCTGTTGGTATATATGTCATTTCCAGCGGTGATTCAGTAATTTTCCAGTACGGGGAAGCTCCTAAGCGATTTATAGCCCATTTTAATTCTCTAAAACACGAATCTTTAAGCGTCCTGAATACTTTACGCACCACAAGAAGATTTGCAGATGGGTTTTTTGGAAAGTTGTATATAAACCACAATGCCGCTGTTTTTGATTTCTTGCTTGCGCGGCTTCCCTTACATACACGATATGCCCCTTTAAAATGCCAAAAATCTTTATAATGCTTGCCGACTATATCAGGCAGATATATCTTGTTTTGTGCCGCTCCCATAATATCACCAGCTTGCTATTCTAAATCATTTTCGCCATAGTACGCTGGCGGGATAAAATGATTCACGTTTAATTTGGCATCGGTCAGCCCATGCCGCTTCGCTAAGATTTCAGCCGACTTCAAGCGTTCGCGCTCATCAGGGGCTTTCTTCATCTTGCGAGCTTTCGAACGACCATCACCAGTACCCTCAATCACGACAATTTCAGAAGATGTCTGACCGCGAAGCACAGAAGTCAAATACGCTTCCACTTCGTAGGCGTCAGCAAGGCATTTATCCCGCATAGCCTGCAACAAGGCATCTATGGCTGCTTTAATATCGGGATTGAATTTCGATGTCGGTTTTTGTAGGTTTTTTTCATTAATCCACTCTGAGGCATATCTTGCTGTCTTGGGGCTATATCCCGCACGGGTAGCGGCTTTTACGGGATTCATATCTTTAATGTATTCTTCGGTGAACCGATGTTGCTTTGGTGATAATTTACCCACATAAACCGCTCCTTTCTGCAATATCTATCAATAATTTCTAATAATCAACTCATTATACGCATTCTGCCTCGCTGCAGAGCTTAAATTATTCTGCCGGCTGACCTGCTCAATAGTGAAATCCGTGTAAAGCTCGCGGATAAATTCATCATCGTTGTATGAGATGATACACTTCCCCTTGATGTTGCGCAATATCTCCGCTAATTGTGTGTGCATCGTCTTATCAAATGGCGCGTCACTGTGGTCATAATAATACCCCGTCCCCAAATACGGTGGATCACAATAAAATAATGTCTGCGGGCGGTCATATTGCTTGATGAGAGCCTCAAAGCTCTTGTTTTCGATTACGACACTTTTTAGCCGCTCTTTTATCGCCTTGAAGCTGTCTGTCTTAGTTATATCACGCGGCTTCGCTCCGAACGAATCAAGCTTTGAACCGAAGCTCGCTTTTATCATATAAAAATACATGGCGGCGCGTTGAATATCCGTCAAGGCTGTATTTTTATGCAGTTCCTTAAATTCACTGTAGGTCACGCGAGAGTACAACACGTTATCAAGTTCATCCGCGATAGCGTCAGGGTGATGCTTGACGCATTTGAATAGATTCACTAAATTGCCGTTGATATCGTTGTACACCTCAAATGCCGCGTGTTTATCTTTATGAAACAGCACCCACGCCGCTCCGCCAAACACCTCTATATACCTTTCTACGCCCTCCTGCGGAAACCGCTCACAAATTGCATTGCGCAGCGACTTCTTGCCGCCCATCCATGATATGAAACTATCCATCTTTTTTCTCTCCTTCATCTTTAACTCGGCTTTTATCTTTTCACAAAACAAAGCGAACCCTGTTTCAGCAGATAACGAGGTTATCTACGCCACAAAGCCCGCTTTTTCTTATCGTTGCATACTTCTACATTACTATTATAACATAACCAAAACGGACAAAGCGGACAATTGCTATAGTTTACACAATATTAACATTTTTCATCAAACCACCTATCAACCAACTTGCGGGGCATAGATGGACTACACATGTGCTTTTCGAGTTTGCTCATTTCATGCGCAATCTGTACCCATGACTTACCATCGATAAAATGACGCTGCATGACAAACCTAAGTAGCGAGTTGTCAACCTGCGCGATATATTTTTCAGCGGCTATCTGTAAATCAAGAAGTTCAAGGCGTGTTTTCTGCAACAAGTCCTTGTATTCGGATATTTTTGACGCTATTTCACCCGTAGGGTCGCCTATATCACTTGAACGCACACCGCTCAAATTTACAGATATGCCCTTGTGGTCAAGCTCATATATCTTTTCTTCGCACCGTTTGATTTCATATTTTAAGTCTTTTATTTTGTGCTTGAAAAAAGGTATTATCGCCGCCGATTCCACTTTGAATTTTTTATCCATCCTTGACACCCTCCTTGACAATTTAAAATAAGTGGCATTTAGCCTTTCAATTCCTCTATACAGCCTCTACATACAAGCCTATCATTGAAACTTTGTAAATCCTCGCACGATTCGCAGAACACGCACATATATTCACGCTTCATCAATACGATTTCGCCATTCTGTGCAAATATCTCTAACTCATGCCTATGCGTAAGCCCAACGGCTCTGCGTATCTCAGCAGGCAGGTTAAGCCTACCCAGCGCATCAACGCGCCGGATGATTCCTGAGGTCATGTGTCGTCACCTGCCTCTGCAATCCATAGCGGACAGTTTATTCGAGTATTCTGTCCGGGGTCGGGCATATGCGAACAATTCCATTCATATCCACACGTATTGCAGTTCGGCAAGCCGCGGATTCTGTCCATGTAATCTTTATATTGTTGTAACTTGTACTCCATATCATCCAGCGCGTCTAATAATGCGGGTATCTTTTCTAAGATTTCTAACGCCAACTTTGGATTAATCGTCAATGCGTCTGATTTGAGCTTATCGCGTTCAGCTTTCGTCATTATGGCGCACCTCCGATTATAAATCTGTCATAATCAAAAATATAACTGTCATGCGTTAATTCGTCATTATAATGCTTGCACGTTTGACAATCATCTTTGTATACACACGTATCACAGGGACAGTATTCACTTTTCAATGCCCCCTCCAACGCTTCACAGCGGGATTTCCAGTAGTCACGCTCGGCTTCTAATTCGTGGAATTTGTCTCTTATAAGCAACTGCGTTTCAGTAATTTCGCCAAATTGCTTTGTTATATCATGTGTCGTCATTAGCTCTCATCCTCACTTTCTTTTTTAGATTCGTCTTCGATTTCGATTACAATGCAAACAACCCCGCATTGCGGATTATGACATACAACTTTCCCGTTTGCAGTCCAGTGGTCATTGGCTGTTATGTTGTCCCTGCCGCAACTTGGACAGTAGTTTATTGTCGGCGGATAACCTATTGCGAAACCTCCCATAAACTCCTCATTTCTGCCGGAAGTCCAGCGTGTTATTTTAAATTTGTTTAGTTTCTCTTTTGAATTGCCGCCGCACCAAACTGCCTGCCTCTGCATAAAATGTAGATATGATACCTACAAGGAGGTGAACAGGATGGGATTTATGGGAAAACGAGACGGATGTGTTGACGGATTCGGCGGCGGATGCGAATGGATCATTTGGATAATCATCATAATCATCGTATTGTGTTGTTTTTGCGGCGGATTCTAACAAACCCAAGATATACATGAGAAGCCAGTGCAAATAGTAAAACCTTGCCTTAACGATGTAAACATACATACCCTTCTAAGCAAAGAGTCGGATCTTCCGGCTCTTTTGTTATTCCTCCAACAAACTAATCTGCCCCTCAATGTCCCCGTGCTTGCTCGGTTCGCGCATCCACCAGTCATACACTTCCTCGCCGGAGCGCCACGTTGTAGCGCGCCCCTCTACCCTTATCATCTTGTCGAATGCGGCGATATAGTTAGCCTTGTACTTGGGATATCGCCCTAAATCTCGCATTCGCTGCTTGATGGTTGCCATTGGGCATCCTACACACCCAACCCGCTTGTACCCGCACTCGTACAGTGGGTTAGACTTGCAGCCGTGATGATGCAGGAAATCCCACACATCTTTGTCTGTCCAGTCAATTATTGGATTGAGTATCAGCGCATTTTTAGGCACGCAATTGTATACCGTCCGTTTGGTTTCGTGGTTGTCTGTCGTGAATACGACTTTGTCTTTTTTCGTCCTGCCTTTGACCTCGAGAAATTCACGCTGAGAGCGTTGATAGCTCTCCGATTTCCGCACTCCTGTCACAACAAACCTTCCAATACCACCGCGCTCTTTAAGCTCCGCGCAACAATACCTCGCAATCCTTGTCGGCGGCATACCTCTCTTGACTATCATCCGCCACATAGATAGTTCGGGGTAACTAATGTTGATACCGTGAATGCCCCGCACATATCTAACCGTTTCCGGCGCATCTACGGTGGTGTGGTTGTGCCATAGCTCATGTTTCACGCCCGCGAGTGCGCACAGTATGCGTATAACATCACTGTCCTTGCCACCGCTATACGCAACATAGTAGCCGCTTGGGTGCATATCAAGGGCTTTTTCTTCGTAGTCCCACAAGCGCGTGACGGCTATTTGCACGAGGTCGATTGTGCCGTCTAACGTGTATCGTTTCATCTCCACATCCCCCTTGAATCCCTCGCGCACCGCACAAACGCATACACTAACAGCGGTGCTAACGGGAAGAACACCTCGCCGCCCATGCCGCTATATCCGCGCTCCTGCCACGCAAAGTACCACACAAACGGCGTTGCCGCCAAAAACAATGCTTGAACCCACAGCCATTTATTTTTTAAGTAACTGCGCATTTTTTCTTATCCTCCGCTTTTCTCTTGGCGTTTCGCCTATTGCACTCGGCTTGGGCAGACTCAGCCGATGTAAACCAAATGCCGCCATCACAATCAATCTCGGCTTCTTTGGCTTGGGTGTTTCGGTCATTTTCGTAGCGCACTATATTGCCGAAAATTCCCGATGTGCGGACGCTGATACTGATTATCTTTGTTTTTGGCATAACTCTGCATCTTGTTTTCACTGTGGGGCTTCCGCACTCTGCACAAGATTGTGATCTCATGCTATACGTTCCGATTGACCATATTTTTTGCCCTATTTCATATTTTGTTGTTATATTCATGTTTCACCTTTCTTCCAATCTTTACATTTTGAATTAGAATTGACATGATACGGTGGATATTTCGGCATAATCAATTTGTCTTTTGCTACGCAGCCCTGCGCATTGTCACTTATTTTCATACAATCTCCGCACGTCGCACATACGCCCTCGGCATTAGACTTATTGAGAATGCTTTCTAATAACCCGCCTTTTCTCATTGTATAATCTCCCGAAAAATAATATCGGGGAACATCGCCTTGAACAGCTTGCGCCTGAGAATATAATCTGCTCGCTTGGCTGTCGCGGCACTTTTCACCTCTTCGACTACAATGGCGAGTTTGCCTTCTACGCGCTCACGGTAATAAAAATCTGCCGTGTAGTGTATGCCTTGACGCTCATCCCGCTGCTTGTCCAGCAGCTTAAACTTTGGATGACATCGCAACCCTCCGATATATCCCGATTTCTCCAGTAATCGAAGCTCTGCATACCGCGCCGCCTCAGCTTTAGAGGCAAATTTCAACCCATCAAGCTCTGTCGGCTTCGCATTGTATTTGTTACTCATATACCCCGCCTTTCCGCTGCCAGCCTCGCGGCTTTTTCGTAATCATCGGCAGACAATGGCGTATTCTGCAGTGCGCGGATATCTCGTCGATAGCCTTCATAGTCAGGACAATTTTCAAATCCCTCGGATTCGAGGTAATTAAACTGGTCACTACTGGGTCTGTCAGAACTTGGCTTGTTTGTGATCATCATCAAAACACCTCTTTCCTACAGCTCATACGGCAAATCCTGAACGTCATCAGTGATATCAACAAATGCGCCTGCCTCTTGATGCTCCCAGCCGTATTTCGCGTAATTGCCCTGCGATGCTGCGTATATCCTGCGGCTGATTTTACAGTAGTTCAGCCCGATTTTACCAAGTGTGCCATGCAGCCGGTTCTTCTTTATTTCCAGCGCAATATCAAATTTTGCTTTTTCGGACTCCTCTTCGCTCAAACGCTTCACCGAAAATACGTTGGCGGGTCTGTTGGTTATGTCGCCACTTCCATACACATCATCACTGTCAAGGCTTTTGTTTGATGTCTTGCGCGGATGCGCGACTAAATGCACATGGACATCTAACTTTATTGCGAATTTTACCAATTTGCCCACAAACGCCGACTGCGCCCTGAAGAAATCAGTGTCGCTCAACGCCGATGAGTTCGCTGTCATCAGATTGTCTACCAAAAACACCTTGCAGTCATAACGTTTCGCCGCAATCTCGAACACGTTGAGTATAGATGCTTCCTCATTTTCCTCAATGATAGAGTTGTCGTACAGCCAAAATCTGCGTGAATACCATGCGTGGATACGCGCCTTTATATCGTTCGGCACATACTGCTCATCGTCTCCGATGGAATTATCATAGTAGCTTGAGATATGGTTTTTGCCCGCCGCTTGTAAATCAACCCAGTATTGAAACAGCGATGCCTCCAGTTCCCCTGAATACGCGCATACATTAACGCCGTCCTCAATCGCATCAAGCAGAATCATTGACAGCAGCGTACTCTTGCCCTCGCCGCGTTTACCCGTCCACACGCTCACGTTGCCGTATGCGAACCCGTGTGTTTTCCTGTCTAACTCTTTGATGCTTGTCTTGACGCTTTTCAGATTTTTAACGTCAAGCGGAACTACACTCGCCAAGTCTATCAGCCCGAACGCCGGAACTTCTTTCGCGAAGTCATACGCCGCCTTGACCGATGCCGCACCCTTGCGGTATAACAGTTCATTCGCGTCCTTGCCCTCATGCTCGGCAATATATATCTGCTTGTCCGACAGTTTCACGGACAGCTTTTTCATCATCTCAAGCCCCGCCGCGTCATTATCGCCGAACAAAATAATTTTATCAAACCGCCGCACCCAGTCCCAGCAGGTATCAAGCCACACAAAGTCCTCCGCGCCGGACGGGACACTTACTGCGTTGGGTATGCCTGCCTCATAGCAGGACATAGCGTCAATTTCGCCCTCGGTGATACACAGCGGCTTATCAAACTCGCACAGGTGCATCCCGAATAATATCGGCTTAGTATTGGTTTCACGCCATGATTTGCGTTCGCCTTTTTCCACTTTCCGCGCCGGACGGAACTTCGTGAAGATATGCTCGCCCTTTTCGTCGTAGCACGGGAAAACGATGTTGTCTTTGCCATCCGAGCCGACTTTGTACGCCGCTATCGTAGCTTCGCTGATTTTACGCAAGCCCAAGTATGATTTTATGTCATCGCCCGCTGATTCCGCTTTAATTTCCGGCTTTTTGTATTTCTTGACCTGCGGGGTGTAATTCGTATTGTATGGCGCATCTTTATCAGCCTGTTCGCCGAAGTCACGGCATAGCTCTGTGAAATGCCCCTGCTTGCCGCATGAGCCGCGCTTGCAGTTATATGTCTTGTTGTCGGCGTTCAGCGCGAATGATTGCTTATCTTTGCTCTTGCCCCCGTGACAAAATGGGCAGAAGTCGGGGATCAGCTCCGCGCTCTTGCGTGAGTACGGCTGCAGGTATTTATCCGCAAATTCATGTACCGTCATGTTACGTAATCACTCCATTCATCCTCAGTTTTCTCAAAATTTTGATTGAGATAATTGTCAATAATCTCGTTGAAAAAATTATCGCGCCTATGCAAATACTGTGGATTTTGCGTTTTCAGGTAGTTCTCGCACGCCGCCTTAATTTTTTCATATCCGTATTTCGCTAATTCTTTCTTTCGTTCCTTGCCGACTTTCGATTTCCTGTCATTTTTGTGCGATGGTATCAATACCCAAATCTCATCAAAAAGTAAATCAACGGAATTTATTTCGTCATCTTTATTTTTTCGTTTCGTTTTGTTTTGTTTATTAATGTTTTGGGGTTGTGTTTCACCCTGTGTATCGGTCTGTGTTTGGGGTTGTGTTTCATCCTGTGTTTGTTTAAAGGACACAAAACTATTGATTGTGTAAATTGATGATAAGTTTCCTGTGCGCTCGTTAAAGTCTATCAGCCCAAATTGCTTCAGTTTATTGCGTGCTGTATATATCGCGTTTCTTTTCAAACTGGTTCTCAATTCCAGCGTAGAGATTGCAACGGAGAATTCGCGCTTCCAACCTGTTTTATTTGCTTGGTACATCAATGCGTGCCACAGACAAATGCAGGTATCGGTCATTTGCGGATTACTCTCTATGTAATCGTAGAACGCCAAAATTTCAGTCATATAATTCATTCTGCACCAACTTTATCTTTGTTTATGGGGCAGACATACTCCGCCCCATAGCCTTAACTCGACTTCCTGTTCTCCATTAATGACAGCATCTTGGTTATCTGCTCCGGCGTTGCCACCTCGATACCGAGTTCCCGCGCCTCGCTTATCGTGCCGTCAAGCAGCACCGAAAACTCTTTAGAGTCAAGTTCTCTCGTGCGCTTGTAGATGATGTAACAGTTACACAAAATGCCGTTTTCCTCACGCTCCTTGTACCATTTTGTGTATGGATATATCTCATCTACATCAATACTGGCGGGGAGCTTCATCACCGCTATACCGCCATCTGCATACAGCTTGATAGTGCCATAGCTCAATACGAGCTGCTGTTTGACTTCATCTAAACTCGTGTTAAGCACCGCCGCCATCTTGCTACAAATCACATGGAAGTAAGCATTGGCATCAAGCGAACGCTTTTCACGCCATATGTCCGCTTCGATTTTCAGGGTGTCCTTGCCGTTCTCCCGGTGTTTCTTTAGCTCTGCGACACGGCGGCGAGCAGGGGGAATGTTTTCCCCCGCCACCATGAACGACACGATTAAGTTTCCGCTGTCGTCTGTCATCACCCCGTGCAAACTGCCCTTGATTGTTCCACTCATGCGCTTTCACCTGCTGCTTTTTCACACTTGTAACACAAGGCAGTGCCATTGTTACGCTTTGCGCTCCAGTTATACGCCGTTTCAGCGTCAAATGGCTTTCCGTCCTTGAGCGTCCCGCCTTTGAATGCCGCTTTGCATTGCGCACAAACTGGAGTTGCCGCAGCGGGGTTCGGTGGTTGCGCTGGCGGCATACCTTGAAGCTCATGACTTTCCCCATCAGGGTCTTTCATTTCCTCCGTGGGTATGCAGAACACTTGAAAACAAGCGTACTTGAACGCTATAGCCATCGCCTTGTTAGTAGCTTTATCGCCGCTGTCCATGCCCTCGCCAATGGTCACGGCGGTCACATTCGAGCCGTCATCGGCATAGAACACGAATTTTATTCTGCATACTGAATATATCAATGCATTGCCTTTTGCGGTAATTCTGTCCTCTCGCGTCTGCTCCAGCACCTCAGGCACTACAAACAAGCCATTTTTGATAAGTAGAGGCTGGAGTGCGTTCATGACATCATCCACTCCGCGATACTTGAAATTTTGCTGTGTATTCGTTTTTTCTTTTCCTATCGCGCCTATCTCGGACATAACACCGATTATCGCTTGGTATATCTTTGTTGACATTTTTCAATCCTCCATCAATTTAATCTTTGCGGGGACTTGCGCCGTCCCCGTTCTGGCTTTCGTTCTGCTATGCTGTTGCTACCAAGGCATACAGCCATATATGCGCTACCTTTTTCTCGCTTTCGCTGTCCGCTACGAACTGCATAAATTCTTTGATATGCTCAACATCCAAACTCCACATATACGATTGCAGTGTCCGCTTCATGTACGGTTCGCGCATCCACTCGCGCCAATCCGCTTTCTCGCTTTCGCTGTAGACTTCCTCTATATACTGCAATGCCATTCCATCACTGTACGCGGCTATGAAACAGTCCTCGAAGTCGTTACACTTGTAGTTGCCTGTTGCCCCGTGGTCATGACAGAGTTCGCAGATAGGGCATATATCCTCTTCGCGTATCAGAATACTTTCTTCGTTGAAACATTCGGGACACTCAAGCTCATGCTCCATGTAAATTTCTTTGCACTCGTTACATACTTTTTTCATTTCTTCATTCCTCCGAAAATAATTTTTTATTTTTTTCTAAAACCTCTTGATTTTCGGAAAACTAAGTGATATAATATACTTGAATTGTTTTTCATCTTAGTTTTCCTTAACCGCTTCCAGTGCTCTAACACTCAGGCGGTTATTTTTGTTCTACCTGCTCTAACAGGTCGATTGTTTCGCTGAATAGTTCCCGAAGCCGTTTCCACAGTGGTATGCTTCCGTCTGATGCGCCGGCTTCCAAGGAATTGATATGCCTTTCGCTTACATCCAGTAGCTCGCCTAACTCTCTTTGAGTGAGGTTCGCTTCTTTTCTCGCGTTTATGAGGTTTATCCTCATTTGTCACCGTCCTTTCTAACGCTAATCGGAACTTAAAGTTCCTTATGGTTATATTATACCACGAACTTAGAGTTCTGTCAAGCGTTTTAGTAAAATTAGTTTGTAAACATAATATGAACTTAAAGTTCGTGGAGGAAGTATGCAAGAGTTCAATAAAATATTGAAAGAACTTAGGAATAACAGAAATATTGTTCAGAAAGATATAGCCGATGTTTTGGGAATATCGGTTAGAGCTTACCAGCATTACGAAACTGGGACGCGCTTCCCTGATTTTCAAGGCTTGATTACCCTCGCCGACTATTTTGATGTGTCACTCGATTATCTCGTTGCGCGAAGCAACACCCGTGAGCGTCAGCCTTAGATTTTATTAGTGGCTTAAACCTATCGAATCCGATAGGTTTATTTTATTTGGCGCGAGGATTGCTGCATTGTTTCGCGCAGTCGTTCTCTAAGCGCGGCATCGCTCTCATTAGAGTCGCGTCGCAACCCTAATGTAATAGCCAAGCGGTCAAGGTCGTTTTTCGTAGCAGTCGATACAAATTGATTTTTATATAATCGTTCAAGTCTTCGTATCTCGCGCCATATCGAAAATCTCAGTTTCAGCTTCAGAAAAAAACTTCTCATAAATTTTCTCAAAATACAATATTTCCTCCTCTTCTCTCGACCATCAGAGCGTCAATTTCATGCCCTACGCGCCGAATCTTTCCACCGCACTCTCTCTACCGCCTCCAAGATATCGCCTAAAAAATACGTCTTTGACTTGCCGTCTATGCGGTGATATGGTACAGCTGCTTCGCTGAGAAACACAGCCGCTGTTTGGCGCGAGCATCCTAAAAGTGCCGCGGCTTCTTTTTGGTTGTAGTACCACTTAGTTTCAGGGTTCTGCGCTATTTGTGCTATTGTTTTGGCATTCAAGCCGCCACCTCCTCGCTCTGTTTTTCTCCGCAGACTTGTCGCCGTCCATATGCCTCTATCGACATGATTGTCCCGCCAATGGACTTGAACCAATCCATACACTCCGCATACTCGTCAGCCTTTTCAGGCGGTATGCCCTTTTTGCACTCCTTGGCAATGCCGGTGAATCTGTCAATGGTCTTGACCAGCTCGTCACGCGCCATGATGCCCTGAAATGCCATATCCCCCATGCCGTCCGGCTCGATATAGTCGGGGAAGAACTTGCCGAGCGGCGTATAATACTTCACGTGGTAGAACGGCAGCGACGGTATACCGTACTCTTCCGCCATTCGTGCTATCACTTTTTCTGGAACAGGACTTTCGTCGTCAGTCCTCTTGTTTTCATAGTTCGACAACGTCCGCACGTCTATGTCAAGACGCTCCGCTGCACATTCTTGCGTGAAACCTGTTAGTTTCCTACATATTTGATATAGATTTCCGTCTTTTCCGTTCATGGTAAAACCTCCTTTTTTTTGATATAATTATGTTGTAGAATAGTTCTATGCGATATCAGAGGGATTTGCCCTTATGATTAAGTCATCAATTTTTACTCCGAAATAGTCCGCTATTCTTACAAGAGTGTCAACGCTCGGTTGCCTCTGTCCTCTTTCAACAAACACCAACATCGCGTGAGTTATGCCCACTTCTGTTGCTGCCTTTTCAACTGTCAATTTGTTTTCTTCCCGTAATGACCGTATTTTTGCGCCGTTTACCATTTTTACACCTCCTTTTTAGGATTTTTGTAACTTTGTACTTGACTTTGGGGTTAAAATGGTGTATAATATAATTGTTCAGAAAATCTTATACACCACCATGTAACCCTTTGCAGTTCCGGCGGCGGTTTATTTGCGCCGTCACGTAACTTTGTATATATTATAACTCATTTTGCCTGAGTTGTCAAGCAGTTTGCTCAATTTAATTGAGTTTTGTGAAAATTGCACAAAAAAGCACCCTGCGATTTGTGAAAGTTGCACAAAAACATCTTCTATTCTTGGTAAAACTGCACAAATTCAAAAAAAAGGGTTTGCAA
>Ga0123355_10013452_pt1 | contig 12736 bp, 6 predicted proteins | sample TergutEmb28metaG_3_FD_89872 | JGI IMG/M metagenome (GOLD analysis project Ga0123355, IMG submission 89872) | Embiratermes neotenicus P1 segment gut microbial communities from Petit-Saut dam, French Guiana - Emb289 P1 | ecosystem: Host-associated > Arthropoda: Insects > Digestive system > Gut ...
CTTCGGCTGCCAGCAGCCGACTGAACTGACACCCCCGCCGATAAAAATGGACTCGTCCATTTCGCTGAAAGACCAAATCTGGTTTCTGCGCGTGTGCCACCACATTCTGTTTTCACTCTACATTCTTTGCTAAAGTCACCTGTGTTTAATCTAAGTAGGGGCGCATCATTATAAAGAATGTACTGTACATGTTTGCAATAAAACAGCATCAAAATGGAGTGTATTAGAACACTTTGATAGCTAATGTTGCTTACTCTCAACAACAATCGGCAAAATTTTCAGAGCGCCGTGAAACTTCAGACTCATTACAGAAGAAAAAGAACGCATTGGGTTGTAGATGGCGGGTCCTTCACAAGTGTGAGTCGTACATTTTGCGTCAGTTTGGCCGATGACGTTCTCATAGCTAAGAGAAAATAATCTGTCTCCATTACTTTGTTCTTATTTACATCTTCAATTTATTTTTGCCTTTTTAGGTAAACGTTTTATCAACTGAAAAAAAAATTGAAACAATAAAGAAAGTAAGTAATGTTTTTCGTGAGTCCAGAATGTATTCCTTGCATTATATGACTATTCGTACAAGAGAAAATTACTACCAAATATCGGCAAGACTGGTGTCTAACATCTTTGTACAATAACAAATATTTTATTGTACCAAAAACAACTTCCCATATTAGAAACACCCCCATGCCTAATATGGTGAAAAGTACCAGTTACATGTCCACATAACGTGCGGAATAATAAGCCAGATGAAAATAGTTTCCTCACTGTCTGTTAATTCTAAGGTGTAATATAAAGTGTTAATGCCATTATTAATTAATTACACCGTTTTTAGGCGTGTTCGCATAGTGCGAGAAGCGCTATTAGGCTCGTCACGTCCGTCCGTCTGTCAGTATGTATCAGCGCGGCTCGTAGTGGACGGATTTCCATGAAATTTGATACTGGAGACCTTGTGATAAGCTGTCGAGAAAATGTAAATTTGTTTAAAAGGAACAAAAATATCGGAAACTAAACATTAAGACCTACGTACGTTTTACGGTTGCCGGTAACATTAAATAGTAATAAAAGTGCTCTCTTAGAGTGAAATGTATCATGCTGTGAAGTTAGCGGAGGAGATTTAAACATTACGTGAACACGTCATAGTGTTATACGTACATTGTCTTCGTGTTCCTTTTACTCAATCAGCGTCTAAAAGGCCGTCCCAGTATTAGCTGTTTCCCTGACACTGGCGCGACTTAACGCCGTAGCTATTCCGCCCTTTGCCTGGAATTCGCTTGCTTAGATTTGCGGCATGCATTCACACTGCTGTGTCCCGCCCTGCAATGACTATACATGCAATTACGAAATATGTGATACGCATCGACGAGGGTCTAACCCAGACACTCTTGTCTAGTCAGCGCGATATTGTAGGTTCATAGAATAGCTATTTACATATGTAATGCGTTCTCAGTATTACGCATTTACGTTCGGCTGGGTATTAACTGCTCCTACAACGCAGTACCCCAACATAAGTCCGCGTACTCTTCTTTACAAGAATGAACGAATATTCATGACCCTAAACCCCATACAGAATACCCACAAAGTCTTATTCATATATTTATAATATTTTTTAGATTTAAATGTGGTCTCTCGGAAATTGTTCTGTAACTTAAACAGTTTATGCGTGAATTATAGTCCACCTCAACACTGGAACACATAGTGGTCCTGATCATAATCACATCACGTCGATAGTCCAGTTATGACCATGTACGGATCAACATTGTTTTCACCATACTTTGGATTGTTTCGATTATCCTCGAACGAAGTTCTGACGACATAACACTTCATAAACTCCAACAAAAAGAAATGTTTAAGACTGTGCTATCAGGGGAGCAGAGGGGCCAGGAGATGGGTCCAAACCTCATATTAACCTCGTGAGTAGTGGGGCTTGAACGTGACTTGAAATGAAGGGAAGAAGGAAATAATAAAGTGTCAGAAAAAGGAAAGTCCAGTTTCTTATACAAAGGCCAAGTTGTGCTACAAGTATTACGAGAGAAATGAAGTTTGTGGAGACAGAAAGAGTAAAAACCGAACGGGTGATAAATGAAGGCAGAAATGACTGAATGTTATAAATTTATTTGAAGCGTGAACAGGCAGACCAAAGGTTTTTCTATTACCCATGCTGCAGAAAACCCGTGAAACGGACGAAGGGATTTATGTTTTGTTTGATACAGATGGCTGCATTAAAGTTTCATATTGTTCCAAAAATACACCACGGACCAAAGTCAGAAGGGAAAGTACTATGCCTTCAAGGACTTCATACTTGACCTTATTCAAAAAATGACTGATCCAGCACGGCGAGAACATGAGAATTATAGCGGGAACGATCTATCGCTAGCCTCAACATCAACAGCAGCGACACCATGGAAAGGCGAATGGCGGCCGGCGGCAGACCCAGCTAACCGTCTACACGGTGGACTCGAAATTCATAAAATGGTTCATGTTCTACCAAATGAGAAAAATAAGTGTGCGACCACGAGAAAATGTAGAATACGAATCACACTAAAGTCAGTCAAACACAATAACTATTTATTCAAGTGTTAATTCAATAACACGTTTCGGCCTGATAGGTCATTATCAGATTGATCCAGAATACAAGATTATGTTCACAGTTATACGAAAATTGAGATATCAGCATCTTATAATTTATATTGTTATGTCGAGTGTACAAATATGTAACATAACGGGGCAACCTTGAGAATGGGAATTAAATAATTTTTAGGAATGAATCTGGAATATATGAATTATTTAAAAAGTTAAAAGATTAAAATCAAGAGAGAGGTAGGCGTTTCTTCAGACAGCCTATACGTTTATGTTTGTGTGTAGGGGTCTCTTGTGACGGAGTCGGATAATTCCAAACAGTCTAAGCGTTGTGTACTTTATATATCATTTGAAAGACCTAAATGTAATATTAATAAGTAAAAGGGGGTTAAAGTAGAGCTTAATCTTAGCAACTGACCAACTTAATGCACAAATTCTTGTTTTATAGTAAGTTTATTATATTCCTCTACATGTTCCGAGCACTGTTGTGCTCATCATCGGGAGGTCAAATTGTATTATACAGCATCTGGTATCGTCACACTCTGTAGGTGGCCGTCCGGTGCGCATGTTGAGAGAGGAGAGAGAGTCCTCTCTCAACCTGCGCACCGGACGGCCATCTACAGTGTGGCGATACCAGATGCTGTATAATACAATTTGACCTCCTGGCGATGAGCACAACAGTGCTCGAAACATGTAGAGGAATATAATAAACTTACTATAAAACAAGAATTTGTGCATTAAGCTGGTTAATTGCTAAGATTATACTGAGATGCACGGTCAGCAAAATATCAAAATAACAGAACTTAGTAACATGTAAGTGAAAATTTAGAGATGAAATGAAAATTAACTTACATGAATCGGCCTCTCTTATATACCCACATTTTTTAAGAGTGGTGTTCATTTCAGCTTCTAAATGTTCCACATGATAAGCCCACTTAGTTTGTAATTCATACAATTATTGAAAAATTTATTTCGAGACGCACTTGTAAGATTCGGTGTAGAATCACGTGGCACGTCTTGTTTTGATAGAATCTCAAGGCCTAGTGTAAGTGTGCTGCTGTAATTTGATTTGAGAAAGGAAGTCGGGAGTGTGCTGTTAGGTCATGTGGTTTTCACCTTGCAGGATCGATTAGAAGACTTCGTTAGACTGAATTGTATGTTTATCACTTAGTCCAATGTTTTTAAAATTTTTTAAATAAATATAACACTTTTCGACTCCATCTTTATGTGAAGCGTGAACCAACAAGATGCAACAATTCAGATGTTTATTGTCAACTTCAGATGTTTATTATCAACTACTGTCTCAACAAGTTTCGGGCATCATTATGCCCATCATCAGGACAACAAAGACCGTGTATTACTGCATATGGTGTTTGCGCTGGTAGTGCTGGATGTGGCTGGTTGCAGTTGTGGGGCGTTGCGTTGTAGGGTGCGAGCACTGTGAAGTTGACAATAAACATCTGAATTGTTGCATCTTGTTGGTATTCTTTCTTCACGCTTTGCTCACGTTGCACGGTCACAGGAACATAAAGCTATCTTTATGTGTTCTGTTTTTTAATTAAAGTGCAAGATCTGCAAGATGTTTTACATCTGATGGAAACAATGGCCGTATTATAGCAAGTGTTATGCGATTTTGAGGTAGAAGTATTATTCAGTAAAATGTAAATGACAAATCGTCAGTCAAACAGAACTTATATTTTCTCCGTGGCTACATGTTTCGGATTGAATCAATCCATCATGGGGCCTTAAAAGTTAAAATAGAAGGTATAATGCAGTTATATGCCAAACATGTAGTATTGCGGGCTCGATGAAGGATTGATTTAATCCGAAACATGTAGCCACGGAAAATATATAAGTTGTGTTAGACTGAGGATTTTTCATTTATCTTTCATTGAGTTTATAACACAACGGGATGTCTTCTATTAAGTCAAGTAGAAGTACCTCTAAAATAGAGAGAATATTCGATTCATGTACGTTAATTTTCACTTCATCTTTAAATTTTCACTTCCACATTACTCTGTTTTCTAAATTATCCCGTTCTAACTTATTAATATCGCTTTCAGGTCCTTCAAATGACACAAAAAGTAAAATCACCGTTTGGAAATATCCGACTCCGTCACAAAACACCCCTAAACACAAACATCTTCGCATAGAACGTCTAAAGAAACCTCTTGCTTTTGATCTTTTTAAACTATTCTAATATTCTGCGTTTTCCGGATTTATTCCTAACACACTTTTAATTCCCATTCTGAAGGTTCCTCCTTTATGTGACATACTCAGCAATGTGAGCTGTACGAGGATATCTCAATGTCCGTATAACTCTGTACGTGCTTTTGTATTCTTGGTCGACCTGATATTGACCTATCAGGCCGAAACATTTTGTTGAATTAATACCGGAATAAACAATTATTGTGTTTGGATTTACTGTGATTCTATTAGCCATAACACTACGCGGATGAAAATATAGTTTGCTCAGGAAATAAACGATAAGAAGGAAGCAACTTTGCGGTTAGCAAACCTTCATGTTTCGGCAAATAGTACATAAAAACACCCAACAATTACACAAAAATTTAATATCACTCCAGTCATATATTCTAAAATCTCCTTTAATAAATGTTATACATGTTGAATGCATTGTTGCAAAATAAATAAAATTATACTGCCTCAATATTTTACTGTTTCTTCAAAGGGGTTCCCAGGGTGCTAGTGGAATTTAAAAGCTCCCGCTGCCAGGAAATTGGTTAGGCGGACTTCCAGTAGTAATAAATTAAACGTATGTGCCATTGTGGTTTCTAAATGAACCTTGCTTGCGGCCTGAGTTCATATACAAAAATGCGCACTACTGAACAACCAATGTTCGGTCTGTTGTACATTAAAAAAAACCCGTGCTGAAAACTCATGTATTACAAACGAAGTCGTAATTTTCACTCACATTAAGCTTAACTATAATAATGTAACACATTCAGAATACAGTGACCGGTGAAACTATGGCTTACTTGCTCTGAAAAAGAGAATATTCATATTACAATTCCCACATACTACCCTCTTGACTTTGACATAAATACAGTACTTGTACTGATTAGCCAGACAGAATCTATGCTTAAATCGAATTATCTAAAATACCAAATATAAAGTCTTGTAGACATGCGTGCTGAGAATACATGGAAGAAGAAAATATGTCGCTGTATGCTGATGGTTAGTCATAAGAACTTCACATGTCACTTCACTTCGAAAGGAGTGAGGTTATGGTGGTTCGTCTCACCTGTAGGTGGGCACCGGAAAGCCCTGTGCAACGCATGGTAACGTGATGTCATCGCCAACTTTAACTTGCCTTGTAGCATGTTTTTCCACCGTTATCCTCGGCTGAACACTCCCTTTCGGCTCTGTGGAATGTACACAGATAAGATTTAGAACTCATGAGTGATAAGGGTGTTAAAATGCACGTTGTTGACATGTCAAGGTTTAATTGTAAGGTTACAGCAGTCTGGCAATACAAATGCACGGAGTTGACATCCTATGTCAATATATGTCAAGGTTTAACTGTAAGGTTACAGCAGTCTGGCAATACAATACCAAAGGCACAACAGGCAAATAGTTTTCCCACATATGAATCTGTTCCGAAAGCACATACAAATAAAGGTAAGGGCATATTTGTTGCTGTTTAATTAAGCACAATGCCACGGGAAATTATAGAAGTGGGAATATATAAAAAGAATACCGTTCTCTTGGATGTGATGCGCTGCAGCATGGTTAAACGTCTCAGAGGACTTTAGTGAAGAGTGGAAACATTACAAATGACGGGGAGTGTGTATACACAAAATGATACCCAGACAAATCACACAATGATGTGAGTTATGCCGTAGTCGTACGAATGAGCTCACAGAGAACTGGAAAAGTAAGCGATTAAAATGTGAAGAAATAAGTTTTAGACATTTTTCTGTCACGTAAAATTTGAGATCCTCTTGATACGCCATTTTGTTACGAAGAACTCAAAATGGTTAAACGTTGGATGCCATTAGATATGTCTTCTTAGTCTGAAGTTGAGTTTGTTCTAGAACTTTCACAGCATATCTACTATTATTTGTAGACAATGTGAGTTCAAATTGATGCTTGCAATTATTGTTACACCTTACCTAACAGGTTACACGCTGTACATCAAATTTTTACTGCACTCACTCGAAATTTTGCCTGTCTTAATTGAAACATTTTGTGTCTCACACCCGCAAAGCAGCTGTTTAATTTCATTCTGTTTAAGAACCAAGAATTTATTTTTAGTAAAAATGCTGCAGCATAAATTTGGGTTAAGTACAATGTACATTTCCGTACACTTTAGTGAAGGAAGCTCAGTGTAAGTGTGAAAGAGGCGCACTGTGAATAGAGAAATTTTCTTTTTTTTTATTTTGTACAACGACTAACCAATGCACAATTAATTGACAGATTAGTATACTGATGCTACATGTTTCGATATTGTGTCATCCTCAGGGAGCTCGTAGTTAGTACCTTGCTAAGTTACACAATTATGTCAGTGCAGTTGTTGGTAATATAATTTAAAATTTCACATATGTTTTATGCTGTTGAAATTTCGATGTTTAAAATCTTTAAAATATTATAATTGTCCTATTTACAATCAGATGGCTAAAATCATTTTGTTGTTATAATTCGCACGAAGTCCTGTGTGGTGGCTGTATATATAATCTGTATGTCGATGCCGTCGTCGTACTGGCCCGGTTATGTAAACACCGGGCCAGTACCAACTACTAGCTCCCTGAGGATGACACAACAGTATCGAAACATGTAGAAGCAATATAGAAATTTGTCAATTAATTTTACAGTGGTTGGTCATTGCACAAAATAATAAAAGATGCACGGTACAGGTTTTAAAATAATAGACAAATTTTCTGTTTGCCGCTCATTCAGCTAACTACGTGTTTGAATTGTAATGATCTGATTCTTTCCTAGTCGTAAAAACTAAGCAGAAATATTAACTCCTGCAAAAAGGAATGGGTATCAGGTCAGGTTAGAAATGTGGGTTTATAAAAGTGTTACCACTGCTGAACATGCCCCATACCTCGGGGTAAGTTTGTCTACCAAAATGGGTCAGGTTCAGAAAAAAAGTCAAAAGTAACCACACTATCTAACATTGGACTGAGAGCATATATAAACAGCCAAAGTATTAAAATACCAAAAGATGTTCATGTTCTATCTCTATCAGTCTATTTTAGCCCTCCGGGCAGGAGTTCTTCTATCGACCTCATACACCTTTGCTAGTACCTTACTGGATGTCTGAACAGTAGAAATGCCGATTCTGTCGATATTAAATATCAGCCCTTATAAAATGTTGTGTTACTGGCTTATCTATCGGGGACCGAAGTAGCACAGTGGTTAAGGTGCTGTGCTACAAATCGGAAGGTCGCTGGTTCGATTCCAGATGGTGTCATTGGAATTTTTCATTGACACAATCCTTCCGATCGCACTATAGCCCTGGGGTCGACTCAGCCTCTAACAGAAATGAGTACCAGGGGTATTTACTGGGGGTAAAGGCGGCCGGTGCGTAAGGCTGACAACCTTACCATCATCCTGGGCCATTGTCACGTAATCTGGAAACCTTAACTTCCTGGAACCCTCTGGGTACCTCGGGCCTGTAATGGAACTGATTTACCTTTTAGCTTATCTGTCTGTATACATCAAAGTCACATAAACTCTGACCTTTTGAATCCTGCGACTTGGGCCATACTGGTTGCTTCTTGAGTGTGAAGTGAAAGACTTTTCTAGCGCTATCGCATAGTTGCGAAAAGTGACTATTAGCTTCATCATGTCCATCTGTCATCATGGAACGACTTGGCTACTACTGGACGGATTTACTTGAAGTTTTATAATGAAGACCTGCATTAATATCTGTCGAGAAGATTCGTTTGGATAAAATCGGGAAAAATACATGAAGATCCATGCATATTTTTGTTGTTGACTGTGAAAAAAGAGAACTCATTTTTGCTTTCCATGGCAAAATTTCTAGCATTCTTCTCTCATTTCGTTACAGAAGTTGTTCAAGCAACACAGTTGAACTCATATGTGCGTTACGGAGAGCAAAATCTCCGAAAGCGCCACAGTGTTACGTTGTACGTACATTGCGTGACTTGTTAGATTTCACGAACGTATGGCGCCACATGACGGCTGGGATAGCGTGGTCGGTATAGCGACTTGCTACGCCCTGGATGGTCCTGAGTTCGAATTTCGGTGGAGGTGAGATTTGCAGTGCCATCTACACGGGTCTCGAGGCTATCCAGCCCTCTGTACAATGGATATCGGTTCTTTCCCCGGTGTCAAAAGGCCGGATCACGATCCTGACCACCCACCTCTTTCTAGCACCGAGTTGCGAATTGATTGGAGCTGTATCTCTGCATCTGGTCTGTGTCTGCATTGGAATGTCTTGGAGTGACTTTACCTCTGCCTTTGGAGCCACTTAGGACCAGCCGTCTTTTTCGCCTTGTTGAAAAGATATTGCAGATCACTAGCGTCTGCAAACTCTCTAAATTTTCCTTCACGTCTCACTGAACATTATCTGCAGATTAATGACATGTTCTTTCAAACCTTTCTCCAAGTCTGGAGTGGATACACGCTTAAATCAATTCTTTGTTTGGACACGCGATCCTGGAAGATGCTTAGTAATTTTACCCCGGAACATGCCATGGCACAGAGAGGGAGCAGGGTTATACGTGTAGTCATTAACCCCGGTTTTAGATAGGTGTGAGTGATGAAATATCGCGCTCCGACCGCTTTACCCGCCGGAGAAAGCCCGTGTACCCATTGTACAGTAGGCTGGGTGGGATTTGTGGTCCGTCCGGACGGATGTTGAGAACAGAATATCTCATGCCACCACTGGAGTTTGAACCCCGAACCGTCCAACCGGATAATCCTAGTCGAACGAATATTTTCCTGTGATCCTTGGAAACCCATAATTTTCAGGCGCGTTCGCAAAATTGCGAAAATTGACTATTAGCTTCGTCATGTCTGTTCGTCCGTCTCCTTGTCCGCATAGAACAACTCGGTTCCCACTGGACGGATTTTCATGAAATTTAATATTGGAGTATTTTTCGGAATTCTGTCGAGAAAATTATATTTTAATTAAAACCAGACAAAAATAAAGGGTACTTTAAATGAAAACCAATATACAGTTTTGATAACATGTCGTTCATTTCTTCTCAGAATAAAAAATGTTTCGGATATAAATTGTAGAGAAACTCGAAGCACACATTTTATGTTCAATAACTTTTTTTTTTTAAATCGTGCCGTTTGAGATAATGTGGAAAAATATCGTAGAGCGAGGCCAAACAGATGACAGTATGGCGCATGGGCATTGCATGCTGGAAGCTCAAGGCTACAAATACACACACAGGTTGTGTAATAGTTACTGCTGTTCCACAGAAACAATGGTTGCACGAAAGCGCCTCCATGTTGCGTCACATGTATAGCCCCTATCTTGTTTTGATACTGAACTAAGTCTTCTCGTTTTCTACGAATGGGAAGAGCATTTATCAGTATCTCTTGATCATATTGTTCAACTGTTTTTCGTTGTGCACACGAAACTTTCTTCTTAGCGCTAAAAGCAGCGGAACTGCGTAAAGGTTTTAAAATCACTTAAGCATATTCTTTAAATTTCAGTGAAAGTATACTTCAGGTATTACTGCAATTTTTATCAAGAAACACTGTGTTGCACAGAACAGTATAACAAGAGAGATAGCAAATGACATTTATTCCGTCCAAGTTCAAAATTATTACTCTGAGGCAATTTCGGCAAAACTGCATAACTTGCCCCAAATGGCATGATAAAATAACTAAGTGCCACTCTTAGCAGGCAGGCCTACCAAAAAATTAGGCAGACCAAACACATTGGTTGGACATGTTTTAGACGCTCTTTTCGATGACAATCCGATCTAATATTATTACTGTTTCTCTGCGGAAACCTACGACGTAAAATGCATCACGCACGCAAATTATTGGAACGAATACACTAAGAAGAAAGAACTGCTCGTTTACAACGCAAACACAGGACGACAGCACGTTCCCACTACATTCTGTCAGCAGTCATATTATTTCAACTGCTTAGCGTCTAAAGAGGCAACCTGTGTATATGGTCAGCGAAATAATGCCCCTGATGCCTCTTGCGAGAATCCTGAAGATGTCCCGTTTTCTCCTAATCAGTCTACAGCCTAACGAGTATTGCAGGTAACCTGTTAGGGTCTAGACCGCATCTTTCGAACATAGAAAAGCCCGATGGAAGTGATAGAAGGTTATCACGAATTAAAATATTGCAGTGTTGGTTAGAGAATTTGTTGCTACATGTACAGTCTTCATGAACACTAGTCATAATGCCTTAAAGAAGAGGTCACAAGCCTCTATTTATAATTCCGTGACCAAACCCTCTCTGCAAACAACTCCTAGAATGATTTACTTTGCGAGATCTTGCACTGTCTTGTTGAAAAAAAAAGGCATGGGTTCTATTGTAATCGGAGAGACGTTCAAACAACGGTGTCCATTCCTATCAGCACCAACAAAAGCACTATTCTATATCTTGTCATTTTACCACTAATTTGCTTCTACACGTTTCGGCGCCATTGCCATCTTTAGGGATCTAACACAAACGTTGTTAAAACGTACAGCAATAAAATATTTTTACAATAATCGTACATTTGAAATGTGCGGGTGTTAGTTAAAATATACAGCACTCAAGAAGTTATTATAAAATGACAGTATAGTTTGCTGCTGAATACAAGTTGTCTCCTTGCTAAATGTTCAACATTTCTTATCCGAATTGGATCCTGTCTCCGTATGTTATAATAATAATAATATTTATTTACCGCAATTGGGTTGTTACCCGGTTGCAGTGGTTATTTTACATGTAAACAAAACATGAAACTGGTTACTACTAAATTTAAGTCGGGAGGACTACATGAGAAGCATGTAGCGGCAACTTGGAATCTTGGGAACCATCTAGGTTGTTTTGAGTGTGTTAGCAGGCTGTAATCAACAGCACACCATAAGTGTTAATACCAATTTGATGTGTCGGAAAATTTAACAATTAAGACGGCACTCCCTGAGGATGGGGCCGACGAGCGCCGAAACGCCTCGGAATATTAAACAATGTAACTTGGTTTATGAGAAGTGGTGTAATGTACTATGGTTTGATGAAGAAAAATCAGTATGAACACGACGCACGTTATGTAAATATGCTTTTAAGGATAACAGTTTACCCATTTTCGAAAGATTTAACTTTCACATCACATTAACGAAAGAAATAAATTATTTATTCTTTGCCACTGTCAATTGATTCTAGTCATTAATTCTACTCATTATTTATTCTACGATTAATGGAAATAAAGTGTTTTTGGAAATTATAAAAAAACAATTCCGCTTTATTTACCTGTGATGATGATGCGGCCTGGATACGCGCTGGCGTGGACTTCCCCAGTCAGGCGGTGCACTGTCCTACAGGCGTACGTCTTGTAACCGTCACTTGGTCCTGCGTTGTAGATGTAGAGGTCGCCACTTGTAAGAACTGCGTACTTGCCACCTGATCACAATCGCTCATAAAGGCATATCCACAGGTTGAAATGTTTTCCCCACACGCATTCGTGCATTCTCCCGCCCCTTGTTTTCTACAGACTACACATATACAATACACCGTGAGACCTGTTAGCCATCTTTGGTTACATTAAAAGCCACCCAACTCACACAGATGGCCAAACTTTGTAAACTTGTGAATTCAGAGTATGTCATTGTTAATATGGCACACACACACACACACAAACACATACGGTACAATTGCATGACAGCGAACCAGTAATCTGTATCTTAAACACATTGCTGTATAAGATTATATTATATGAAACTAAGAAACAATAATGTTATTAATTAGGTGAAAAATATTCATCGATTTTTGACTGTCTTGTTCACACCTTAGCTGCAATGCCTCAGTACCACAGGCGCATCCAGAATTTTTCTTTTGAGGGAGGGGGGCTGACCTTGAGGTTATATATAATTTTTTTTATTATTATTATTTTATAGCAATTAGGAAATATATATAATGCTTTTCCTATAGGCTATTTGGCTGGCAGTAGTCGTGCGTCCTGCGAGGGCCCAGCGGCCCTAGCTAGGTGTGAGC
>Ga0123355_10013453_pt1 | contig 12736 bp, 13 predicted proteins | sample TergutEmb28metaG_3_FD_89872 | JGI IMG/M metagenome (GOLD analysis project Ga0123355, IMG submission 89872) | Embiratermes neotenicus P1 segment gut microbial communities from Petit-Saut dam, French Guiana - Emb289 P1 | ecosystem: Host-associated > Arthropoda: Insects > Digestive system > Gut ...
ATTTTTCTTGAATTCCTCATCGTATTGCATCTTAATTTTAGACATTGCAAAAACCTCCGCAGAATGACATGATTTTTGTAAATCTATCTTATCATTCTGTCCGAAATTTTAACATAGTCCCCTGTTATACCGGCTTGCAATCGCCAAATCAAACATCGATGCGCCTATATACCATAGTCACGTAACGCGATATAGTTTATTCCAGCTTCATGCACAGCGCGATGAATAAAATTGAAAAGCGTATGATAGACTATTGGTGCTGCAATGTTGTTAAATTTTGCATACAGCCAATGAAAAACAGCATGGAGTATTGTGTAGTATACAAAAAGAAAAATCAGATTTTCGTTTCGTACCACGTATTGAGAAAACCCGGCAATGTGAAGCGGAATTCCGCCAACAAGGTGCATTATGGTAAAAAAGAATCCGACAAGTATTATTGATGCAACTTTATTTTTCATCGCTCCATACAGCCTTGTTCCAAGAAATCCGCGATAAACTAACTCTTCAGTAAATGAAGTCACGACAATCAATAAAATCAACCACTCAACAATCCAAGCAGGACTTAAGCCGGCAAAAAATTCTGTTGGCCATTTGAGGGGACTAAACACAAAGTAGAACAATAACATCGGAATGATAAATGCAGTGCCAAGCAACAAAGACTTTACGAGATTTTTTTTAGTAAAACCAACAGTAACAATGCCTTGTTTTCTCAGTCGCAAAAACAGCAGCACAAGGCCCAAAGCAACGACAGGCTGAAGCATACGCAAAAACCTGTGAATGTTGATGCTGTAGTATTCGCCTGTTGCATAAAAGCGATGCCAATTCATCGCGTTTTGGATTCCGATTATAATAGAGAGTGCATAAGTGGCTAAAAGCAACAGTATCGCCAAGCGAATGTCAATTTTTTCATATTTTGCTGTTTGCGCCTTGAAGTCAGAACTGACTGCGAAAATGCGCTTTATGCTGCCTTTTAATTTTGTCATAAACCCTCCCGAAAAATTGAATCTTGCAAGTCAAACTTGCAAAGAGTGAAAAATTTAACCTTTGCAAGTTTGACCTAAAATGCAAGATAATGCTAAGAAATTCTCACACATACAGGATTAATTGTATGTTATGAAACAACAAGTGTTAGACGCACATCACAGGGTCTTTTATGTGGGGGTTAATCCAATTCCCACCAGGGCTAGGCATGAAGATTCCTAAAAAAGGCCATCCACATCCGCCGCCCGGTGGATCTTGCGGTGGCCTTGGCGTACTTGCCGTAAAACGCGGACAATTTATCCCGTGTACCTCTGGACATCCTCCGATATATGGGTCAGACATCGTGCCGATGTTGTAGTTGCCTGAGCAACTTGAATCAATAATAATCATGAAAATTCCCTCCTGTTTAGTCTGTTTGTTGTTAAAAGGTTGCAGATAAAGTTACTGGATGCAACAACAATCATAGAATCCCACCTATTCGGTCATTCGGTCTGTTTAAAGCATCGTACATGTGCACCTGTACAACGCTTTAATTTTGATTTACATCAATCACGTCTGATTAATGTCATATACCTATTGTAACAGGGGGGGGCAGCTTGTCAAGCACTTTTTTGGAATATTTTATGAGTTATCCAAATATCGTGTCAATATTTGACAGCGCGAACAGGCATAACAAAACCCCGCACACGAAAAAGCAAATGCGGCAAATCTATGTCATTCTGAACGCAAGTGAAGAATCTTTATGCGTCCAAGGGCAAGATTCTTCGCTCCGCTCAGAATGACGGCGTAGAGGATGCTCAGAATGACGACGGCGTAGAGGATGCTCAGAATGACGGCGGTGGAAATTACTAGTTTGGCGTTGCGCATGAGCTGTCAATGTGCTATCATAGATAAAGGTGGAGCAATTAGGCATGTTCCAAAGCCTAACTCAGATGGAGTTGATTGTAATGGACGAAAAGAAAACAGTAATCGTTCCCGAAGAATTGATTGCCGCTATGGAGGCCGATGGTGAGGGCGAGGCAAAGGCATTTTTCCAGAGTCTAACCGATGGCTACAAGCGCGGTTATTGCGATTGGGTCGGTGGCGCAAAGCAAGCCGCAACAAGGCAAACACGGGCTGCTAAGGCACTTGTGATGCTGCAAAATAAGCAAAAAACGCTGAAAACGTGATTGTGATACACACGATTAGGCTGGGATGCCGCAGTAGCGGCAATCAAAAAAATTTAGGCACTTTTCAGACTTTATTGATAAACGCACGTATATTGTTTTGTACAAGGTTTTAATTTGTAATTTGTAATTCGTAACTCGTAATTGCAACGCACAAGCGTTGCCAGCAAGGGCAGGTGATGTTATTGACAACGGATTTCACTAAAATGACCGACTATGACCTGGTTTTGGCGTGTATTAACGGCGACAAGACCGCTTTTAACGAACTTTTGCAGCGATATAAAAATCTTGTGTATTCTGTGACGTTGCGCATGGTCAATGACAAAGAAGAGGCAAACGACCTTGCTCAGGAAATTTTTATCAAAATATACCGCAATTTGGAAAAGTATCACCCTGAGTATAGGTTTTCTACTTGGGTCATCAAGGTTGCGACAAATCACGTCATTGATTTTCGCCGCAAAAGGCGGCAGGACACAATCAGCATCGATGAGGTGGGCGACACATTGGCCGCCGGCCATACAGATTCCCCCGAGGCCGCATATATCGCCAAAGAACAGCGGCAGATACTGCACGATTTGATAGACGATTTGCCTGATATGTACAAGATACCCATTGTACTGTATCACCAACAGGGTTTGAGTTATACCGAAATATCCGAAATTACCGGAGAGCCGCTGTCCAAGGTCAAAAATCGCATTTTTAGGGGACGCAAAATGCTGAAAGAAAGTCTGATGGAAAACAAACAAAAGGATGAACCAACGAGAGAAAAAAGCAGAATAACAGGAGGTGAGAGCTATGGTCTGTGAAAAATCCAACGAATTGATGATGCGCTATATGGACGGCCTGCTGGATGCCTTTGACGAAATGAATCTGACCAAACACATCGAAACATGCGAGACATGTCGCGAGGATTTTGAAATCTATAAAGAGATGCTGGTGGGCTTTGACCTTCATAACATCGAGATTGTTGACGCGCCGCAGGGTTTTGATGACGTTGTTATGTCGCAAATCAATGACATCAATATCTATTTCCCCGAAAAAGTACGTAACAAGGGCGTCATCCTTGATAGAGTAATTTTTATTGTCTGGGGGCTTATGTCCGCGACTATTGCCGCCGGGCTGATGCTTTATTTGTTCAGCGAGCAGATATTTACTTGGCTGGATGCTCAAGGGCTTTATGGAATTGCTGCCGCCTTGAATCCTATTGCCGATTACGTAGCCGATTTTGGCGCATCAACCGCCGCCTTTTTTGGCGACATAATCAGCCGTATTTTTGCCGCCTTTGCAGAATACTGGCTTGCAATCACGATTGCCGCCCTTGGTCTTGCGGGGCTTGCTGTGTTGACGTTGTATCTTGCGCCTCGCTCTATCGAGGCCCATAAAAAGTTTAAAATGAAGGCATAAGGCCGTATCACATGAAAACAACTGTAAATATCTTGGGAATAGAAACTTCTTGCGACGAAACCAGCGCGGCTGTTGTTACTGACGGGCGGCTGGTTTCGTCTAATGTGATTTATTCGCAAATTGAAATCCATCGCAAATATGGCGGCGTTGTGCCGGAAATTGCGTCACGCAATCATATTGTCAAAATTGACAAAGTAGTGCAGGCCGCCTTGGATGGCGCAAATCTGCAATTGCGGGATGTTTCCGCTGTTGCTGTCACTTTTGGCCCTGGGTTGGTTGGTGCATTGCTCGTGGGCCTTAATTTTGCTAAGGCACTGGCATACGGCGCGGATTTGCCGCTGATTGGTGTTCATCACATTGCGGGGCATATTGCGTCTGTCTATCTTGAAAACGCTGATGTATCGCCGCCTTTTGTCTCTCTTGTTGTGTCAGGCGGCCACACGCTTTTGATTCATGTCAAGGGTTATTTGGATTTTGAAATCATGGGTGTCAGCCTTGATGACGCGGCCGGTGAGGCATTTGATAAGGTGGCGCGTTGCCTTGGTCTGCCATATCCCGGCGGCATTGAAATTGACAAAATGGCTACTGCGGGCAATCCCGACGCAATCAGCTTTCCTCGCGCATGGCTGGGTGCCGGCAGTCTGGATTTTAGCTTTTCGGGGCTAAAATCAGCCGTGCTAAACCACATGAATAGCGCGAAAATGGCAGAGCGTGAGGTGGATCATGCTGACATTGCCGCAAGTTTTCAGGCCGCCGTGGTGGATGTGCTGTCAAAGAAGGCTATGGACGCATGTCGCCGCGTTGGCGCAAAGCGGCTGGCCGCTGTCGGCGGCGTTGCGTGTAACAGCGCGTTGCGTGCGACTTTAGCCGCTATGTGCGATGCAGAGGGTATCATTCTACACATCCCGCCGCCTGTTTTCTGCACAGACAATGCCGCAATGATTGCCGCCGCCGCCTATCACAAGTATCAGGCCGCCGATTTTGCAAACCAAAACCTCAATGCCGTGCCGAATTTGCCGCTGTCATAATTTTCACGCTGCCATAATTTTCAATAATATTTATTTGAGTCAGCATCATACTTTCGCAAAGACTCCTCGTATATCTTCACAAGAAGCTGATTTTGACAGCAAATTCTAAAGGAGTGAACACTATGACACAAAAATATGACGAGCATGATTATAAACGCGACATTCGCCAAGAGCAACAGGAGTCGCCGCACAGCCACGCGCCGCACCCTGTACACACAAGCATTCCAACCCCCACCCTTACAAGGCGGCCCAGCCGATTTTGGCTATTGATGCTGTCACCTCTGCCCGGCCTTGGTCACATGTACCTTGGTCTGATTCGCCGCGGTCTATTCTATATGGCCTCGCTGGCACTACTAATTTTCTTGACAACCGTACTAGCACCCTCGGCACTTGTAATTTTCACCGGATTTGCTATGGCCGCCCTCTTTGGTGTCGCCTTTTTTGAGGCATTCGCCATTAGGCGCAGTATGGTAATGGGCAAAGAAGTTGCCGACACCATCCCCAATATTGCATTTATAGCCAAAAATAAAACCATCCTCGCAATTGCCTTGGCCGTTTTGGCCGTCATCATCGGCATCAACATTCTGGGTGCTTTGCCATGGTATGCTTGGGTTGTAATTGGGATTGTGGCGGTGTGTTATATTGGCACTAGGGTACCGATTAAGCGTTAGCAAGCCGTGCATTCAGCCGTGCTTCTTGGCTGAACGTGTTAGGCGGTTTCGCCAAAGGCGAAATGCTGTACAAGCACACACCTACCGCAATTTTCCATTGGTATATGGATTGCTAATATTCATGCCCTACAAAACACGCCACAGAACCAAAACGAAGCCAACTGAAAACAAAGTTCCAAAAATTATCTTGTTGTTTTTTGCCAACCACGCAGGAATAAAAATGTCAAAACCTTCAGCGGGGTTATTTGCATATCTGTGGGCTAATAAGGTTAAGGGGCATTTCCCCTTGCAAAGCAATAAAACTATGCACTCAACAAAAATTAGTCCTATGCAAAACCAAGCCAACGTGCCAACATTATCAAATATTCCTGCGTAAAGTACATACAAAATTGCTATCACAAGAACACACCATATTGCGGTATGGACTAATTTTACATAAATCAGTTTTTTGCGATTATCCAATCGTTCCATTCTGTTCGCCATTTCCATAAAAAATATGCAGCCACACTATAGGGGCGACCTTCTCCAAGGAAGATCGCCCCGTTGCCAACGCAAATTTCCCTAAAACCCCACAAAAAACATCATTGCCGCTCCAACCACCATAGTCAAGGCCAAAAACGCCGCAATAACAATCGTCACAACGCGCTGCATCCGCTTTTTCCGCGATTCTTTTTTAACAATTGTCCCTTTTTTCATCTCCGTCCACCTCCTCCGCTTCATCCGTTGCGTCAAAATCACTTGTCTCTGCAACCTTTTTGGCCTCAAAATGCGCCAAAATATCATTAATTATATTCCTTATAACAGTTGCAATCGGTATCGCCATCACCATGCCCAAAACGCCATAGAATGCGTTGCCCACAACAATTCCAATAATAACCAAAAGCGGCGGAATCTTCATAGAACCGCCCAAAAGCCGCGGAAAAATGACATTTGCGTCTATTTGTTGTATCACAATCAAGACCACGGCCGCTATCAGCCCCGAATTCACACCATCTGTCAGCATTATCACCAATATTGCAATAATTGTGCCGACAATCGAGCCAAAATACGGAATCAAATTAGCAAAACCCAGCATCGGACCCAGCACAAAGGCATATCCAACGCCCATAACAGACATGGTAATCGTCATTATTGTTCCCAGAATCGCAGCATCCAACGTCTGACAAAAGATATATCGCTTAAAATATGTGTTAATCTCGCGCCCATATTTCATAAAATTTGGATAAACGCGGCTTGGCATCAGCACCTTTAGTACACGTGCGGCAAAGGCCTTGATGCGTTCAGCTTCCACAGAAAAATATACAGAGCTAATTAACGCCAATGTCAGCATAAAAATCGTGCCTGTTAGTCCAAAAATCGTGCCTAATGCCGACATAATGTTGTTTGGATTAATAAAATCCAATATCGCATCTTGGTCAAGCGTGTCAGTCAGCCCGGTCAAATCGAACGGAAAAGCCTCGTTTTGACTTAAATCCAGCAATAAAGTATTAAGATTCTCCACCAAAGTGGGAAAAAACACAATAAAATCCATGATTCCGTCATATATTCGCGGTATAATAATCACCAGCGCGACAATAATCAGCACGACAAAAAGCAGATACGTTGCAATGATGGACAGCCCGCGTTTTCTTTTTACAATGCCGGGCCGCTTTATTCGCCCAAATAGCGTCTCAAACCGCTCTCTGGGCAGATTAAGTACATACGAAATCATAAAACCAAGGATAAACGGAAAGAGTATGCTGATAAACATGCCAATCCAGCCCGAAATCATCGCCAGCACAGAAACAACATGAAAAATTGTGGCGATAATCACAGCAACTACAAGTAACGGAATCCATATTCTAAAATGCTGCGTGTCAAAGAATTTTTTCAATATGACACCTCCCCAAATGACACTTTTGGTATCAGACTACAACCTCGGCATCAACACTAAAAAAGTACACAACTCTCTGTATCACAGGCCGTTCAAAAATCTTTTCCAGCGCATACGAATATAGCTCCAACTGCGGGCGATAGGCTTCGGCGGCGGCTCTTACGTCACCATCCACCCGTTCTGTCTTATAGTCCACAATCACAAAACCATCACCCTCGTCAAAACAGCAGTCCACAACGCCGTGCAGCACCACTTCGCCGCTACTATCGCTAAGTGCTGAATTTATCAGCCCGGGCGGCACAGCAACTGCAAAAGGCACTTCGCGCCGCACTTTCTCAGAACGTCGAATTCGCGCCGCCACATCCGATTGCAAAAATTTTACAATGCTCTGTACAGGCACAGCTTCTGCGTCTGCTTGTATGAGCAGACCACACGCAACCAGGCGCGTAACCAGCTGCAAAACATCGTCTGCGCCGGTTGTGTTAAAATCCAAAGACTCCAGAACAGTATGCACAATAATACCGCGTGTTGCCGCATTTACAGCGGTTCCAGCGTCCGGCTGCAAAAACTTCGGCGGCCGAAAGTCCTTGACACTCGCTCTAGGCGCAAAATCCTCGGAGTCCGCCAAAAACTCGCGGTAGTAAAGCCGTTTAACCTCGGTCACAGACATTTTGGCAGGTGCGTAATGCTCAATTCTATGCGGATACGCATATTCCAGACGCCGCAAGACCTGCTCTTTTTTCCCGCTGTGGTCAACATCCCGTGCAATCCCGTCAATCACGCTGCCAAGGTGGCTTACAGCCTCGTGCCTGTGTTGATGTCTCTGCCGAAAGTCAGACTCTGCGCTAATGCTAAAATCAATACAATCAGAATTACGTAATTTGTTCTGAATCAACAACAGCCAGTCCAGGTACGAACGACCGCGCATCACGTCATATGGCCGCACAGCACCTGTGTCCACTGCATCTGCATCATAATCAACTCTGTCTGAATTTTTTGTATAGCCAATCAGATACAGCCGCTCTTTTGCGCGTGTCAATGCAACATACAGTATTCTCATTTCTTCCGCAATTTGTCCCTGCGTTATCTTCCAGCCAATCACAGAGCGACTCACAGTATTGCTTATCACACTCTTTTCAAGGTCTACAGCCTTCATCGCCATGCCCAAATCATAGTTCAAAACAAAATTTCTTGACGCATCCCGCAAATTAAATTTAGTGCCGAGACCGCAGACAAATACCACAGGAAATTCCAATCCCTTGCTCTTATGAATCGTCATAATCCGCACCACATCGTCGTTTTCGCTGACAATATTCGCTTTTTCAAAACCATAATTGTTTTTTTGCAGCTTCTCTATGTATCTAATAAAATTAAACAATCCCTTGTAGCTTGTTTTCTCATATGCCGCCGCCCGCTCAAACAAAAGCATCAAATTGGCACGCCGCAACTTGCCGCCCGGCAAAACCCCGACATAATCATAAAAACCGGTATCAGTATACACCACATTAATCAGCTGGCTTATCGTCAAATGCGCGGCTTTTTCGCGCCATGACTCTAGCATCTCAAGGAAGTCGTTAACTCTTCGCAAAAGCCCGCTGTCTACGCTCTCGCTTGAATCTGCAAATGCCCGCAAACCACTGTAATAATCAGCATCCGCGGCACGAAAACGCCCAATCTCTACCAGCTCATCGGGGCTAAACATAAATATATCAGAATGTAATGCAGTTATCAAAGGGATGTCCTGGCGTGGATTGTCAATTATTTGCAATAATGCCAAAATTATCATGACTTCACTTGCCAGAAAATAATCCGCCGCAGTCTCTGAAAAAGCCGGAATTCCGCGATTTCGTAATGCCTCAACATATATCTGAAATGCCGCCTTAGAACGTAGCAAAATCACTATATCACTAAAACGAAGATTGCGTTCCTGCCCCTGTTCCTGCTCCTGTTTCCCATCAGCAACTTCCCTGTCACGTACCTTCGTTTTTGATGCCATCAGTTTGCTGATATGTTCAGCAACGGCCTGCGCCTCCACTTCTGCCGCCGTCAGCTCCTGCAAGGCCAAATCGGCCTCCGAATCATCACTACTTTCAGAATCGTCATTGCCGTCACCATCTGCTACAATCACGTCTAGCACAGCGCGGTACTGACTATCCGTCGCCGTCTGTTCATCGTCATTATAATCAGCCGCAAAGCGCAGTTTCGCGTTATCATCGTATGTCACGCCGCCGATGCGTTCACTCATCAAAGCACTAAACACACAGTTAATAGCATCAACCACCATGCGCCTACTGCGGAAATTCTCCGCAAGCAGAACAACCTCAACGTCCATCGGTCTTTCAGCGTATTTGTTCAACTTATCCACAAAAATGTCGGGTCGCGCATTTCTAAACTGATAGATGCACTGTTTCACATCACCAACCATCAGCCGCCGCACAGCACCGCCACGCGCAATCGCCGCCAAAATCGCCTCTTGTATCAGGCTCACATCCTGATATTCGTCAATAAAAATTTCCTCAAACTCGCTTTGTAACGCCAGTGCTTCTGCGGACAGCTCGCCGTCAGCTTCAAACAATATCTGCAAACAAAAATGCTCAAAATCCGCAAAATCAGCCACATTTTTCTCACGTTTTGCCGCCTGAAAACGCCGCGAAAATTCCATAGCCAAATCCGCTAGAACAGCGAATTTTTCACCATTTGCGGTCATATCTGCCACCAATTCGTGCGGCGGCTTGTTGCACATCCCGCGCCACGCCTTTACTCGCGCCTTAAAATCCTCGCGCGGTACTTTAACAGCGGCTTTCAGAGCATCGATGTCAGCTTTTTCCATAGTGCCGTCCGCTGTTTTGCTCTTTGCCCCACTCAGCCGCGCAATATCAAAATCAAGCGCATTAACAAATCCCTCAAACCCCGCCGTTATGGCGTTTTGCAGTTCTTCCGCCTGTTCCAAATCACTTTGAATTACAGCCCGATAGCTGTCATGCAAATTAGGATTATTCGCCAAATCAGCCGCCTCCAGCAAATCCTGCCGAATATTACTCAAAGTATACGACACATGTTCTACAAAAAAATCATACCAACGGCTGCCCTCAATCCCGCCATCCAGCCTACAATCAGCAACAGCCGAATCCAGCCACTCCTGCGGATTTGGACACGACCGCGAAAATTCATACAACTCCAGCACAACTCTACGAAAATTTTCATCACTTGCTCGCATGTCAAAGACATCAGCAAGATTCACAAATTCTTCGTTAACTCCATGTTCATAATAATTCTGATAGTATTCTTCAAAGAGTTCCTCTAACAACTCCGCTTTCATCAGCTCAATTTCAGCAGTGTCCGCCACACGAAAGCCGGGATCCATGTCAATTTTATGAAAAAAACGCCGCGCCAGCCGCAAACAAAACGAATGAATCGTCGATATATTCGCCTTTCCCAGCAGGGTCAACTGTCGCCGCAAATTCGCATCTGCGGGATTTTGCTTCACGCGCTTGCTTAATTCCTTGCCAATGCGGCTTTTCATCTCTGCTGCCGCCGCGTCAGTAAACGTCACAACCACCAAAGCATCAATGTTTACAGGGTTTTTCCCCGTTATCATGCGCAAAATCCGCTCCACCAAAACAGCTGTTTTGCCCGAACCTGCACCTGCCGACACCAGCACATCAGCATTCCTGATATTCGCCGCCCGCTCCTGCTCAACTGTAAATTTCAAGTCCAGCCCTCCAAAAATGCTGCAATCACCGCAAAATCAGCCTTTAATGCCCCTTGCGCAACGCCTTTTGCAACGCCGCCTTTGCCGTCACACACAACACCCAGCCGCGCCGCAAAATCCCGCAAAGCCGCTTCATCAGCGGAACATGCAGCATATTTATACACCGCGCCATCAGCCGACAATGCAACCGCAATTTGTGTCCGCTGACACGCCAAATTCGCCAAACGCCGCAAATCATCAGCATCCAGGCCATCTTCCACAAACCACGCCAGCTTCGCGCCTTGCTCTGTCCGCTCCGCCAAAAGCGCGAAATACCGCTGTTTAAGCGCATCTGCATCTTTCTTCACAGCCGCACGCGCTTCTTTTAGCTTGTCCACAGCATCCACAATACTTTCCGTTTCAGCAGAAAGTGTGCCGGAGAGCTGACGCAAAATGTCGTTTTTCCGCGTATAGTCCCATAGTGCGTCAATGCCGCAATACACATTTATGCGCGTGCCGCCCTTATATCGCTGATGCGCCACAATCTTAATTGTGCCAACCTCTGTAATGCTTTCAACGTGCAGACCCGCACACGCGCACACATCATATCCCTCAATTTCAATAATCCGCGCCATGTCAGATGCAGCAAAATCCCGCTTTGCGCGGGCATCCAGCGCGTCCACAGCATCCCCCGCCACTAAATACGTCTTTATATCACAGCCCGTCCATACAGTTGCACTGGCTTCATTTTCCATTTCATCCAATTGTTCCTTGCTCAGCGACCTATCAAAATCTATCGTAAAGCCCCTTTCGGACATGTGAAAACCCACATTCGTTGCGCCATACAGGCTCTTTGCCAGCCCGGAAAGCAGATGTTCCCCCGTATGATTCTGCATAAATGCCAGCCTGCGGCGCATCTCAACCTTGCAGCACACAGTATCACCTATGTTAAAATTTGGTTTCATCGCCAAGGTATGGTAAACTACACCATCCTTCACCTGGCAATCCACAACGACGCAATAGTTAATATGCCCACGATCCGGGGGCTGGCCGCCGCCTTCGGGATAAAAACACGTAGCATCCAGCACAACGCGCCACACATCGCCATCCCGCGCTATATCCCTAACAGCCGCCTCAAAATCCCATTGATACTGGTCTTTGTAATACAGCAAATCGGTTTTTTTCATGCCGTCACCCCCAACTTCTTCATATAATACTATCTGATACAATTGCGGTTGTCAAGTCGCAAATTATGTGCTATACTTGTGATAGACTCTACACAAGGAGTGATTTCATGCGGATTGGCACGGGTTATGATGCCCATCGCCTTGTTCCCGAGCGCCCGCTGTGCCTTGGCGGCGTCCACATCCCGCATCACGTCGGGCTTGACGGCCATTCGGATGCCGATGTGCTGATTCATGCCATCATTGATGCTTTGTTGGGTGCCGCACGCCTTGGCGACATCGGCAGACTTTTTCCGCCAAATGATGAGAGCTACCGCAATATCTCCTCAATCCTTTTGCTGGAGCGGGTTCGCGTACTTTTGTGTAATTACAGTATCGCCAATATCGATTCGACCATCATCGCCCAAGAACCCCGCCTGTCCACGTTTTTGCCCGCCATGGAGGAAAATATCGCCGCCGCCTTGCAAATTGACGTTGACCTTGTTAGTGTTAAGGCAAAAACAGAGGAAAAAATGGGCTTTACCGGCGCATGTGAAGGCATCGCCGCACAGGCTGTTTGTTTGATTATTAAGACATGATTTCAATGACCTGTTTAATAATGAGGTGAAAAATGAAGCTATATTGCACCCTAACCCGCTCTAAGCGCGACTTTGTGCCAATTGAGGCTCGCCACGTCGGCATATACGTCTGCGGCCCAACTGTCTATAATCTTGCGCATATCGGCAATGCCCGACCATA
>Ga0123355_10013455_pt1 | contig 12734 bp, 16 predicted proteins | sample TergutEmb28metaG_3_FD_89872 | JGI IMG/M metagenome (GOLD analysis project Ga0123355, IMG submission 89872) | Embiratermes neotenicus P1 segment gut microbial communities from Petit-Saut dam, French Guiana - Emb289 P1 | ecosystem: Host-associated > Arthropoda: Insects > Digestive system > Gut ...
AAATAACAAATAATTGTAAAAGCAAGGTTGCCCCGTGTTTACTAATTGCGCCAAGGATACTTCATCAGCACATTCCGGCTTGTCCAAGGCCACAATTAGCAAGTCGATATTGCGTACATTACAGTATTATTGCAGATATGTTGGTAATGGTGCTGTATGTGGGTAGTTGTAGAGAAGATTGGTTGGGACTGGGACTGGGACTGCATGGGTGTAGTGGTAGTACAGATTGTTTGGAAATGGGACTTATGTGGGTAGTGATAGTGCGATTATTTGGGAATCGGACTGTTTGTGGGTAGTAGTAGAGCAGATTTGTTGGTAATGGTACATTATATGAATAGTTTTAGTACAGATTGGTTGGGAAACGGACTGTATGGTGGTAGTTGTAGTGCGATTGTTTGTGAAAGGGACTGTATGTGTGTAGTAGTGGTGCAGGTTTGTCAGGAATGGGACTTTATGTGAATAAATGTAGCTCAGATTTTTGGGAATCGGAATGAATGTGGGTAGTGGTAGTGCAGATATGTTGGTAATGGATCTGTATGAGTCTAGTTGCATAGAAGATTGGTTGGGACTGGGACTGCATCGGTTTAATATTAGTGCAGTTTGTTTGGGAATCGAACTGCAAGGTGGAATTCCTTGGTAGTGTAACTTGTAGCACATCTTCACTAAATCCAAAATAAAACTGCCTTAATTTGCAAATACAGCGTTTATCTATAGATAATTATAATGCTCATTATAATAATAGTAAAGGGATTTTAATTTTATCTTTTCAATACAATATACACTGAATCAAATAAAGAAGCTACAACACTTATAACCATCCGGCTTACCTGTCTCTCTCTGTCGATTTTGTACTCGAACAATTGTTTCGCATTACCATGGTTTGAGTGTTAAAATTTGGTGAAATTGATTTGTTAAATGGAATTGTTAAATTTGAAATCTGGGGACTGTTCTGTGTGATTTTATATTTAGTCAATTGGCGCTAGTTTTGTAGAACTTTAGATTACATATGTTAAACGCAGCACAGATAATTTTCTCACTTACCACATTGACTGTTTGTAACTCTTATGAAATGATACAATTATATAATGTGAAGTTGGGCAAAACCGATTACGTCCAATTTAAGATAACTTGTGTCAGATCTGTACCTCTGTAGGAACACTTATAAGTTTCTATTTAAGTAATTTATTTCTTTAATTTGGCCTAAATTAGTAGCGAAACACCAGCGTGTCCTCCTTGGACAAACAATAGGCTTGTGTTTCTTTCACTATAACATGCAAACTCGGTTTCCTTATTTTAGAAACTCACACTCTAAATCACACAACCAGTCTGATTTGTCCCCTACAAATTTAGTAGTCCCGTAATTATGAGAAAACTTTAAATTTTGTAACCCATGTCCCAATTGGCTCCCAATGACTCAAGCGATATCTTTTAACCTAAAATATATAAACCGCGTTTAAGTGTCTTCTACCGCACAGTTTTATTGTGCTACCTTAGCTGGCACAGTGTGCACACTTTTGGATTTATATCTCGAAAAATTGTCAAACCCTCGAAATTTGACTGTCACAGCAAACTTCAAAACCGATTGAACATGAAGTTCATAAATGCCTAACAACGAAATTATGTTTTGTAAACATTTTCCCCATCTCTCACCCTAAGCTAAACTATACATTTCCCTCAGTGCAGTTCCTTCTCCATCCCACTTCACACACAACCATAACTCTCTGCCTTTTTTGCATCAGTCATTTACTCTTGCTACTACACTGAAATTCGTTAACTACCAAATGAAACAGACTTCCCTCATACGCAAACATGTATCGCGACAATTCAGAAAATAGTTTCGGCTATTATTATTATTATTATTATTATTATTATTATTATTTTCTGCAATTGAGTTTTCACTGTGTGGCAGTTGTCGTTACAACAGTAACCAATAAGAATAAATATATTTAAAAGAAATAATATAAAACCTTAAATACAAGTACACACATCACCAAAACACATACAAAAATTTCCATATATCCACACATCACAACTTCGACAAATACACAAAACCACACATTACAAAATTCACACATACACACAACCACACATTACAAAATCAACACATACCCACAAGCACACATTAAAAAATACACACATACACAAAACCAACATGCAAACACCCATACATAACAAACCCATAAAAATACCTGTATATTAAAATAACTATACATACACACACACATTAAAAACGCACACATACACACCCAGTTATTAAAAACCCATACATTAACACACACAACACATTACGAACACTCACGTATAAGAGATAATGCTGAAACAAACACATCACAGGTTACACTCCAAATAAAATAGTCACAGTACCATCCAGTAATATCAGTAAAAGTCAAACAAAAGTTCATTGCACTTTGTCCCCAAGAACTTCACCGTAACCCGTTTGTCTTCACTTCAGTTAAAGATAAATTCAATTCACATCAATCACGTCAGATCACTTCCCATCAAAAAAAATTAATGTCACTTCACTTGAATCCCATCTTCAGTTCCGTTGCTTGTAATTACATTATTAAACCTCTTTCTGTGTTTAGTTTACAGGGGAAGACGCCAGTAAGCTTTAACTTACTTTTTTCTAGTTTTTAATGGCCCATTTTGCAAAGGAATATTTACCAACGTCTGTTTTTGTTTCATATTCCAAATTAATCGGAATACGATATTAAATAATCAGGTAACAGGGTTGTAGCAGCTTATTCACTGTCGCTTTCCAAGCACGCCCCGCGGTGTATGCTTTGAAAAGGACGCAAATTCAGGCTAGCAATCTTCGCTGTGACACACTTTCCAAACATGGATTCTTTTTATTATTCGCAAATTAATCACCTCACTTTAGCACCCGATTTAAAACCCTTTCCTGACCTTCTATGCATCTGTCCAAACACACCGCTCCACACTCTTATATCGGACCCAACATAACACTAGAGATTCAACTATCGGACCAACACACAGTTCCAACCTAAATATCGGTCCCAAATTACCGCTCCACACACAACAATCGGACCCAACACACGGCAACACACTCAAATATCGGTTCCAACGCACCGATCCATACTCAAATATCGGACCCAGCACACCGCTCCAAAAAAAACTATCATTCTTAACGCACAGTTCCACACTCAATAATCGTCCCTAGAGGACCGCTCCACACAAAATTATCAGTCCCAACAAACAGGACCACACTCAAATATCGGTCAAAAAGAACCGCTCCACACTCAAATATCGGTCACAACACTGTGTTCCACACAAAAATATCGGTCCAAACACTATGCTCTACACTCAAATATCGGTCCCAACACTATGCTCTACACTCAAATATCAGTCCCAACAAACCGCTCCACACTCTAATATCGGTTCCAACACTATGCTCCACACTAAAATATCGGTCCCAAAAAACCGCTCCACAATCAAATATCGGTCGGAACACTATGATAAACACTCAAATATCGGTCCCAACAAAACGCCCCACACTCAAACATCGATCCCAAAACTATGCTCCACACTCAAATATCGGTCTCAACAAACCGATTCACCCTCAAATATCGGTCCCAACACTATGCTCCACATTCAAATATCGGTCCCAAAGAACAGCTACACACTCAAATATCGGTCCCAACACTATGATCCAAACTCAAATATTGGTCCAAACACTATGCTCCACACTCAAATACCGGTCCCAACAAATATCGGTGCCAACACACCGCTCCTCACTCAAATATCGGTCCTAACACTATGATCCACTCTCAAATATCGGTCCCAAAAAACCGCTCCACACTCAAGTACAGGTCCCAATTAGCAGTTGCACACACAAATATCGTTCCTAACACACCGCTCCACACTCAACTATCGGTCCAACACACCGTACCACAATCAACTATCGGTCCCAACACACCGTTCCCCACTCAAATATCGGTCCCAACTCGCCGCTTCACACTAAACTATTGTTCCCAACACTCCGTTCCACAATCAATTTTCGGTCCAACACAACGTTCCACAATCAAATATCAGTCCTAACACACAGTTCCACACTCAAATATCGGTCCCAACACACAAATCCAGACTAAATTATCGGTTCAAACACAATGCTCCACACTTAACTTTCGGTCCCAACACACAGCTACACACTAAATTATCGGTCCCAACACAACGATCCACAATCAACTATCGGTCCAACACAGTTCCACAGTCAATTATCGATCCCAACACACCGCTCCACACACTACTATCGGTCTGAACTCTCCGTTCCACACTGATATATATGTCCCAACACACCTCTCCACAATGAAATATCTATCCAAACACACCGTTCCACACTCTAATATCTGTCCCAACACAGCGTTCCACACTTAAATATCGGTCCTAACACACCTCTCCACACCTAACTATCGGTCCAACACACCGCAACACAATGAACTCTCTGTCCCAACACACCGCTCCACACACAACTATCTGTCAAACACACCGTTCCACACTCAAATATCGGTCCAAATACACCTCTCCACACCCAATTATAGGTCCAACACACCGCTCCACACAAAATTATCTGTCACAACACACTGCTCCACACTAAACTATCGGTCCAAATACTACGTTCCACACTCAAATATTGGTCCCAACACACCGCTCCCCACTCAATTATTGATCCCAACCCACATTTCCACACTCAACTATCGGTCCCAACACACATCTCCACACTCAAATATCAGTCCCAACACTATGCTCCACAATCAAATATCGGCAGCATCAAACCGCTCCACACTCTAATTTCGGTCCCAACACTTGCTCCACACTCAAATATCTTTAACAACAAACCGTTCCACACTCAAATATCGGTCCCAACTCTACAATCCACACTCAAATATCGGTCCCAACAAACCGCTCCACACTCAAATATCGGTCCCAACTCTATTCTACACACTCAAATATCAGTCCCAAAGAACCGCTCCACACTCAAATATCGGTCCCAACACTATGATCCACACTCTAATAATGGTCCCAACAATATGATCCACACTCAATTATCGATCCCAACAAACCGCTCCACACTCTAATAAAGGTGCCTACACTATGTTCCACACTGAAATATCGGTCCCAAAGAACCGCTCCACGCGCAAATATCGGTCCGACTCTATGCTCCACACTCAAATTTCGGTCCCAACACACCACTCCACACTCTAATTTCGATCCCAACACTATGCTCCACACACAAATATCGGTCCCAAAGAAACGCTCCACAATCAAATATCGGTCCAAATACTATGCTCAATACTCAAATATTGTTCCAAACACTATGATTCACACTCAAACATCATTCCCAAAAATCCGCTCCACATTCAATTATCGGTCCCAACTCTATCTTCCACACTCAAATATCGGTTAGAACACTAATCTCCAAAGTCAAATATCGGTCCCAACAAATCGCTCGACACTAAAATATCGGTCCCAACTTTATGATCCACACTCAAATATATGTCCCAAACAACCACTCCACACTCAAATATCTGTCCAAACACTAAGCTCCACACTTAAATATCGTCCCAACACACAGCTCCACACTTTAATATCGGTCGCAACACTATGCCCAACTATCAAATATCGGTCCCAAACAACCGTTATTCACTAAAGTAACGGTCCCAATTAGCAGTTGCACACAAAATTATCGTTCCTAACACACCGCTCCACACTCAACTATCGGTCCAACACAACGTTCCACAATCAATTTTCGGTCCAACAAAACTTTCCACAATCAACTATCAGTCCAAACACAGAGGTCCACACTCAAATATCCGTCCCAACACACCACTCCACACTAAATTATCGTTCCAAACACACAGCTCCACACTCAAATATCGTTCCCAACACACCGTTCCACACTAAATTATCGGTCCCAACACAACGCTCCAAATCAACTATCGGTCCAACACAGTTCCGCACTCAATTATCGGTCCCAACTCACCGCTCCACGCTCAACTATTTGTCCAAACACACCTTTCCACACTCAAATACTGGGCAAACACAAATTTCCAAAACCAACTCTCGGTCCACCACACCGCTCCACACACAAATATCGGTCCCAACACACCACTACACACTAAATTATTAGTCCCAAACCAACGCTCCACAATCAACTATCGGTCTAACACAGTTCCACAATAAATTATCGATCCCAACACAACGCTCCACACAAAAATATGTTTCAACTCACCGCTCCACACTGAACTATCTGTCCCAACACAACGCTCCACACTCAAATATCTGTCCCAACAAACCGTTCCACACTCCAATATCAGTCCAAACACAAATCTCCACACCCAACTCTCGGTCCAACACACCGCTCCATACAAAACTCTCTGTCCCAACACACCGCTCCACACTCAAATATCGGTCTAACACGCCACCCCACACTAAACTACCGGTCCCAACACACAACTCCATAATCAAATATCGGTCCAACACACCGTTCCACACTCAAATGTTGGTCCCAACCCACCACTACACAAAAATATTTCGGTCCAAAAGCGCCGCTCCACACTGAATTATCTGTCCCAACACACCGCTCCACACTCTATCTGTCCGAACTCAAAATTCCACACTCAAATATCGGTCCAAACACACCTCTCCAAACCCAACTATGGGTCCAACACACCGCTCCACACTGAACTATCTGTCCCAACACACAGCTCCACACTCAACTATCTGTCAAACACACGGTTCAACACTCAAATATCGGTCCAAACACACCTCTCCACACCCTAAAATAGGTCCAACACACCGCTCCACACTAAACTATCGGTACCAACATACCGCTCCGCACTAAATTATCGGTCCCAATTCTACGTTCCACACTCAAATATCCGTCCCAACACACCGCTCCCCACTCAAATATCGATCCCAACCCTCAGTTCCACACTCACCTATCGGTACCAACACACCGTTCCATACTCAATTATCGGTCCAAACACACTGTTTCACACTCAACTATCGGTCGAACACAGCGTACCACACTTAAATATCGGTCCGAACACAACGCTCCACACCCAACTATCGGTCCAACACACCGCTTCCCACTATATTATCGGTCCCAACACAACTCTCCACACTCAAATATCGGTCCTAACCCCATGCTCTACACTCTAATATCGGTCCCAACAAACCGCTCCACACACTAATATCGGTCCCAACACTACGCTTCACATTCAAATATCGGTCCCAAAGAACATTTCCACTTTCAAATATCGGTCACAACCATATGATTCACACTCTAATATCGGTCCCAACACTATGCTCCACACTCAAATATCGGTACCAACAAACCGCTCCACACTCAAATATCGGTACCAACTCTATGCTCCACACTCAAATATCGGTCCCAACAAACTGCTCCACACTCAAATATTGATCCCAACACTATGTTCCACACTCAAATATCAGACCCAAAGAACCGCTCCACACTCAAATATCGGTCACAACACTATGCTCCACACTCTAATATAGGTCCCAACACTATGATCCACACTCAATTATCGGTCCCAACACTATTCTCCACACTCAAATATCGGTCCAAAAGGACCGTTCCACACTCAAATATCGGTCCCAACACTATGATCCACACACAAATATCGTTCCCAACACTATGCTTCACACTCAAATATTCGTCCCAAAATCCGCTCCCCATTCAAAAATCGGTGCAAACACTATGCTCCACACTCAAATATCGGTCCCAACACTATGTTTCACACTCAAAGTTTGGTCCCAACTAACCGCTCCTCACTCGAATATCTGTCCAAACACTATGCTCCACACTCAAATATCGGTCCCAACAAACCGCTCCACACACAAATATCTGACACAACACTATGCTCCACCCTCATATGTCAGTCTCAATGAACCGCTCCACACTCAAATTTCGTTCCCAACACTAAGCTCCGAACCCAAAAATCGGTCCCAACACTATGCTTCACACTCAAATTTCGGTCCCAACAAACTGCTCCATACTCTAATTTAGGTCACAACACTATGCTCCACACTTAAATATCGGTCCCAAAAACCGCTCCACACTCGTACCTCGTATATCGTTCCCAACACTATGTTGCACACTCAAATATTCGGCCTAACAATATGCTCAACGCTCAAATTTCGGTTCCAACAAACCGTTCCACACTCAATTACCGGTCCCAACACACCGCTCCACACTCAACTCTCGGTCCCAACACACCGCTCCATACACAACTGTCTCGCCCAACACACCGCTCAACACTCAATTATCGGTCCTAACACACCGCTCCACACTCAACAATCTGTCGCAACACACCGCTCCGCACTCAAATATCGGTCCCAACACACCGCTCCACTCAACTATCGGTCCCAACACACCGCTCCATAATCACTATCGGTCCCAAAGCACCGCTCCACTCTAAACTATCGGTCCCAACGTACAGATCCACACACAAATATCAGTCACAACGCACAGCTCCACACACAAATATCCGGCCCAACCCAACGCTCCATACTCAAATATGGGTCCCAACGCACAGCTCCACACTCGGCTATCTGTTTTGAGAACAGATGGTGATAGGTTGATTGGATAAGAGGTGGTAAAGAAGGAAGTGGGGTAATTGTGTGCTGAAATCAGATTTTGTTAGAGGGATTGGATAAAGGGAGGGAAGGGAAGGTATTGGGGAATTGTGTGTTGAATCAGATTGTGTTAGGGGAATTGGATAAAGTGTGGGAAGGGAAGGGTTTGCGGGAATTGTGTATTGACAGCAGATTGTGTTAGGGGGATTGGATAAAATTTGGGAAGAGAAGAGATTATCAGAATTGTGTATTGACAGCAGAATGTGTTAGGGGATTGTGTAAAGTGTGTTTTGGGAAGGTTTTGTGGCAATTGGGTGTTGACAGCAGATTCTGTTAGGGGGATTGGGTAAAGGGTGGGAAGGGAAGGGTTTGGGGTAATTGTGTGTTGACAGCAGATTGTTTTAGGGTGATTGGATAGATTGTGGGAAGTTAAGGGAGTGGGGGAATTGTGTGTTGACAGCAGATTGTGTTAGGGGGATTGGGTAAATAGTGGGAAGGAAAGGGTTTGGGGTAATTGTGTGTTGACAGCAGATTGTGTTAGGGGGATTGGATAGATTGTGGGAAGGTTACGGTGTGGGGGAATTGTGTGTTGACAGCAGATTGTGTTAGGGAAATTGGATAGATTGTGGGAATGTAAGGGAGTGGGGGAATTGTGTGTTGACAGCACATTGTGTTAGGGGGATTGGATAGATTGTGGGAAGGGAAGGGAGTGGGGGAATTGTGTGTTGACAGCAGATTGTGTTAGCGGGATTGGGTAAAGGGTGGGAAGGGAAGGGAGTCTGTGATTTTTGTGTTTACAGCAGATTGTGTTAAGGGAATTGGATAAAGGGTGGGAAGGGAAGGGATTGGAGGAATTGTGTGTTGACAGCAGATTGTGTTAGTGGGATTTGGTGTAGTGTGTGAAGGTTAGGGATTGGCAGAATTGTGTGTTGAGAGCGGATTTTGTTAGGAATATTGGATAAAGGGTGGGAATGGAAGGGAGTGTGGGAATTGATTGTTGACAGCAGATTGTGTTACGGAGATTGGATAAGGTAAGGTAAGGGAGTAGGGAAATAGTGTTTACAGCAGATTGTGTTAGGGGGTTTGGATGCAACGTGGGAAGGGAAGGTAGTGGGAAAATGTGTGTTTACAAGAAACTGTGTTAGGTTGTTTAGCAAAAATTTGGGAAGGGAAGGAATTGGGGGAATTATGTGTTAAAGGCAGATTGTGTTAAGGGGATTGAATAAAGTGTGGGAAGGGAAGGAAGGGTGGTAATTGTATGTTGGCAGCAGATTGTGTTAGTTGGATTGGTCAAAATGTGGAAAGGAAGGGTGTATGGTAATTTTGAGACATTTGTTGAAAAATTTAAATTACGAATTTGGAGGGAAAAGCAATGTAATTTTCTATTGTTATAATTAAGCATCTGTTTTGTGTTTCCAACAAAAATTGATTTTGGCTGTTTTAAAAATATGAACGCACCCCAAGAACGAAAAGCATAATATTAAAAATGTCCCAGAACACGTACAGCAATCCCAATGTGCGTGCCGTTTTAAATGCTTTTATTTTCCGTAGGAATTCCGGTAAATATCGTCACCACACCCTTGGATTGTCTCGACCTATGTTCGCCACTTGGTCATACAGAAACAGCAGAGTGTTCTATAGGACCAGTGGCCTTGGGAGCTGCATTTTCAAATACATGTGATATTTTCTGTGCAGCTATTGCAGTATCACAGACTGACATCTTCGCTCTGACCGGTACAGTGATATCCTCTATACCGAATCAGAAGAATCCATTTGAAATGCCACTGCCGAAATATGTAAGGTAAGTTCTAATACTATTCTTTTAATCTAAAACCACACACTGCCTTTAAAATTTGAGACAAAATTTTGTAGTTAATTTTGCACTTCTCTGAAACATATCACATGCACCAAAACCCCATTCTCCCAAAGCCCATTGCAATTCTCTCCATCCTCCTGTTAACTTCTCCATCTCACCACCAAATATCTCCCTCAACACCATATCCTTAAATTCCAGTCTAAAATTAAACAAATAATTACATTTTAATACTACACAAAAAATATCCCTCACAACAAATACTTCTGTACAATTAAAATATCAACACTAAAATCAAATCTTACTGTTTACAAATATCATAGATATTACAAAGGCAGATATTTAATTACTGTTGCTATAGATGTATCGACATTTATTCTCTCACTCACTCCATGCAACACAGTGCTTCTTGAGTGGCTAACCAGGTCTAGGCTATTAAAGTAATTCCGAAAATTTTACAGAACCCGACTGTTAATCACCGTACTCACAATTGCCCGCCACCTGTCCCTATCCTGAGCTAGCTCGATCCAGTCCATACCCACAAAAGCATTGTCCTGAATGCCCATTTTAATATTATTCTACCATTGATGCCCGTGTCTCCAAATTGGTCCCTTTCCCTCAATATATCCCCAACAAGGGGAACTTATGTTTTATAAATTTATCATGTACTAATAATTTACTCTCTGTGTTGCACTTTAATTTTTGCCTTATCTTTTATTTGTATCTCTCACAATCCCACAGCTATTTCCAGTACACATACCCTATAAGGCACACTGCATACATTTACAGCCACATGCACAAATTTCAGTACATTTCAGTCACATATCTTGCTTTATATATTTCGTCAGTTTATTGACTTCCTCAGAACGTACTAATAAATTCAAGTGGATCACATATTCAATTATACTCATTTATGTATGTATGTTTTCAGATAACATGAATCTTTCCCCCAAGCACTCCACAGGTACAGTTCTGTACATTAAACACTGTCCGCTAAAACAATACACCAGCACAACTTATGACCACAACAGCAGCACTGAAATGTAGCGGTACTGTTTGTTGTTATCAGAAACATTTGTTGTTATGCACTGCAATGTTGGCAATAGCACGGCAAAACGAACAGATAGAAACAAACGTTACAGTGCGGATTTAATTTCGACATTTTTAACATTTTTTGTTTTGCCGCAAAGAATGTAATTTTTTAACTTAAGTTACATGCTATACGACGCCGTGTTACTTGGTAATCGGCACTCGAGGTTTCGAAACACCATATTGATCTTATATCAAATGTCAACGATATTAAGAATATTTCGCTCGAGGAAGATATATTTGCAATTATATTCCGAAAAGTCGATAAAAATTTACTCGGTGTCACGGCGTCACATATAACCTGTAACGATACTGAATGCAGTTGATCGCATCCAGAATTGAACTGGAGGTCTTGAGGTACGCGTGAATTTGAAGGAATTGAAACAAAGGATTTTAAAGGAATACTTGGAAAGGAACATGGTTATTTGGTGTTGGTGTGACCTTGCATCGTTAATATGAAATGACATGTGTGACCAACTGGATGCAACAATTCTGATTTATTACTAATCAATTAGCTCAACACGTTTCCGGTACCATTATGCCCATCTTCAAGAACGCTAGACAGTATGTAACTGCAAATATTTTCCAGCAATGTAAAAGTTAAGTCACAATAATGTGTTTTCATTGCGACAGAATGTCTGTTGTATTAGATGATGGTTGGCAGCTTGTGTTAATGTGCTGTACAGTGTGATTTGTGTGTGGTACAGCTGGTGCGTGTTCTGATTGTCACAGGTTAAAGTGTTGTTGTGGGAGGGAGCGTGGTGTGGAGGTGTTGTGTTAGACAGGTGTGTGTTGTGGTTGGAGGTTGCAAGTGACGTGTGGCTTAATGTATGTTCAGAATGGTTACAGTTGGTGAGTGGGTGGGTGTTGTGTGGATGTAGTGTGTGTGTATGTGGGTCATTGAGTGAGGGGTTATTGTGTGGAGGTTGTATGTGCATATGCGGGTCAGTGAGTGGGGGGTTATTGTGTGGAGGTAGTATGTGCATATGTGGGTCAGTGAGTGAGGTGGTTATTGTGTGGAGGTAGTATGTGCATATGTGGGTCATTGAGTGAGGGGTTATTGTGTGGAGGTAGTATGTGCATATGTGGGTCATTGAGTGAGGGGTTATTGTGTGGAGGTAGTATGTGCATATGTGGGTCATTGAGTGAGGGGATATCGTGTGGAGGTAGTGTGTGCATATGTGGGTCAGTGAGTGAGGGGATATTGTGCGGA